>Ga0335074_10003837_pt1 | contig 20664 bp, 18 predicted proteins | sample Lox_Sample_23_FD_206715 | JGI IMG/M metagenome (GOLD analysis project Ga0335074, IMG submission 206715) | Soil microbial communities from Loxahatchee National Wildlife Refuge, Florida, United States - Lox_Sample_2.3 | ecosystem: Environmental > Terrestrial > Soil > Wetlands | place: USA... | reverse complement strand
TCTGATGGGCGAGTCCGTTCTCGAGGCCATCGACGAGCTTCGCGATCGCCTGCGGCTGGTCGCCGGAGGGCTCGTAATCGGCCATGAGCCTGAACTGCGACGGGTCCATCCAGATCCTCCACGCGCCGCGCGTTGGCGGGCCGCAACATTGGTGGCCGCGGGCGCAATCTCGTAATATAACCTGCGCTTAGCGCCTCGAACGACGATTACAAGGATGCCCGTGAGCCTACCCGTTTCCCGCCGCGTTCAACGCGTGAAGCCCTCTCCGACGCTCGCCGTCACCGCTCGCGCCGCGAAGCTCAAGGCGGAGGGGAAGGACGTGATCGGGCTCGGCGCCGGCGAGCCCGATTTCGACACCCCGCGTCACATCGCCGAAGCGGGCATTGCGGCGATCCGCGGCGGCTTCACACGCTACACGAACGTGGAGGGCATCAACGAGCTCAAGGATGCCGTCATCGCGAAGTTCGAGCGCGACAACGGCATCCGCTACGAGCGTCCGCAGATTCTCATCTCCTCGGGGGCCAAGCAGACGGTCTACAACCTCTGCATGTCCGTGCTCGATCCGGGCGACGAGGCGATCATTCCGGCGCCGTACTGGGTGTCGTATCCCGACATGGTGCTGCTCGCGGACGGACATCCGGTCACGCCGTTCGCCGGACCCGCACAGGGCTACAAGATCACGCCGCGCCAGCTCGCGACCTCGATCACCGCGAAGACGCGACTGGTGCTCTTGAACAGCCCGTGCAACCCGACCGGCGCCGCGTACACGCGCTCCGAGCTGCGCGGGCTCGGGGAGGTGCTGCTGCAGCACCCGCGCATCGTCATCGGGACCGATGACATGTACGAGAAGATCTACTGGGGCGACGAGCCCTTTTGCAGCCTCCTCACCGCCGTGCCGGAGCTCTATCCGCGCACCGTGACGATCAACGGCGTCTCCAAGGCGTACGCGATGACGGGCTGGCGCATCGGCTACTGCGGTGGACCGAAGGAGCTCATCACAGCGATGAGCACCGTGCAGGGCCAGTCGACCTCGAACGCCTCGAGCATCTCGCAGAAAGCGGCGGTCGTTGCACTCACGGGCGACCAGTCGTGCGTCGAGGAAATGAACAAGGCATTCAAGGCGCGCCACGATTTCATCGTGCACGGCTTGAACACGCTCCCCGGGATCACCTGCGTGCCGGGCGCCGGCACGTTCTACGCCTTTGCCGATGTGAGCCGGGCCATGGTTGCGATGGGCTGCCGGGAAGACGGCGAGTTCGCCGAGATCCTGCTCGAGCGCGGGGGCGTGGCCGTCGTGCCGGGCGGTCCGTTCGGTGCGCCGGGTCACATCCGACTCTCGTTCGCCTGCAGCATGGAGACGCTCGAGAAAGCGCTCGCGCGGATCGGCCACGTGCTCGCGGGAGGCGCGGTCGCAAAGACAGCGTAGCGCGCGGAGCGCGCCCGCATCGCGCATCGAGTGCTTGCGGTGCGTGCGAAGCCTATGCTCTTCAGAATCACCGCCGATGCGGTCGTTCTATTCCATGCCGCCTTCGTCGTCTTCGTGATCGCGGGTGGCTTTCTCGCCTGGCGCTATCCGTGGGCACCGTATCTGCACGTACCCGCCTTCCTCTGGGGACTGTGGATCGAGCTGAGCGGCCGAATCTGCCCGCTGACTCCGCTCGAGAACCATTTTCGGTCACTTGCGGGCGAGGCCGGCTACTCCGGCGGCTTCGTCGAGCACTACCTGATCCCGGTGCTCTACCCCCTCGGGCTCACCCGCGGCATCCAGTGGGTGCTCGCGGGCGCACTCCTTCTTATTAATGCGATCGCCTACGGAGGATTCTTTGCCCGTCGCCGCCACACGCTTGCTTGACGTGCCGAGGACCCGTCCGCACAATTCGCCGCGCCATCCAAGTCGCCCAGCTTCCCCGGTAGCTCAGCGGTAGAGCGTCGGACTGTTAATCCGTTGGTCGTTGGTTCGAGTCCAACCCGGGGAGCCAAGAAATCAAAGACTTACGGTGTCAAAGCAGTGCCAACAATCGCCCCGCCCCGCATCTGGTAGCAGTATGGTAGCAGTAATGTTCTGGCTGCCAGAGGACAACGCTGGACGCGCATAGACTCCCAATCCGCGGGACAAATGAGAGTGGCCTCGGAGAAGACTCGGCGGGTGAGGTGAATGAAGGTCATTCTGTTCGGCGCGACGGGCATGGTTGGGAAGGGCGTCCTTCGCCAGTGCCTCCTCGATCCGCACGTCGATTCCGTTCTCTCGATCGGCCGCAAGCCTTCCGGCGTCTCGGATCCGAAACTGTGTGATCTCGTCCGCTGCGACATGTTCGACATCCCAGGAGTGGGCGGACGCTCCTCCAGAACCGTACTATTCGCGGGAGTCACCTCAGTGTTACCCGCGGCATCGTGCCTGTGAGCGCACCGAGGATGACTATGAATCCGTGAAGGTCGCGATCGCTCACCGAGTCTGATCAGGGGACCGCTGATAATCTGCTCGTCCACGCTTGTTGGTTCTTGCGCAACCGCGGCCGTTTGGCGTGGACCGGCATCCTTGATTGACCGAGTGCGAGATCACATCGGGGCGCAACGCGGACCCGAGGACCCTCGCATGAGCCCATACGACCAATGACTCACGAGGTAGCAAACTGGTCAGAATAGGGCGCCGGCATATGATCAGCGCCCGCCTCCGGCTAACAGTTGAGACACTCAAAGCACGGATCCCTATACAGGAGGCAGTTGGCGCTCATTCGATCATGGCGAGCCGGATCAGCGCGCGAGTGAGGATCTCCGTTCCTGCCGCAAGATCCTCTGGTTCTGCGTACTCTAGCGCGTTGTGACTGATTCCGCCGCGGCAGCGAACAAATACCATGCCAACCGGGCACATCTGTACCAACGAATGAGCATCGTGAAAGGCGCCCGAAGTCATTTCGATCTGGGCGTAACCGAGTTCCCTCGCCGCATCGGTAATAGCCAGCATCGGACCCGGTGCGAATGCTTCTGGGGCGTGGCGGAGAAGCTCCCTCACTGCGAGTCTGAATCGCGGGGGAGCTTCGGCGCACCGCAATTCCCGGGATATCCGTTCGAACAGTGTGGGATCTGGACAACGGAAGTCGACGGTGAAGACCACTCGCCCCGGAATCGTGTTCGGGGTATTGGGATCGACACGGATGCGACCAACGGTGAACCGACAATCAGGCGAGTGCGCAATGCAGCCTCTGCGGAGCGACTCGATAAGACACATCGCTCCTTCTAAGGCGTCGGAGCGACTGTCCTGGGGCGTCGTTCCTGCGTGCGCCGATGCTCCCAGCACCTCGTATTCCAGCCACAGACAACCCTGAATACCGGATACCACACCGATTGGAACGCCCTCCCGCTCCAAGCGAGGTCCTTGCTCGATGTGCGCCTCCAGATAGGCGGACGGCGTCTCTCGGCGACCCACGATCGGAACTTCCGGGAGCGATGCCAACGTCTCTCGAAGCGCGGTTGCGAGTTCCGTTCCGCCTGCGTCGCGTTCCCGCCCGACATCCTCAATCGACAGACTGCCAGCGAACACCTGAGAGCCCATCATCCCCGGAGCAAAGCGACTGCCTTCCTCGTTGCTCCACGCGACCACTTCGATCGGCCTCAAAGGCCGAATGCGGGATTCCGCCAGTGTCTCAGCCGCCTCGAGGCCCGCGAGGACTCCGAATGTTCCATCGAAACGCCCGCCGGTTGGTTGGCTGTCGAGATGACTGCCGGTAAGCACGCAGGGAAGCTCGCTCTTTAGGCCGGGGTAGCGAAGAAAGAGGTTTCCGGCCCAGTCTTGCCTCGTCTCGAGCTTGCATCCTCGTGCCCACTCGAAAAGCAGGCGCCGTGCGGCCCGATCCTCCGCCGAAAAGGCTGCGCGGTCCACGCCAGTATCGCCGCAGCGGCCGATCTCAGCCATCCTCATCAGCCGCGTCCAAAGTCGATCGGCGTTGATCGATGATCCCACCGCTCTTCAACCTTCGGGTGCTGGCCCGGTTGCCGGCTATTCGCCGTTAGATAAGCGCGTAGTGTGCCGCAACCGGCTGCCTGTTGTTGATCGGAACGATGTCCTGCGGACACGCAGACATGACCATGACGCAATCCACCAAAGCGCGGAAAACGACGCAATCGCCCGGCTTCGAGACTGGCGCGAGCCATTGCAGCTCGCCCGTCTCGCTCACGGGTATATTCATCCAAAGGTTGAATGAGGAAGGGCATCGCATGCCGGACATCTCAGTCGATGCGACGGCATGCGCGAAGTTGTCGGCGCAGCTATCGTGATAGTCGGTACAACCCAGTTTCTGATAGCGATACAAGTCGCACGGTGCGATCACGGTATCGTGGACACCTGGAGAATCGTCCGCTTCGAAGGTCACGATCGGTTCGCGCCGGTTGTCCACCAGCGTGTCGCCCACACGAGGGGTCAGCCGGCTTAGCACGGAGCGAGTGTGTTCCATAGATAGGAAGATGCCCTTATCACGCGCAAGAATCGCCCAGAAGTCGACGACCTGATGACCGAATGTATTGATAATCCGAAGCGCCTGCCCTCGTGCGACTTTCACCGCCCGTCCCTGACGGGCGGGAACCTCGTGCACCGTTGACATACCGCTACTCCTTCAGGGATTGTGATCCCAGTATGATCAGATCCTCGAGCGCGGCCGCCATCAAGCGCGCACCCTTTGCCTCATACCAACGCGTGCGCTCCCGATCGCCTGCGTAGGCGCCGAGGGTCTTGCCCGCCTGGCTCGCAGCTCTTGCCACCTTATCGACCGCGGATTCGAAGACCACCGAGTCCCACCTCGAAGGCGCACCGAGCGCAACCGAAAGATCCGCCGGGCCCACAAAAAGCGCGTCGACGCCGTTGACGCTCGCAATGGCATCGGCGTGCGCAACTCCCTCGACAGTCTCGATCTGGGCGACCACGATAACGTCGCGATTTGCTCGAGCGAGCTCCTCGGGTGAGCTTTCTCGAAGCCCGAAGTCGGCGCAGCGCGGCGCCGCGACGCCGCGATGCCCTTCGGGCGAGTACCTAACGAGCCGGATCATCTGTTCGACCTGCTGTAAGCCCTCGACCATCGGGAACATGATGACCGTTGCCCCTGCATCCAGGTAACGCCCGACTTCTGCGGGCGCATTCATGGGAACCCGGACACCCGCGGCGACCCCGCGACGTTCACATGCGCGCGCAATGTTCTCCATGTCCCGCGGGGTCACGGCGCCATGCTCTGCGTCCACAATGAGTATCTCCCATCCGAGCAACGCGACGAGCTCGCACAGGTTGCCATCCGAGGTACTCACAAAAAGCGCCCGAATACGCTCTCCGTTCCGCAAACGCGATCGATTATCCGGTCGCCTCAGCCTGTCACTTGGAATCACTTCAGGTACCAGCCCCATGGTTTCGTGCTTCGGTAGCGCGTGATCTGTTTCACCTCTTGGAAGCTCTCGAGACCCCAACGCCCGAGTTCACGTCCCATGCCGCTACGCTTAAACCCTCCCCAGGGACCCTGAACCAGGGCAGGTCCGCTACAGTTCTGCCAGACGCATCCCGCCTCAAGCAACGCGGCGACCCGATCCGCGCGTTCCGCGTCCGCGGACAGGATCGCGGCGGCCAGACCGTACTCGCTGTCATTGGCCAGTGCGATTGCCTCCGACTCACTTGAGAACGAGCGCAGTATGAGCAGCGGACCGAAGACCTCCTCCCGCCACAACGCCGAATCGCTCGATACCGAATCGAAGATGGCCGGGCGAACGAAAAACCCTCTGGAGTGCGCGGGATGGCGGTCCCCGCCGTAAAGCAGCCGCCCCCCCTGCGCTTGGCCAATACTCACGTAGCGAAGAAACTTCTCGAACTGTGCCCGGTTCTGCAGCGGTCCCATCTGCACCCCGGGAAGTTCCGGCGCGCCGATGACGAGCTCTGAGACAGCCTGCACCATGCGCTCCGCGAGCAACGAGTAGATGCTCTCCTCGATCAGGACGCGGGTCGTCGCGTTGCACACCTCGCCCTGATTGTAGAGCGCACCGAATAGCACCCATTCGACCGCCGACTCAATCGGAGCATCAGCAAAGACAAGAATCGGGGACTTGCCGCCCGCTTCAATGGTCGTGCGCTTGTAATCCGCCGCAGCGATTGTTGCGACTCTGCGGCCGGTAGCGGTGCTTCCGGTGAACGAAATCTTCGCTACAGCAGGGCTCCGGCATAGCGCCTCCCCCACTTGCGAGCCGACTCCGTTCACGACGGACACGGATCCCGCGGGGATGTCGCATTCGTTCACGAGCTCCATCAGTGCAAGGGCAGAGAGAGGCGTGAACTCCGAGGGTTTCACGATCGAAGCGCAGCCGGCAGCGAGCGCGGGCGCGAGCTTCCAGATCGTCGTCAGCAAGGGAAAGTTCCACGGAATGATCAGAGCCGATACCCCGACCGGCTCGTACCGAACGCGAATCTCGAACTCTGGGGTGGGCTCCGCAATCACCGCACCCTGTATGGCCTCGAGGTTCACAGCAAGCCCCGCATAGTGCGTGAGGCAGCCCACGGCATCGTCCACGTCGAGACACGCTTCGGCGAGTGGCTTCCCGACGTTGCGCGCCTCGAGAGCGGCGATTGTCTCGCGCGCATCGGCGAGGCGACTCGCGAGCGCTCGCAACCAGCTTGCCCGCAGCTGCGGACTCGACTCGCGCAACCTTCGCTGCGTCTGGGCAGCGAGAGCTACGGCCGTCTCGATCTGGTCGTCGGATGCCGTGTCGACGACTGCGTAGACCGTCTCAAGCGCCGGATCAATCACCTCGAGCGGACGACCGGCGCCACGCACCCACTCTCCGCCGAAAAAAAGCCTGCCACGATGTGGCTCGGGATTGGTCATGTCGTGCCCTCCCCTTCGCGCGCGGCCTCAGCGACGCCAGTCGATGGGACCACGCCGCTCGATTGGGTTGAGCGACCGTTGCGACTCTGTGGCAGTGCAAAGAAAAGGACCAGACCGAGCGCGAGCCACAGACCGATGTTGAGCCACGTGATGGCCGGGAGGCTGAACATCAAGCCGATGCAGCTCGTCAGTCCGAGCCACGGTACCCATGGATAGCCGGGGACGCGAAAGGGTCGCGCCACATCCGGCCGCGCACGTCGCAATAGAAGAACTCCCAGGCACACCGAGGCGAATGCGATCAGTATGCCCATTGATACAAGCTCGCCTAGGAGCTCGATCGGAAGCACAGCGGCGATGGTGGCGCCCGCGAGCCCCGTCCAGAGGATCGCGACCGACGGGGTGCGATACCGCGTGTGCACCCGCGCGAACGCTGCGGGCAGAAAACCCACCACTGCCATGCTGTAGAAGGTGCGTGCCTGTCCGAACAGGCTCACGAGTACGGCCGCCCCGAGGCCCAAGACTGTGCCGATATTGACAATTGTGACTAGCCATGCGAGGCGCGGAGAGGCGAGCCTCAGAGCCGCAGACACGGGGGAAGCCGTATCGAGCTTCCCGTAGGGGGCCAATCCCGTGAGCACCAGGGCAGTCGCGACATAGAGCACGATGCAGATGGCGATCGACGCCATGAGCGCAATCGGCAAGTCTCGCGATACATTCCGGCATTCTCGCGCTGCCGTCGACATCGCCTCGAAGCCCGAATAAGAAAAGAACGCAACCGCTGAGGCGGTGAATACGCCATTCCAGCCGAACCGATGTACTGCGTTCGCCGGTGGAACAAACGGTACCCAGTTGGCCGGCTCGACGTATAACGATCCGATGGCGATTACGATCACGATGACTGCGACCTTGATCGCCACCATCGACGCATTGGCGACGGCCGAGTGCCGTAGGCCGCGCACCAAGACCGCGGTGCACGCCGCCACCATGAGCGCAGCCGGAAGATTGAGCACGCCGCCGCTCGACACGAGTCTGCCGTCAACGATCGAAAGGGGAGGGCCGGCAAGTGCGCGCGGTACTGCAATCCCGAGTTGGGCCAGGAGATCCTGAGCATATCCCGACCAGCCGACAGCGACCGTTGCCCCAGCGACGAGGTACTCCATGATCATGCTCCATCCGATGAGCCACGCCGGCAGCCGTCCGAGGGTCACTCGCGCGTAGGCGAAGGAGCCCCCGGCCGAGGGAATGACCGTACTGATCTCGGCGTAACAGAGCGAGGTCAACAGACACACGGCGCCTGCGAGCACGTATGACAGAGCAATGGCGGGGCCTGCGTATTGCGCGGCAGCCTCTCCCGTCAGAACGAAGATTCCGGCCCCGATTGCGTTGCCGATCCCGAGCGTCGCGAGATGCACCGGCCCCAGGGCGCGAATCAGCCCGCCGGACTGCTCTGAAGTGTCGGCCTCATGGAGCACCGCCTCCAGTGAGACCCGCTGAAGAATTCCTTTATGAAGGAGCCGCATCGGCGACGGGCCGCGCTACGGCATGCCGGCGCGAAGCATTTGCCAGCGCTTTTCGAGCTCGCCGCACATTCGCGGCATCGCCGGTGGCACGGGAGCCGAAGAACCGTCAATGTAACGGCTCAGTGTAACCAGGTCGAACAGCAGACCGCCGCCATAATTGACTCTAGCCTGGGAATCGGTGAGCCGACGATCAAAGATTCGCCGCTCCCACGCCATAAGCTCTGCTGCCTCCCGCGTGCGCCCCTGGTTCACGAGGGCCGTGCGGCGCGCGGCTTCCGCGTTTACGGTGTTCGCGACGTCAACAAACGTTGTCTCGATACGCTCGAGAAGCTGCTCCTTCTCTGCGAGTTCGTGGCTGCTCGGTTGGGGTCCCGAGGGGACGAGCCGCGCATCGAGGATGGTGTCGTGCGAGGCCGACGCCGTCTGCAGTCGCACCCGGTATCGACCTGGCGCGATGTGAAACGCCGGTAGAGTCCCGTCCACGGTGCCCGCAATGCGCGCAGACGGCGAATCCCGACGCAAGTCCCACTGAGTGCGGACAAAACGGCCGCCCTTCGCAACTGTCCCGGGATCCTGACCCCCGAGCTCGGGGTGGAGGGTGCGCACCAGTCGCCCACTCGCATCGAATACCTGAAGTCGGATCGCACCCGGGGTGCGTCCGTCCTCGGCATCGATGAAGGCGTCGACATAAACGCCGGCGTTTGCGGGCCCCTCATCTTCCTCGTCGGGGCTACTTGGTGTGCCCTCCGTGATGTACGCGACCGGGGGCGAGAAAAGTCGTGAGGCGCCCAGCTCCGGACTCTCCTCCGCACTTTGTCTGAGCGTGCCGAGCCCGCTCAGAATCCAGAATCCTCTCCCCTCCGTCGCTATGACCAGGTCGTCGCCCACGACTTTGAGATCGGTCACCGGAGTGAGCGGAAGACCATGGCCCAGTCGAGACCAGCTACCCCCGGAGTCAACGGATACAAATGCGCCCTGTTCCGTGCCGGCATAGAGCAGATTCGATCGTACGGGGTCTTGACGCAGCACGCGTGCAAAGGTCGTCCGTGGAAGGTCGGAGGCGATGTTCTTCCACGTTCGACCAAAGTCCTCCGTCGCGAATAGATACGGGCGAGGATCGCCAAGCTCGTGGCGGCTCAACACGGCAAACGCCGCACCGCGAGTGATCGGTGACGCACTCACGGTATAGAAGAGTCCGTCGGAGACGCCGGGAGGAGTCACATCGCGCCAGCTCTTGCAGCCATCGATCGTCACCTGCAACCGCCCGTCATCGGTACCCGCCCACAGGATGCGTGCGTCGAGCGGCGACTCGCTGAGAGTCGAGATCACGTCGTAGGCGTCGATCCGCTCGTTCGTGAACGGCCCGCCCGCAAGGCCTTGCTTCGATGGGTCATCGCGCGTGAGATCGGGACTTACCGCCTCCCAGTCTTGACCGCGATCCCGAGACCGAAGCACCTTCTGGGCGGCGTGATAGATCGTGCCCGGTGTGTGAACCGAGGCGACCAATGGCGCATTTACATCGAACCGGTATTCCAAGTCGCGCGGCGCGATGCCTTCCGGAAACCTCGGATAGGCCATGATCGGAGTCTTGAGTCCCGTTCGTCGGTCGAATCGAGTCAAGAGGCCGAGCTCGCCTCCGGCGTACACGATGTTCGGTTCGAAGGGATCTGCGACGACGTACCCTGCTTCGTTGCCCCCGAGATCGTAGCCAACATCAGGCGTTCCGCCTCCGAGATCGTCACGGCTGCGTACCGACACCGTGCCCCAATCCTGCTGGGCGCCGAGCACGTCGTAGGGAATGAGCGCATCGACGGAGACTCGGTAGAACTGCCCGGTACGTTGATTGAACTGACTCGACCAGGTAGCGCCACCGTCGAGTGTGACCGTTGCGCCCCCGTCGTTTCCCTCGACGATGATCCTCGAATCCTCGGGATCGATCCACAGCGCATGATTGTCGCCGTGGGGTGTCTCAACGCGGGAGAAGTGGGCACCGCCGTCATCCGAGCGCCACAGGTCGGTGCACATGATCCAGAGTCGGTCGCGCTGTCTCGGGTCAGGTGTCAACTCCATGTAATACCACGCGCGATTCCAGAGATAATCTGCGCCATTGATTCGCTGCCAATGCTCGCCCCGATCATCCGAGACGTAGAGCCCACCCGCCTCCGGGGTCGACTCGACGAGCGCATAAACCCTCCTCGGGTCCGCGGGTGACACCGCCACGGCAACTTTTCCGAGTTTCTTCGGGAGCCCCACGCTCAGCCTTGCCCAAGTCCTGCCCCCATCGCGACTCTTGAAGAGACCGCTTCCGGACCCGGCGCTGCGCAGATACCAGGGCGAGCGCAGATTGTCCCAGGTGGAAGCGTAGAGGGTGTTGCGGTCCGCTGGGTCGATCGAGATGTCGACGACCGACGTCGTGTCATTGACGAATAGCGTTCGATCCCAGTGAAGACCGCCGTCGAGGGTCTTGTAAAGTCCGCGCGTTTCGCTTGGCGCCCACGGGTTGCCCATTGCCGCTACGTATGCGACCTCGGGATTCTGCGGATCGACCGCGATGGCGCCGATGCGAAGCGACTCGTGCAGCCCGACGTCCGTCCAGGTATTTCCACCGTCCACGGACTTGTAAACGCCGTCCCCGAGGGAGCTCATGTACGAGCGGTACGTCGATTCACCCATTCCAACGTAGATGACGGAGGCAGCCGAAGGCGCGACCGCGATCGCGCCGACGGATGCCGAGCCGAATGCGTGCGAGTCGAGCGATCGCCACGTCTGGCCGGCATCATCGCTCCGCAGGACGCCTCCTCCCGCCGTCCCGGCAAAAAACCGCCATGGATAACCGCGCACCCCCGTGACCGTCGTGACCCGGCCGCCCCGGTCGGGCCCGAGTGATCGCCACGGGAGATCCCGGACGACCGCACTGAACTCGGAAGCGAACGTCCGGGTACACGATGCCGCCAACGCCAGACCGATCATCACGGCGAGTAGCGGGTCGAGGACTCGGGTCCGGGAGTTCTTATTCGCGCGTGCGACGGGCAGCACCAGCGCTCTCCTTCTTGTAGAATCATGACATTGTTCCACAAAACATGGCACGGCTGCAACCGAGTCGACACTCAGGGGTGCAAGGTAGTGGAAAACACGGCCAATCATTGAGTTAGCCTATCATCGCCAGCCTCGGCCTTGGCAATGCTTACTCTGCCCTATTTTTGTGCTATCATTCAATTGTTGGCGTATATGTGCCCCATATTAGCGCATTGAGGCGAATGGAATGCAAGTCGCAGTCGACCCGATCAGTCTCCGTTCAACGATCACGGAGCGAATCTCGGCCCTGATACGCAACCGGGTGCTGGACGGCACTCTGTTGGCGGGCACGCCGCTTCGCGAGGAGGATCTCGCGCGGGAGTTCAACGTCTCGCGACACGTCATCCGCGAGGCGTTGCGGTTGATCGCCGCAGATGGCCTGGCGGACTATTCCTCGTTCAAGGGAGTACGCGTAACTCGAATCGCACCGAGCGACGTAAACGAAATCTACAAGGCCCGCCAGTTCATCGAACAGGCCGCGATTACCGGCGCGAAGAAGGCGCCCGATGCAACCCGAATCGCGGCGATCCATGCGAGCTTCGCAGCCGCCGTGGCGGAGAAGGCCTGGGCAAAGGCGTTTGACTTGGATGTTGATTTTCATGCATCGATCGTCGAACTCGCCGCCAGTTCACGTCTGAGTGAGTGGCACCGAAGCCTGTTCAAGGGACTGCGCCTCGCGCACCTGGTATCGCCCGCATTCCAGGAGGAAGGCCTTTCCGCAAGCGTGCCGCAACACGCGGAGATTGCGCTCTCGCTCGCAGGCGGAGACTTTGCGCGCGCGCGCCTCGCATTGGAGGCGCACTTGGCCCATGCCGAGAAGCAGCTCATGGAGCGGATGCAGTAGCCGATAGCGCCTGTGACTGGGGCAAGATGGGCAAGACAATCATCGGGGGAGCTGGGCTGGAAGGGCTCCCGCTTTCCGAGGCGGTACTCGCCGGGGGGTTCCTGTTCCTATCCGGCTTGGTCGGCTTCGGCTCTGACGGGCGTATCGTGCCCGGCGGGATCGCTGCCGAAACGGACGCCATCTTTGCCCACGTCCAACGTCTGCTTGCGCTCGCCGGCGGCACACTCCAGGACGTCGTGAAGGTGAACGCATACTTGAGCAATGCCGCGGAATTCGAGGCATTCAACGCCGCCTACCGAGCGTATTTTCGCGAGGCACCGCCCGCTCGCATCAGCATGAGCGTTCAACTGACGATCGATGCGCGCGTTGAGCTCGATCTGATCGCCTTTATCGGCGACACGGACTGACCTGCTCCGGCTGGAGCGCTCTCATTCGAGCGCCCGCGCGAGGCGTTGCGCCACGAGGACATCCTGGCCCGCGAGCAGCGCGTCGACGGCGACGATCAGCGTGTCGGCCTGCACAATCGTCGCCACGATCGGGTCGCCAGCCTCGAGACGAGCCGCCACGGAACCCGCGGTGCAACCACAATTGTCGAAGGTGAGAGCGAGGCAGTTGACCGACGAACCGGTCACGAGCTCCTCGCTCATCGTGAACAAGCGTGGCTCAGCGCGCAGGCCAGTGCGCCTGGGCACGGACTGCGCAATTCTCGCAACGGAGTCGGCATACCGTTGCCAGCGCTTTGCGTGGTCAAGTCCGACCCATTCGCGAAGCGCAAGTGCGGTCGTTGCGACATCATATCGATTCATCTTGAAGGGTCGGCCAAAGGTCCGGAAACGACCACTTTCAAATCCCGTGAAATCGAGTCCGGAGACAATCTCGATCAGCTCGCGCCTTCCCGAGACGAAGCCGCCGGCATTCGGTCCGAAGAAATACTTTGCGCTGAAACAGCATAGATCTGCACCGCAACGCGCGAACTCGCGCAAGAGCTCGATGGGGTAAGAAAGGTAGGCCGCGTCCACAACGACCGGAATTCCCACGCGGTGGACCCTCTCGATGAGCGTGCTGAGCTGGGAGACGCCGGAGAAACCGTCGAGCAGGTGGGCGGGCACGAAAGCGCACGCCACGTCTTCGCGCACCGCCTGCAACAGGGCGTCGAGGTCGAAGCGATCCTCGGGACCCGCTTCGAGTAGTCGGGCGCCTGGCATTCGAACGCAGCTCGCGTATTTGTAGCGGCGGCTGTGCGAGCGGGCGATCAGGACTTTGCTCTTCATGCCGCTCGTATCGGGGAGCTGCTCCCAGCGCGCTCCATCGTTGCCGGTCATGGTTGCCGCCACAGAGAGCGCGATGGCCGAGCTCGCTCCAGGGGTCACGCGCGCGCTTTCAGCGCCAACCAATGACGCGATCATCGCGCCTGCCGCTGTCAGAAGCTCCGTCATCCTGATGTAGGAGCGATTGAGCTCCGCCGCTGCGCCCCACACCGTGTCCGACAACACTGATCCCCCGAGGTCGGTGTAGATGCCACAGCAGTTCACCACCGGGCGCACGCCGAATAGGTTGTAAACCGACTCGTCCGCTCGGCTCCCACCCCTCAAGTCCCCCTCATTCTTACTCTCCACCTCAAGCCTCCCGGATTCAAAGTGACTCGTTCACCCAAACGCTCATCGTCGGAGACCGTTCCCAGGAGCGATCGACTGCTGCGCGACTAGTTGACGCAACAGTTGCTTTGATGAATACTGGGATTGTTCAACAATATAACATGGGGAGCCTCCAGTGACAACGACGCCCGGCGCATCGGCGTGCCACTCCGACGGCCGTCACGCTTGCAGACGAGTTAGGACTGTCATTTTCGCGACTCTGGCCAGCGGTCTGCTCGCGGCCACCATCTGCGGAAGGATCGTGCTCGCGGCCGACGCGGACTCGGCACAGGGGCCGGCCGCCTCTTCGGCTGCGACTACCCCGGACGCAAGCGCGAACTCCCTCCAGGAGGTTGTCGTCACCGGTTCGCATCTGTCCTCCCCGAGTGTCGAGTACGCAAGCCCGGTTTCAGTTCTGAGCCCGCAGACAATTCTCGCGGGAGGCTCAACCACGATCGACGCTGCACTGACTGCGCTACCTCAGGTCGTTGCGAGCCAGGACCAGTTCTCCGGCGACGGAGACGGCCTGAGCACTGTCAACCTGCGCGGCCTTGGCACCTCGCGCACGTTGGTATTGGTCGACGGTCGCCGGTACATCGCCGCCGACTACACTCAAGTCGTCGACCTCAACACGATTCCCGAGGCTCTCATCGATCGCGTGGAGATCGTGACCGGCGGTCGCTCGGCCGTGTACGGGTCCGATGCAATCGCGGGCGTCGTCAATTTCATACTCAAGAAGAACTTCTCTGGGTTCGAGACCGACGCGCACTATGGCGAGACACAGTACGGGGACGGGGGTGAGTTACGCATAAGCAGCGTGCTTGGGATCAACTCGGAAACGGGGCGCGGCAACCTCACCCTGTTCGGCGAATACGGCAAGCGCGATGCGGTGCTCAGCATCAACCGGTCTTACGCAGCCATTGCGCTCCAGGATAGTCCAAACGGCGCACCCCTGATCCCAGGAGGATCGAGTGCCATCATTGGCGGACGGATATCGGGTCTCGGCAATAGCCCTTCGATGATGTTCTTGCCAAACGGAACGGTGGAACCGTACGACGGAAGCTTCTACAACTACAATCCCAACCTCGACCTGCAGGTCCCCTCGGAGCGTCGCATCATTGGGGTGATGGGACATTATGATCTTGTACCTCATGTCACGCTGTATGAGGAGGCCGAGTTCGTCGACGTCGACTCGTACACGACAGGTCCACCGAACCCTGGGTTCGCGACTCCGGTCACATTGCAGGTGAATAGCCCATTCTTTCCTGCGACGACTCAGAGCTACCTCGGACAGTTCGACACCACTGGTTCCGGGTACGTGAGCGCAGGTCTAACCCGTCGCTGGGTCGAGTTTGGAAATGAAGTATTCGACTACGATCGGCAGGCGGTCCGAACAGTCACCGGTCTGCGCGGCGACATCGTCAGCGGGTGGACCTACGACGCCTACTTTAACTACAGCAACTCGAACGGATACCTCTATCAGCCGAACTCCCTTTCACAGAGCCGGCTCCAGAACGCTCTCGACACCGCATTCCTCGACCCCGCGACTGGTGCGACCAGTCCCTTCCCGTTTCCGGGCATCGCGAACGGGGGGGAACTGGTATGCGCGAATCCATTCGCCCGCGCTCAAGGATGTGTGCCCGCAAACGTCTTCGGAGCCGGCAACATGTCCGCCGCCTCAATTGCCTACTTGGCCGAGCAGGCGAGCCAAAACGAACGAGCGATGACCCAGGTCGCCAATCTCACCGTGACGAACAACGAAATCCTCGACTTTCCCATGGGCGGTGCGCTCGCCGCGGACGCAGGATTCGAGTGGCGGAGCGAAGCAGCCGATTTTGTGCCGGACTGGGTCACCTCCACCGGCGACACGATCAGCGCCACACCGTCGGGTCCGGTGAGTGGTTCGTACGATGTAAAGGAGGGCTTCCTGGAACTCAACGCCGACGTTCTTCGCAACATCCCGGGAATTCATCTACTCAGCGCCAATGCCGCCGCGCGTATATCTGACTACTCAATTACGACAACGGGTCAGGTCTTGAGCTGGTCGGCCGGGCTCGCCTATCAACCCATGGACTTCATTACGGTGCGGGGTCAGTATCAGCGTGCAACCCGTGCTCCAAATATCAATGACCTGTACGGCGCCCTCAGCATCGTGGAGGTTCCCGGCGTTGATCCGTGTAACGGCGTGGCTCCCGGGTCGAGCCTCGCGGCACGGTGCATCGCCACGGGTGTCCCGGCTTCGCTGATCGGCACGGTAATCAACCCGAATACTCAAATCAGTGACGAACAGGGAGGATCGAGTCAACTGCAAGCGGAGGTTTCGAATACTTACACGGCCGGAGTCATTATCCGCCCCATCGCGACCGCGGATGTGACCCTGGATTACTTCGACATCGACATCTCCCGATACATCACCAGCATCGGTGCCGCGAATATCCTGGACCTTTGCTACCAGTTGGACCTCAGCAACTACTGCTCGCGCATCGTACGCTCACCCATTGCGGGTGACATTCTGTACGTCGATGACACGGCGGCGAACTCCGGAGGCTACAAGACCTCTGGCATTGATCTCGGTGTGCAGTGGCAGCCGCCGCTCGGCACGAGTACGTTCAACATTTCGAGCCAGGCCACATACCTGATCGACCGGACGCTGACACCGGTTGCGGCCATTCCGAGTCAGGTAGACGCCTGCGCGGGCCGCTTTGGCGTCATCTGCGGTAACCCCTCTCCGAAATGGAAGGCGCTGACAACGGTCGGCTGGAACAGAGGTCCAGTCACCCTGACGGCACAGTGGCAACTGATAGGCCCGGTCAGCGACGACGGCGGCCTCGGAATTCCGCTCGCGGTGGAACACATCGATGGCGTCAGCTACTTGAATTTCGATGCAAGCTATACCCTTTCAAAATCGGCCGCGATCACGATTGGTGTGGTGAATCTGGCCAACCGGTTGCCACCGATCATGGGTGACAACAGCGACGCGAATTGGGCGAATTCCTGGCCTGCAACGTACGACACGATCGGCCGGAGATTCTTCGTTGACGCCCACTACCGGTTCTGAACGGCAGGCGCAGCGGTCGGTATCAGGAACTCAGTGAATGGATGCGCGCCGTGTTTCGGCAACACGGATCAACGTCAAGTCCAGTCCGCGCAGACCCCCGACGTGGAGTGAGGCTCGCCCCGGCGTGAGGCTTCTGCTTGTCTCTAGACGATCCGACGGTCACGTTACGCGCTCGTCGTGATCGGCCCACCCTCTGTCGCCGTAGCAAACATAAGATGTATGCGCATCATCGCACTGCAGTTGAGTGAGTAACTTGGAGAACGTGCAGGTACTTATTGCTTATGTTAAGTGTCTATAGGTTACCACAGAGGCGCTACGGGTCTCTTCGTCAGGGGGGCTTGGGTTTCCCGGTGTCGGGCTTCTCCACCTTCGGCTTTGACGATTTGCGCCTGTGCGAATGTTCCTTGTGTCCGGGTCGGTCAGCCGCCTCGGATGATTCGGACGAGCGGCCCTCACGATGCGGCGGACAAGGCGGACCCTCCGGGCATCCACCGGGTCGATCCTGAACGGCCTGATTGTCCGCAAAGACGGGCCTCGGAACACCCGGGACCAGCAGAAGAGCAACCAGTCCAACTGGGATAACGTGGCGGGGACACATAATTTCTCGGAGACTCCTCAATGAGATGATTCGAAACACCATTCAGGTGGCTGGGTGGCTATTCCAATAGGCACGACATGCCGCAGGAAAGGAAGCGGCGAGCGCCTTTCGATCAAACCGCATAGAGAGAAGTTCACCTAACGCCTGGAACTCTACAAACGCCTTCTGCTGGTTTGCGTTTCTCTGCAGTTCCGCAATGTACTTTTGTAGCTCTTCATACTCGTAGGCTTCGATGATATAGGCGCCGAAGATCTGATTAATCGACTCTTCATCGAGCGCACCTCGGCGGTAATAGAACCCCAGGTCATCAAAGAAGCCTAGATAGCGATTCACCTGGTCATTATCGAATGCTCCTCCGTTGGACTTATATATACGGCCGCACGACTCGATCGTCGTTCTAATGCGTTCGTAAAGTGGCGCACTGTCGTGATCGGTGAAGAATTCGGCTGTCAGCTCGCGCGCGAGATGTACCATCTCGATCTGTTTGGTGGTCTCCAGCGTCTTTGAAAATTGATACAGGGCCACCCACTGCGAAAGTAGGAAACCGAGGACGCTGCCGAGTGCTCCTATCAGCCACTTGTCTATCGTCCTGCTCTGCGGATGCCTCACAGTGTGTTCAGCCGTCCGCGCAGACTCCCGTTCATGTTTCCGCTGCGCATTACCCTCAGCATGAGGCGCGGGCGATTCGCTTCCGCTTCCGATCGACGTCATCGTTGTCTAGCTCGCGGGAGACAGCTGCTGCGCGCCGTACACCGGCACCAAATCGCGAATCCGGCGCGGGCTTTCCACCGACCGCCTATGCCATTGTCGACATGGAGATCGCCAGTAAGACCTTACCGAGTCCAGCGGGCACTCTATGCCTTTCCCCCTTTCGCCGCACCACCGTCGCTCATTCCCTCCGCGCGACCTTACCGCCCGTAGGAGTACCGATTGCAGTGCCTGCGCCGAGCCCCGGCACCGTCACTCGGCTCGCTGACGGCTCCCGGTCCGCCGGAGCTGAGCGAAGGTACCTTGGTCGAACGTTGTGTACCAAAACGTGTAGCCTGCTAAGGCAAGTGCCACGAGCGCGATTGCGTCGCCGGCTTTAAATTCCGATTTCAATTTTCTTTGCTCCCCACGTTTTGCCGTCAATCACATCTAACCTGCGGCGGAGATCGGTCGATCGATCAGACGATTAGTTAGTCATCATGGAACACGACCAGCTCCCGATTTGCAGACCGTGGATTACGCTGCGAGTCGGGAAAGACTGTGGCGCAGAGCCACATACAAATGGGAGCCGGCGCTGAAGAACGTACGATTTGTAGGCCTGGATGTCCATGCGGAGACGATTGCGGTGGCGGTAGTGCCGCGAATTCGTCGTCATAGTGGACTGGTTGCACGCGACTTATCGCTAGATTCGAACCCGCTTTCCACTCCAGAGTCCAAGTCTTGTGCCCCGGCATCCACTCATCAGTGATCCATGCGTGAATACGGGGCACGAGATCTGTGTTGATGTTGCCGGCCATCTGAACGCCTATCTCGACACAAAACGATCCATCCGGTCTTCTAGCAGGGAACTTTGCAGGGCTCATTTCACGGCACCAATGTGAAGGTTGATGCGCTGTTCAGGATACTCGCAGCACCGCGTTCAAACATGTACACCGAGCCCTGGACGCTGAGCAAGCCCGACGATGTAAGGGTATTGATCGCAGAGCTGGAAACCGAGATCCTCAGCGTTGCTCCGGGACCACCAGCTGGGTTTGCCTCGGCGAACCAGCCCGCATCCGAAGAAGATCTCGTCCTCCAGAACGCATCGCCTCCCCCTAGTGTGCTGAATCAGAAATCTTCATACACAATCGCTTGATGCTCTCGAGGATTTCATCGGCGGTCTTGCTCCACACGAAAGGCATGGGTCGGCGATTGTAGGTATCCAGGTAGTGTCGAATGGCTTGCTCAAGCTCGAGGGTGCTGCGGTGAGTGCCACGGCGAATCTGCCGCTCGGTCAGCGTGGCGAACCAGCGCTCGACCTGGTTGAGCCAGGAAGCCGAGGTCGGTGTGAAGTGCACGTGGAAGCGCGGATGCCGTGCAAGCCAGCCCTTAATGGTCGGGGTCTTGTGGGTCCCGTAGTTGTCCATGACCAGGTGCACTTCGAGCTTCTCGGGCACGCACTCATCGATCGTGCGCAGGAAGGCGAGAAACTCCTTGGCGCGATGGCGCCGGTGCAGCTCCCCGATGATCTTGCCGGTAGCGATATCCAGGGCAGCAAAGAGCGTCGTCGTGCCGTGCCGGCTGTAGTCGTGCGTGCGCCGCTCGGGCAGCCCCGGCATCATCGGCAGGATCGGCTGTGTGCGATCGAGGGCTTGAATCTGACTCTTCTCGTCCACGCACAGCACCAGCGCCCGATCGGGCGGGTTCAAATACAGCCCCACGATGTCGCGCACCTTCTCGATGAACAGCGGATCGGTCGAGAGCTTGAAAGTCTCCGCCCGGTGAGGCTGCAGCCCGAAGACATGCCAGATGCGCACCACCGCACTCTGCGACAGACCCGTGGAGCGTGCCATCAGGCGGCTGCTCCAGTGCGTGGCCTCTCTCGGCTTCTCGTGCAGTGTCTTGGCGATCACCCGCTCGACCTGCTCATCGCTGATGCTGCGTGGGGCGCCGGGTCGCGCCTCATCCAGACGCAGCTTCTCAAAGCGTGTGCGCCACTTACCAACCGTCTGCGCCGTCACGCGCAGTTGCCGCCCGACGTCGCGGTTGGAGCGATCCTGCTGACAGGCCAGCAGGATGCGCGCGCGCAGCGCCAAGGCCTGGGAGGTCTTGTGCCGCCGCGTCCACTCCATGAGTCGATTGTTCTCTTCCGTCGTCAACGTAATCGGCTCAAACCTGTTCTTCGGACCTCGCCGCATCGCTTCTCCCTCGAAAGCCCAGTCTATCCTTGGACATCGAGGCAGAAGAACTGTTCACTATTTAGTGACTCAGGACACTAGTGGACTGTAACAGCTGATGTAGGAGTAATTCGACGAGTGGGATCGAAGTACTTCCACTTCACAGTCTTGGGCGCCTTGTTGTACTCGCGGATGTAGCGCATGAGTTTTCTCTTGAGATCTG
>Ga0335074_10003836_pt1 | contig 20665 bp, 16 predicted proteins | sample Lox_Sample_23_FD_206715 | JGI IMG/M metagenome (GOLD analysis project Ga0335074, IMG submission 206715) | Soil microbial communities from Loxahatchee National Wildlife Refuge, Florida, United States - Lox_Sample_2.3 | ecosystem: Environmental > Terrestrial > Soil > Wetlands | place: USA... | reverse complement strand
GCCGCCGTGGTGGGCCCGAGGACCGTGACGTCGGCCGCGTTCTTCTCGTCGGCCGCTGTCAGGAACGTTCCGGCGTCCATGGTGCGCTCCCGGACCTGCAGCCAGTTCGGTGTCGTGCCGACCACGCTGGTGCCCCAGCTCGTGGTGCCGTTGTCGAGGGTCTGCCCGGTCTGGGCTTCCGGGGCGACCGCGGCTATGTCCGGCGCGGCGGCCTTTGACTCGAGCGCGGCGACGTCCGTGGTGGTGAGATTGCTGCCCAGCGGGGTGATGATCAGCAGGTTCGTGCCCAGCGAGTTGATCTGGGCCTGGATTTGCGTCGAGGCGCCCTCGCCGAAGCCGACGGTGAGGATCACCGCAGCTATCCCGATCAGGATGCCAAGCATGGTCAGCGCCGACCGCAGCCGGTGTGAGCGGACGCCTTCCAGCCCCGTCCGCAGGGTCTCGCCCCAGTTCACTGGACACTCTTCCCATGCACCACGGGCTCCCTATGCGCTGTGACAGCGTCGTCCGACACCAGGCCGTCCAGCATCCGCACGATCCGCTTGCTCCGGCGGGCGACGTCGGCCTCATGGGTGATGAGCACGATCGTCCGGTCGCTGCCGTGCAGCTCGTCGAGCAGGCTGAGGATCGCGGCGGTGGAGGCCGAGTCGAGGTTGCCGGTCGGCTCGTCGGCCAGCAGCAGGTCGGGCTCTGTGACCAGCGCCCTGGCCACGGCCACCCGCTGCTGCTCTCCGCCGGACAGCTCGCCGGGTTTGTGGTCGACCCTGTCGCCAAGGCCTACACGTTCCAGCGCCTCGAGGGCACGTTCACGCCGCCGCGCCCGGCCGACGCTGCGATAGGTGAGCGGCAGCTCGACATTGCGCAGCGCGGACATCGACGCCAGCAGGTTGAACTGCTGGAAGACGAACCCGACCCGCCGGTTGCGCACGTCGGCGAGCTGGGACTCCGGCATCTCGCCGACGTCCTCGCCGGCGAGATGGTAGCTGCCCCCGGTCGGCACGTCGAGGCAGCCGAGGATGTGCATCAGCGTCGACTTGCCTGAACCCGATGGGCCCATGACCGCTACGTACTCCCCCTCCTCGATCTGGAGCGTGATCCCGCGCAAGGCGGCCACCTCGAGGGAGCCGGTGCGGTAGGTCTTACGGACGTCGGTCAGTTCGATGAGGCTCATTGGTCAGCCGGGCCCCTGCTTGAAGTTGACTGAGCCGCCGCCAGGTCCGATGAAGAAGCGTCTGCCGAGCGGGCCCTGGTTGCCGCTGACTCCGGGATTGATCGTGATGATAGGCATGACGACCGTTTCGCCAGCCGACAGTCCGCTGGTCACCTGGGTCAGGCCGCCGCTGGTGAGCCCGGTCGTGATGTTCCGGGTGACCTGCTGGCCGTTCGTCATCAGCCGCACAGTGTTCTGCCCGGTGGGGCCCGGACTGATCGCTGCTGTCGGGACGACCACCGCCCCCTGGACCTGGTTGTAGACGATCGAGACCGACGCCGACGCTCCGGCGTACAGGCCGGACGGCGTGCCGGTGACGTCGATGACCACGGGGAACGTCGCAACGCCGCTGCTGGTATTGGCGACGAGGCCGATCGAGCCGACGGTGCCGTCGACTGAGGCGCCACCGCCCTCGGGGGTGATCACCGCCTGGTCGCCGGTCTTGATCTCGCTGACCACGGACGCGTCCACGGAGGCGTTCACCACATCGTTGCTGCTGACCACGGTGATCGACGGGGAAGCAGAGCCCGAGCTGCCGCTGCCCCCGCTGCCCCCGCTGTCCCCGCTCCCGCCGCTGCCGCCGCCTCCGCCGCCGGACCCGGCGAGCTGCTGACCGGTGGTGTACCCGACGGTGGTGACGATGCCGCTGGCCGGGGCGGTCAGCGTGGCCCCGCTGAGCGCGGAGTTAGCGCTGTCAAGCTGCGACTGGTCGGCGGTGACCGATGCCTGGTCAGCCGCGATCTGGGCGGCCGAAGCGCCGCTGGCCTGGTCGCCGGAGAGCCTGGCCTGGTCCTGCGCCAGCGTGGCCTTGGCCTCGTCGACCTGTACCTGCAGGCTCGGCGAGCTCATGGTCGCCAGCACCTGCCCGCCGGTGACGTGCTGCCCGGCGGTGACGTCGACAGCGGTGACCTCGCCCTGCGCGCTGAAGGCCAGCGTCGAGGTGCTGGCGGGCTCGATGGTGCCTGTGACGGAAAGCGACTGGCTCAGCGTGGCTCTGGTGACCGGGAACAGACGATACGACGTCGTCGAGGCCGTGGACCGGGTCGCGAGCCAGGCTCCCAGCGACCCGCCAATGATCAGCACCACTACCGGGACCAGGAGTCCTGGCCAGGAGAGCAGACTGCGCGCTCTCAAGCGCGAACGCCGGTGATTCACAGCGAGCAGGTTAGGCCCGGCGGTGCATTCCCGTCGTCCCGCCCGAGAGTGTCATACCCGGGTACTAGCGGCTGCCGTTCAGCAAACGGGATGAATGGTCCGTCATGCAGTCCGGGCGCAATGCCGGTCAGGCTATTTCGATCACGGCAGCAACCTGCGGGTTTACATAGCGGTCAGCCCCTGAGCCAGCTACCAAGCTAGCCGGAAACCAGGTCGGCACCCGCGCTCGCCCCCCGCCGCTGGCCCGGCCACGACGTCCCCGCAGGATCGCCTGCTGCACATCACGGGCCGCACGCCGGGTCTGTCACTATGTCGGCATGAGTCGTCGACGGCGCCGAGGGCAGCAGGCCCGGCTGCTTGAGTTCCATCAGTCACTCCCGCCCACGCAGCGGGGCATGTTGATGGCGGCTCTGGTGGGTTACGCCATGGTGTTCGTAGCGGCCGAGTGCGCAGTGATTGTCGCGCTGATCCGTGGGCTGCGCCGCGGCTGGCAGCAGCGAGAGCAGGGTGCGGGGACGGCTGCCCGGGCGGCCATGAGCTCTGGCTTGTGGGGAACGCTGACCACCGCAGCCGTCGTGCCGTGGATATTGAGGAAATGGCTGCTGAGCGCGGTTAAGGATGGGCGGGCACGGGCCTGGCTTGAGCGCGGTGAGCACTGGCTGGCTAGCCACGACGACCGCGGTCAGCCTAACTAGCGTTACAGGACGCCTTTGGTGCTCGGGATGCCGGGAGAACGGGGGTCGGGGGCGGCCGCGGCCCGAAGAGCCCGGGCGAACGCCTTGAACTGGGCCTCGACGATGTGGTGCGGATTGCGGCCGGCCAGCACGGTCAGGTGCAGGCAGATGCCTGCCGTGATCGTGAGCGACTCGAAGAAGTGCCTGGTCAGCGTGGTGTCGTAGCTGCCGATCGTCGGCGGCATGGGCTCCGGCTCGGCGTGCACGCAATACGGGCGGCCGGACAGGTCAACGGCGGCCCGGGCCAGCGTCTCATCCAGCGGGATCAGCGCGTCGCCGAAGCGGCAGATCCCCGCCTTGTCACCGAGAGCCTCGCGCAGCGCCTGGCCCAGCGCCAGGGCGGTGTCCTCGACGGTGTGGTGCGCGTCGATCTCGGTGTCGCCTTTGGCCCGGACGGCAAGGTCGATGCACCCGTGCTTGCCCAGCTGGGACAGCATGTGGTCGAAGAACGGAACGCCGGTCTGCGCCTCGGCGGTCCCGGTCCCGTCCAGGTCAAGCTCGACCACGATCTGGGTCTCCCGGGTGGTGCGCTCGACCCGTGCCGTTCGGTGACCGGTCATGAGCCGAGCACCTCTTCAAGATTTTTACGGAACGAGGCCATCTCCTCCGTTGTCCCGATGCTCACCCGCAGCCACCCAGGAGGCCCGAGCTCGCGGACGAGCACGCCACGGTCAAGCAGCCGCTGCCAGACCTCGTGCCGGTCGGCGAACCCGCCGATCAGCACGAAGTTGGCATCTGAATCAGCGGCAGCAAGGCCGCGGCTGCGCACCCAGTCCACCAGCGCGTCGCGTTCGGAACGAAGCACGGCAACCGTTGCCAGAAGCTCACCGACGTGCGCGAGCGCAACCCGCGCAACCGCCTGGGTGATCGTGGACAGGTGGTAGGGCAGCCGGACGACCTGCAGGGCCTCTATGACCTCGGGCGCGGCGGCGAGGTAACCGAGCCGCGCGCCGGCCAGCGCGAACGCCTTGGACATGGTCCGGGCGACCACCAGCCGCTCGTATCGCGGCAGCAGCGTGAGGGCGGTACCAGAGGGGTCGCGCGCGAACTCCGCGTAGGCCTCGTCGACCACGATCATGCCCGGGGCGGCGTCGCACACGGCCTCGATCGTCTCGAGCGGCAGCGCTGTGCCTGTCGGGTTGTTTGGCGAGGTGAGGAACACCACGTCCGGCTGGGTATCACGGACCGCCGCCAGGGCCCGTTCTGTATCCAAGCCGAATGCGGCGTCCCTGGCCGCGGGCACCCAGCGGGTACCGGTGCTCAGCGCGATCCGCGGGTGCATCGAATACGAAGGCTCGAACCCGAGGGCGGTGCGGCCCGGCCCGCCGAACGCCTGCAGCAGCTGCTGGATGATCTCGTTGGAGCCGTTCGCCGCCCAGACCTGATCCCGGGCCAGCCCGTGCCCCAGGTACCCGGCCAGGTCATCACGCAGCGCGATCGCGTCACGGTCGGGGTACCTGTTCAGCCCGCCCGCCACGGCGGCGACCGCCTCGGCGACCTCGCGCACCAGCGCCGGTGACGGCGGGTACGGGTTCTCATTGCTGCCCAGCCGGACTGGAACGTCCGGCTGCGGTGAGCTGTAAGCCGTCAGGCCAGCGAGGTCGTCACGCAGCGGAAGTGCCTGGCCTGTTCTCACCCACAGCAGCCTAGTGTGTGGGCGCCCGGATCCTCGCCAGCGCCTGGACCCGGGCCAGCAACGTACGCTTGGTTGATGCCCGACTCTGCCGTCGCCGCCCCGGCAGCCGGCCGGTTCCGCGTCAGACTGCCCCACCCGTCCTCTGGTTCCTTCGGGCCGCCCTGGGTGCCGTCCTGGTCGGTGCCGGCTGCGCTGCGGGCACTGCGGGCGGTCCTGGTGATCCCGGCCCTGTTCGCGCTCACGTTCAAGGGCATCGGCAACCCGCAGATGGCCCTGTACGCGACGTTTGGCGGGTTTGCCACGCTGGTCCTGGCCTCGTTCGGCGGGACAAGGCGGGACAAGGCCGTCGCCCACGCCGGGCTGGCCGTGGTCGGCACCGCCCTGATAGCCATCGGGACCGTCGTCAGCGGGACCGTATGGCTGGCCGCGGTTGTCACCGTGCCGGTGGCCTTCGCCGTCTTCTTCGCCGGGGTAGCCGGGCCGAACGGCGCGTCCGGCGTCACCGCCGCGCTGCTGGCTTACGTCCTGCCCGTTGCCTCCAAGGGCACGGTCGCCGTCATTCCTGACCGGCTGGCCGGCTGGTGGCTGGCGTCGGCGGTCTCGGCGGCTGCTGTGCTGCTGCTGTCCCCGAAGTCCCCGGGCGACCGGCTGCGGGCGGCAGCGGCGTCCTCGGCTGCCACGCTCGCCGACTATCTTCAGAACGCTGTCAGCGGCCAGGCAACGCCAGCCGACCTGGACACCGCGGTCGCGGCCAAACACCAGCTCATGGACGTGTTCGGCGGCACACCGTACCGGCCGACCGGGCTGGCAACCGCCGATCAGGGGCTGGCCAACGTGGTGCAGCTCCTGGAATGGTGCACCACCCTGGTCAGTGACGCGCTCGACGGCCATCTCGACCTGAATCAGGCGGCGCCGGTCGACAGGGAACTGCTCGGCATCTCGGCCGGGCTGCTCGAGGACGTGGCCTGGCTGCTGCGCGGGCAGGACATCACCAACGACGACATCGGGCGTGACCTCGCCAGGATCGAGCGCACCCGAACGGCCAGCGCCCGGGGGTGCTGGTCCATGGAAACGGCCAGCACCGCTGGGCCCGGGGCCAGCGCGGGGGCTGGCGAGCCCGCTGGCAACGAGGTATCCGTCGCCTACGCTTCCCACGCCCAGGCGATCGCGGTCGCCACGCAGGCCGCTGTGGCTGATGCCATGATCGCTACCCGGAGAGCCAGTCCGGAAGTAGTGGCCGCCCAGCGCCACAACTGGGTCAGCGGGCAGGCGGACGTCGAGCCTCGCGCTGAAGGGAGGCTGGCCGCCCTCGGCAGCGCTGTCGGCGTGGTCTTCCGCCATGCCAGCCTGCGCTCGGTCTGGTTCCGCAACAGCACCCGGGGCGCTGTTGCGCTGGCCGCGGCGGTCGCGGTGGCTGACCTCACTGACGTCCAGCACGGATTCTGGGTGGTGCTGGGAACCCTGTCGGTGCTGCGCAGCAACGCCTCCTCCACCGGATCGACGGCGCTGCGCGCGCTGGCCGGCACGGTCGGCGGCTTCGCTGTCGGCGCCGCGGTCCTGCTAGCCATCGGCACCGGGCAGACCGCGTTGTGGATCGCGCTGCCGATCGCCATCCTGGTCGCCGCCTACGCGCCCGGGACGGCACCGTTCGCTGTCGGCCAGGCCGCCTTCACGATCACGGTCGTGGTGCTGTTCAACCTGCTGGTCCCGGCGGGCTGGACGGTGGGCCTGCTGCGCATCGAGGACGTCGCGATCGGCTGCGCGGTGAGCCTCGTCGTCGGGGTGCTGTTCTGGCCGCGCGGCGCCGGTTCTGTGGTCGGCGATGACCTGGCCGACGCGTTCCGCTGCGGCGCGGCGTACCTGAAACAGGCGGTGGACTGGGCCCTTGACCTGGGTCAGCAGGCTCCGGACGCAGCCCACGCCACCGTCACCGCCGGGATCCGGCTCGACGACGCGCTGCGCGGGTACCTGGCGGAGCAGGGCACCAAACGGATGAACAAGGAAGACCTGTGGCGGCTGGTGATGGCCACGACCCGGGTGAGGCTGACCGCGTACGCTGTCGCCAGCCTGCGCGGCCGGGGCACTGCCGACGCTGCCAGCATTGCTGACGCTGCCGACACTGTCGGCGCTGCCTCCGCTGCCGGCGACACGGACGGGAGCGGCCCCGGCGACCCGTCGCTGGCCGCGCTGCGCAGGCAGACCGCTGACCTGGCCGGCTTCTACGAGAGCATCGCGGCCGAGGTCGGGACGCCGCACCGGAACGTTCCGGTGCAGCCGGTCACCGCCGGAGAACTCGCGGACGACAGTTCGTCAGCCGCGGGCACACCGGTGCGGACGCCGCGGGCCCTGTGGGTGCGCGAGCACCTGCGTCATCTCAGCCAGCACGCCCCCGAGATCACATTGCCTGCTGAGCATCTGGCTCAGCAGCGCCGAGTTCCATGGTGGCGATAGCGGGCTCCGGCCCGGTCTCCTCAGCAGGCCAGGGCTGCTTGGCGAAGGCCTCTTTGAGAGCCAGCGCGATCAGGCCGGGGACGAGGTCGGTCGAGCGGCGCAGCACCCACGCCGTCCCCTTGGTGGCCATCCACCCGATCTCGGCCAGCTTGGTCGGCGGCGGGTTCGACGGTTCAGGATCGGGCCGCACCCCGACCGGCACTCCGGCAGCGGCAAGCGCGTCGTAGTAGCGGCAGGCGATCAGCCTGTGGCCACGCTCGCTCGGGTGCAGCCGGTCCACGGCCCACATCCGCGGGTCATACACCACGGAGTCACCGGCGGCGTCGTAGTGCAGCGTGCCGAACCGCTCAGCCACCGCGTCCAGCGCCGCGTTCAGCTCGTGCATGCGCCGCGCCAGCGGGCGGGCCATGGAGCCCGGCAGGCCGAGCATCTTGCCAGGATCGGGCATCCGCATCGTCAGCACCTGGGCTCCGGCTGCCCGCAGCGCGCCGACCGTGTGCGCGGCGGCCGAGCCGAACACGGCTGGGTCAAAGTTGGACCGCAGCGTGTCGTTGACCCCCACGACGACGCCGGCCACATCCGGCCGCAGCGGCAGCGCCAGGGGCAGCTGGTCCCTCTCGACGTCCTGCATCCTGGCGCCGGGTGATCCCATGATGTGCAGGCTCGGGTCCTGCAGTCCTTCGGCGAGCAGCGCGGCCCAGCCCCGCCAGGCTCGTTTCTTACCGTGGCCGTCCCCCTTGCGCACCGGGTCGCCAATACCCATGGTGATCGAGTCTCCGAGGGCGACGAACATCGTCATGCAGGGACCTCCACAGCTCGTGTCATCTCCAGTACCGCCTCGTAATGGCCGATCAGCTCGTCACCCAGGGCCTGCCAGGTCCGGCCCAGCACTCGCTGCCTGGCTGCGCGGCCCTGGGCCGAGCGCAACCCGGGATCGGCAGCAAGCCGGGCGACCGCCCGGGCCAGCGCTCCCGCATCATCAGGCGCCACCAGGAATCCGGTGACACCGTCATCGACCAGGTCGAGCGGCCCTCCGGCGGCGGGCGCGATCACTGGCAGCCCGCTCGCGGCGGCCTCCTGGAGGGTCTGGCCAAAGGTCTCGTGCGGCCCGCTGTGCACGAACAGGTCGAGGCTGGCATAAATGCTAGCGAGATCCGCGCCGTGGCGCTGGCCGAGAAAGATCGCGCCGGGAATCGCCCGGCGTATCGCCTGCTCGGCCGGCCCGGAGCCGACGATCACAAGGCGCACCCCTGGCAGCGTTGCGACCTCGGTCAGCAGGTCAACGCGCTTCTCCGGCGCTATCCGGCCGACGTAGCCGACCAGTGTCTGGCCGGCGGGCGCGAGTTCAGCGTGCAGTTGCTCGCTGCGGCGGGCGGGGTCGAACATCTCGATGTCCACTCCCCGGCCCCAGATCCAGACGCGCTCGATGCCATGAGCGTGCAGGCTGGTGGCAGCGGCCGAGGACGGGGCCAGTGTGCGCACAGCCGCGTTGTGTATCTTCTGCACCCGGCGCCAGGCGATCGCCTGGCCAACCTGGCCGTAGTGGTAGGCCCGGGCATAGCTTGGCATGTCTGTCTGGTAGACAGCGATCATGGGCAGCCGGAGCCGCTTGGCCGCGCGCGCACCGCCCGCGCCGAGCAGGAACGGTGCGGCCAGGTGGACAACCTCGGTGTGGTGGCGAGTCAGGGCGGCACGCAGGTGCACCGCGGGGGCAGCTACCCGGAACGTCTGGTAACCGGGCATCGGCACTGACGGCACCCGCAGAACCTCGTAGGGGAGTTCGCTGTCCGGGCTCTGCAGCGAGCCCGGCGGCCGTGGAGCGATCACCTGAAGGCTGTGCCCCTTGGCGACAAGGTGGTCGGCCACGCGCAGGACGCAGTGGGCGACGCCGTTCACGTCAGGCGGGAACGACTCGGTGATAACTGTGATCCGCACGATCACACGGTGAACGAGCAGATGCCCAGAATGGGCCTCAGGGGGATGACGACATGGATAACTGTGGGTGACATCTCAACCATGGCCCAAACCCGTCCTTAACGTAACGGAGATGCATCTCGGGGTAGACATCTGTCACCTGCGGTCGGGACGGGGAGTATCCAGGCGCACGCGAACGGCGTTGACGTGCGCTTGCAGATCCTCGGCCGCGCCGAGTGCGTCGATGTGCGGTGCGACCGCCGCGAGGGCGGCGGCGTCGCATTCGACAACGTGGATGCCCCGAAGGAAGGTCAGCACCGACAGCCCGCCGGAATGCCGGGCAGTTCCTCCGGTGGGCAGCACATGGTTGGAGCCGGCCAGGTAGTCACCCAGTGAGACAGGCGCGAATGGTCCCACGAACACCGCACCAGCGTTCCGGACGCGGGATGCCAGGTCGGCGGGACGTTCGGTAATGATCTCGAGGTGTTCCGGGGCCCAGGCGTCGGCGACCACGAGCGCCGCGTCAGTGTCGTCGGTGAGCACGCAGGCCGACTGGCCAGCCAGCGCCGCCTCGATCCGTTCCCGGTGCCTGGCCGTGGCCACCTGCCTGCGCAGCTCGCCGTCGACCCGTTCTGCGAGCCCGGGATCGGTGGTGATAAGCAGGCACGCGGCGAGCGCATCGTGCTCCGCCTGGGCGACCAGGTCCGCCGCAACCAGTACCGGGTTGGCCGTGCCGTCAGCGATGATCGCGATCTCGGTTGGGCCGGCCTCAGCGTCGGTGCCGACCCGGCCGAGCAGCAGCCGCTTGGCCGCGGCCACGTAGACGTTGCCCGGGCCGGTGATCACGTCGGCCGACGCGCAGTCCTCCGTCCCGTAGCCGAGCATCGCGATCGCCTGGGCGCCCCCGGCCGCGTGAACCTCGGTGATCCCCAGCAGTGCGCAGGCAGCGAGCACCGCCGGGTGCGGCAGGCCGCCATGCTCGGGCCGCGGCGGCGAGGCCAGGGCGATCTGCGGGACACCGGCCACCTGCGCCGGGATCACGTTCATCAGCACTGAGGACGGATAGGCGATCAGGCCGCCCGGCACGTAGACCCCGGCCCGCCCGACCGGCACGTAGCGCTCGGTGACCGTGGATCCGTCAGCGACCGTGGTGGTCACCTGATGCGGCAGTTGCGCCTGGTGCACCAGCCGGATCCGCCGCTCGGCCTCCCGCAGCGCGCTGCCGACCGCCGGGTCGAGCCCGGCCAGAGCTTCGTCAAGCGCGCTGCGCGGAACCCTGGTGCTGGCCAGGTCCACACCGTCGAACCGCCTGGTGTACTCCTGAACGGCAGCCGCTCCGCGGCGGCGAACGTCCTCGCAGACTGGCCGGACCGACTCCAGCGCTGTCTCGACGTCGAGCCGTGCCCGCGGGAGTACCTCTGCGAGTTGACGCCCGTCAAGGCTGGCCGCGGTTTTCCCGCGCAGGTCGACCCGGGTGAGCACGAGCCCAAGACTAACGCCGACTGGCGGCCTGGGCCGCTTACCCGGAAGGATGGGCGTGTGGCATGGATCGAGCTTGATGGGGCCGTTAACGTTCGCGACCTGGGCGGGCTGGCCGCCGGGGAGGGCAGGCTGACCGCGCCGGGCCGGCTGCTGCGCGGGGACAACCTGCAGGACCTGTCGCCAGCCGACGTCCAGCAACTGGTCGACGACATCGGCGTGACGACAGTCGTCGACCTGCGCAGCCGCTATGAGGTCAAGGCCGAGGGGCCAGGGCCGCTGCGCCGGGTGGCGTCGGTGCGTCATGCCCACCATTCGGTGCTGCCCGAGCGGGGCATGGCAACGGACGCGGCCGCCGAGCAGGCTGCCGACACCAGGCCGGCTGCGGACACCCGGTCGGCTGCGGACACCGGGCCGGCTGCCGATGCGGCGGCCGAAAAGGACGGGACTGGGTCACAGCCGGTCTTCGACGCGTCCGTGGCACTGGCGGTCCGGCGTCGCGACGGCGCGCTCGCCCGCTTCCCGGACGACGTCCGGGTCGGCTACTACATCGGCTACCTCGAAGACCGGCCGGACCAGGTGGTGGCGGCCCTGCGCAGCATCGCGCACTCGCCAGGTGCCGCGCTCGTGCACTGCGCAGCGGGCAAGGACCGGACCGGCGTGGTCATCGCGCTGGCGCTGACCGCCGTGGGCGTCCGGCGGGACGAGGTGATCGCCGACTATGCGGTCACCGCCGAGCGCATGGCCGCGGTCCTGGACCGGCTGCGCGCCTCGCGGACCTACGCGTCCGACACCAACAGCCGGCCGGACGACGAGCACATGCCGCAGGCGCAGACCATGGCCTCGTTCCTCGACGAGATGGACGCGTCGTACGGCGGGGTCCTGGCGTGGCTCGACCGGCACGGTTTCGGTCCCGCCGACGTCGCCGCCCTGCACGCGAAGCTCCTCGACCCCTGACCGCGAGCGTATTCAGCACACCAGTCACACCGGCCACATCAGCCACTCCAGACTGGCCTCCCCAGCCCAGCCATCCCGTGGATGGAAACCTGCTGCCCATCCGACTACACCAAAGTTCCACCGATCGGTGGAACACCGGAGTCGGTGGCCTGGTGGATGGTGAGGCGGCCGTTAGTCATGACGGCGACGCGCTGGGCGCGGCGGGCGATGCTCGTGTCGTGGGTGACCAGGACCAGGGTGAGGCCGCGCTGGCGCCACAGCCGTTCGAGCAGGCCGATGATGTCGTCGCGGGTGTCTTCGTCGAGATTGCCGGTGGGTTCGTCAGCCAGTATCACGGTGGGTTGCTTGACGAGCGCCCGGGCGATGGCGACGCGCTGCTGCTGACCGCCGGACATCTCTGATGGCAGGTGGCTGGCCCGGTCGGCCAGGCCGACCGAGTCGAGCGCGGAGGCGATCTGGCTGCGGCGTTTCGCGGCCGGAGTTCTCAGGGGCATCAGGGCCGTTTCGACGTTCTCGGCTGCTGACAGCGTGGGGATCAGGTTGAAGGTCTGGAACACGAACCCGATCGATTCGGCGCGACGCCGGGTGAGCTGGGTTTCGCGCAGCGTACCGAGGTTGGTGCCGTTCAGCTCGACCGTGCCTTGGGTGGGACGGTCGAGTCCGCCGAGCAGATTGAGCAGGGTCGACTTGCCGTGTCCGGTCTTGCCCTGCACGGCCAGCCACTCGCCGTCTTCGATGACCAGGTCCAGGCCAGCGACGGCCGCAACGGTGCGGCGGCCCTTCTGGTACAGCTTGGTCACACCGGTCAGCTTGTACACCTGTGTTCTCCTGTCTGTGGAAGAAGGCGGCCGGGCGGGTCAGGCCACCCGGGAAAGGGCGTCGGCGGGCCGCAGCTTGGCGATCCGCCAGCTGGCGAAGGATCCAGCCAGCAGGCCGCCGGCCACAGCCAGGATCACGGCCAGCACGATCACGCCCACAGTGACCGACGGGTGCAGCGGGACCGACACGGTGTGCGAGCCGGGGCCACCGCCGGGGCCCGGCCCGCCCGCCGGCTGGCTGGCCTGGGGCCCGGTGTTCGCGCTGACTACTCCGGACAACTCCGGCGCGACCCGGGCAATGATCGCGGCGCCCGCGAAGCCGAGACCAACGCCCAGCGCCGCGCCGGCGATGCCCATGACCATCGACTCACCCAGCACCTGGGCCACGATCCGGCGCGTGCGCCAGCCGATCGCCTTCAGCGTGCCGAATTCAGCCACACGCCTGGCCACCGCGGCCATGGTGAGCAGGCTGGCCACGGCGAACGCCGCGATCAGCACCAGGATGGCCAGCCACTTGCCCAGGTCATTGGCCAGCTTGGCCGCGCTGGTCACCGACCCGGTCACCTCGCTGGCCAGGCTGGACTGGCTGGTCACGGTCGTGCCGGGCAGCAGCCGTTCGATCTGGGTGGTGACCGCGGAGATGTCGGCTGCGCTGGCCGCGGACACGTAGATCGTGTTCACCTCGCTGGCCAGGCTGCTCGGGAACACCGACATGGCCTGGGCCTGGGCCAGCGGTATGTAGACGTCGGGCGGGTTGCCGGCCTGTGCCTGGCGGACGATCCCGATGACGGTGAAGTTCACCTGGTCGATGGTCAGGACCGAACCGACCCTCAGGTTGCTGGACGTCGCGTACCCGGAGTCCACGACCGCGACGTCAGAATCGGTGTCAGCGGCAGTGAACGCGTGGCCGGAGATCAGCGAGGCGGTGCTCAGCGGGCCGATCGACAGGTTCCTGGTATCGACGCCGTCCAGGGTCAGACTGCTGGAACTCAGCGGGGGGCTGCTTGCTGAACTGCCGAACGTGACCGAGGAGTCCTGGAGACTGATCCCGCCGGCCGCCGTGGCCACATCGTGCAGCCTGGCCACCTCGGCCACCCTTGAGTCGCTGATCCCTGAGTACTGCGTGATCATCGTGTCCACCGTCTTGCCGGCTGCGCTTGTGCACGACCCGCTGGTGGTGCAGATCTCCGGGCCGTCCGGGCCCAGCCGGATAGGCTTGTGCACCTGCTGGCCGGCCGCGGGCGGTCCGGGCACCGCGCCGGTCACCGTCACGTCAGTCCCGACCCCGTACAGCGCCTTAAGCACGCCCGACTGCGCCTTCTTCACCCCGGCCGACGCGGCAGCGACGGTGACCACGAGCCCCACTCCGAGCGCCAGGCCGAGCGCGATGAAGATGGCCTGGCGCATCCGGCGGCGCAGCTCGCGCCGCAGGTATGTCACGAAGAACATGTGCTCTCCTATCCGTGATGGGACGGGCCCGCGCGGAGCGGTGCCGGGATCCGGCCGGCCGAGGGTGTTTGCCCCGTCGCCCGCGCCAGGCATCGGCCCGGTTATATAGCTCGGCCGGTTACAGCTCCGTAAGCGTGGCTGTTACCTGACAGAAACCGGTGCTGCGGCATGCTGTCGTCGTGGCGCCGACCAGCATGTCCGGCATTGGTGAGCGACGACGGCGGGCAGCCGCCGGCCCCGGGAGGCAGTGATGCGGATCCTGCTGGTCGAAGATCACCAGGAGCTGGCCGAGACGGTCGCCGATGTGCTGCGCAGCGAGGGGATGGCGGTCGATGTCGCACTCGACGGCCACGCCGCGCTTGAGCGCACCGGGGTGCACGGCTACGACGTGATCGTTCTGGACCGCGACCTGCCCGGCGTGCACGGCGACGACGTCTGCCGCGCTCTGGTGGCCGAACGCAGCCGCAGCCGGGTGCTCATGCTCACCGCCGCTGGCAGCGTCGAGGACCGGGTCGACGGGCTCGAGCTTGGCGCCGACGACTACCTGCCCAAGCCGTTTGCCTTCACCGAGCTGACCGCGCGGATCCGGGCGCTGTGCCGGCGCTCGGGGCCGACCCGGCCCAGCGTCTTGGCCTGCGCTGATGTCCGTCTGGATCCGGCCAGGCGGACCGCGATCCGGGCCGGAAGGCGGCTTGGGCTCAGCCCCAAGGAACTCGCGGTCCTGGAGCACCTCATGGCGGCCGGGGACCGCATCGTGTCAGCCGAGGAACTGCTGGAGCACGTCTGGGACGAGGCGGCCGACCCGTTCACCGCGGCCGTCAAGGTCACGATGGCCAGGCTCCGGGCCAAGCTGGGCGACCCGCCACTGATCGAGACGGTCCGCGAAGGCGGCTACCGGATCGGCGAATCATGATGGCCAGCCCGGCAGCCCGGCCCGCCCGCCCGAGCTGGCTGCGCGTCCCACGCCCGACGGCGCGCCTCCGCCTCACCGTGCTGTACGGCACGCTGTTCCTGGCCTCGGGGGCCATCCTGCTCTCGGTCACCTACCTGCTCGTTCAGCGGGCAACCGGCACCTTCACCCTTCCCACCAGCAAGATCACCTTCGGCAACCCGCCGATGATGTTCCCTGACAACCCCGATAAGCCGGGCAAGCTCAGCAGCACCATCGGCCGGACCGTAGCGAACCTGCCCGATCAGAAGGCGAAGCTGCTGGCAGAAACCGCTCAGCTGCACGCCTTCGACCTGCACCAGCTGCTGGTCTGGTCCGCGATAGCGCTCGGCCTCGTCGCGGTCCTTTCCGTCGTGCTCGGCTGGCTGGTCGCCGGCCGGGTGCTGCGCCCGGTCCGGACGATCAGCGCAACCGCCCGCCAGATCGGCGCCAGCAACCTGCACCAGCGCCTGCGTCTGCGCGGCCCGGACGACGAGTTCCGCGAGCTGGCCGCGACCCTGGACGGTCTCCTCGAACGGCTTGAGGCCGCCTTCGACTCCCAGCGCCGGTTCGTGGCCAACGCCTCCCACGAGCTGCGCACCCCGCTCACGCTGGACCGCGCGCTGCTGGAACGGGCTCTGCGCAGCCCGGAGCCGACGAAGGCCGTCTGGCGCAGTACCTGCGAGCGGCTCCTCGTCTCCACCCAGCAGCAGGACCGCCTGGTCGAAGCACTGCTGACCCTGGCCCGCAGCGAAACAGGAGTGACCAGGCGAGAACCGGTCGAACTCGGGCAGGTCGTCGACAGCGTTCTGCTAAGTCCTGAAATCGACGCCGGGGACTGTGGTCTGGAAACCACGCTTACCACGGCCCCAGCGCTGGTCAGTGGTGATCCCCGGCTGATTGAGCGGCTGGTCCGCAACCTGATCGACAACGCCATCCGCTACAACCAGCCCTCCGGACGCGTCGACATCGCCGCCGGCACCCGATCCGGGCGCGGCGTCCTGACCGTCGCCAACACCGGCCCGCCGATCCCGCCAGCCGACATCGACCGCCTGTTCCAGCCGTTCCAGCGACTCACAGCGAACCGCGGCCACGCCGACGGGACCGGCCTCGGGCTGTCGATCGTCAAGGCGATCGCCGACGCGCACCAGGCAACGATCGCTGCTGTCCCCCGGCCACACGGCGGACTGACCATAGAGGTGAGCTTCCCGGCCGCCAGCCCGGGCCGCTACTCGGCCGATCGGCCGACGACACCCTGCCACGGCGGCAGAACCTGCCCCTCGGACTCAGCCGCTCCGGTGCTCACCAGCACCGTGCCGATCTTGACGGGCGGGTCGGCCTCCTGGTCGGAGAAGTTGCCGGCCACCGTGAGGCCGCCCACGCGGTAGGCCCACACGTGCTCATCCGCGTGCAGCAGCTCGTATCCGGGGATCCCGCCGAGCTCAGTGCGGCGCAGCGACAGCAGGCGGCGGCACAGCGACAGCACGGAGGCAGGGTCGTCGCGCTGGTCAGCGACGTTGCAGGCAGCGGCGTCGCCGACAGGGAGCCAAGGCGTCGCACCCGCCCGGGTGAAGCCGCCCGAGCGCGACCCGTCCCACTGCATCGGTGTCCGGCCGCGGTCCCTGGTGCTTGCGGCGCCCCGCATCTTGTCGCGCAGCAGCTCAGGCGGCACGTCGACGTTGGTCATCCCGATCTCGTCGCCGTAGTAGAGCACGGTGGTGCCCGGCAGCGTGGCCAGCACCAGGAGCGCGAGCCGGATCTTGCGCTGGTCGCCCCGGCACCAGTGGGTAGCAAGCCGGCCGACGTCGTGGTTGGACGCGGTCCACACCGGGCAGCCGCGCTCCGGCAGCGCGGCCAGCGTCTGGCCGACGATGCCGGACAGCCCGGGCGCTGTGAACGGGGAGAACAGGAACGGGAAGTTGAATGCCAGCTCCAGTTCGTCGTCGTGGCCGTAGAAGCCGGCCAGCCGGGCCGGGTCGCCGACCCAGGTCTCGCCCAGCAGCAGCCGCAGCGGTTCGTAGCGGTCGGCTATCCGCCGCCAGTCGCGGAACACGGCGTGGCTCTCCGGCTGGTTCGCGCTGCGGATCTGCCGCAGCCCCGACCGGGTTTCGAGCCAGCTTGTCGTTTCCAGGGCGGGCGGGTCGTCGCGCAGTTGGGCGTCCTTGTACAGGCCGTGGGCGACGTCGATGCGGAAACCGGCCACGCCCTTGTCGAACCAGAACCGCAGGACCCGCTCGAACTCGCCGTGCACAGCGGGCTCGCGCCAGTTCAGGTCGGCCTGGCTGGCGAGGAAGCTGTGCATGTAGTACTGGCCGGTCGGCTCGTGCCACGCCCAGGCCGAGCCGCCGGACGCGTCGCGCCAGTTGTTCGGCGGCCCGCCGTCGGCGCCGCGGTCGGCCCATATGTAGTAGTCACGGTGCGGCGCATCCCGCCCACTGGCGGCGTCGATGAACCACGCGTGCGCGGTTGACGTGTGGTTCGGCACCAGGTCGAGCAGCACCCGCAGCCCGCGCGCGCCGGCCTCGGCGATCAGCTCGTCGAGGCCGGCCATCGTGCCAAGACCTGGGTGCACGCCCAGGTAGTCCGAGACGTCATAGCCCCAGTCGTCGTCGGGCGAGGGCATCGTCGGCGACAGCCAGATGCCGTCGACGCCCAGCCAGGCCAGGTAATCCAGCCGCTGCGTCACGCCGCGCAGGTCGCCGTACCCGTCGCCGTCGGTGTCCAGCCACGACCGGAGATAGACCTGGTACAAGACGGCGCCCTGCCACCAGCGCCGGCCGGTGTCCTGAGTCACCGGTTACTCGACGATCTTGGAGATCGGGAGTTCCAGGATGTCCCGCGCCCCGGCCGCCTTGAGCGCCGGGATCAGCGTGTTGACGCCGCGTTTGGGCACCACGGCCTCGACCGCGTTCATGTCGCTGCGGGCCAGCGAGGTGACCGTCGGGGAGGACATAGCGGGCAGGATCGCGGTCACCGCCGCCAGGTCGCCCGCCTGGACGTTCAGCTTCAGCAGCACGTTGCCGCGGGCCATGACGGCGCCGCGCAGCAGCAGCGCGACGTCCTCCATCGCGGACCGCTTGGCCGCGTCGGCGTGCGCGGCCGGGCAGGCGACCAGCTCGGTGTAGCTGGTCAGCAGCGTGTCCAGGATCCGCAAGCCGTTCTTGCGCAGCGAAGAACCGGTCTCGGTCAGGTCCACGATCGCGTCGACGATGTCGGGCACCTTGGCCTCGGTGGCGCCGTAGGACCTGATCACCACGGCCTTGACCCCGGCCGCGTCCAGGTAGCGGCGGGTCAGCGCCGGGTACTCGGTCGAGATCCGCACGCCTTCCGGCAGGTCGGTCACTGACGTCCACGGCGCGCCCTCGGGCACAGCGAGCACGATGCGCACCGGGTCCGAGCTGACCTTGGAGTACTGCAGCTCACCGAGCGAGGTCACGTCCGCCCCGGCCTCGGCGATGCAGTCCCGGCCGGTGATCCCGAAGTCGAACAGGCCCTGCTCCACGTAGGCCGGGATCTCCTGGGGCCGCAGGAACCTCACCCGCTCGATCCGCGGATCGTTGATGGACGCGTGATAATCGCGGTCGGAAGACCGCCGGATGGTCAAGTCGGCCGCGTCGAACAGGTCAAGGGTGGCCCGCTCCAGCGAGCCCTTCGGCAGGACCAGGGACAGCAACGAACGTCAACCCTTCATTTCATACAGAACGCATGGCCACCCCGACTGTAGCCGCCCAGCCTGCCCTAGTTCGCCCTCAGCCTGCCGCTTCGCGCCAGGCATGTCTTCTGCAGAGCTAACCCGTTCACAGCCGGCTAGACGGAGGCGGCTTGCCCGTGCCCTGGCCGGTCCCATGCATGGCCTCGGCCAGGGTTCGCAGCGTCACAGTCTCGCCGTGCTGGTGGTTGCCGTTCATCAGGCCGGAACAGCGTGCCAACCAGGCCGGCGGCGTGATCAGGCCAGCCCTGGCCGGCGCAGTACACCATCACTGCGACCAGGTTCGCTTGCTCGGCGTCCAGCCACGCCCGCGCGCGGGCCCGGCCCGCCATGTCCGGCACGACCGCAGCAGTGGGGGTTATGGGTGGCCGCTGGCAGGCTTCCGCCGGGTACAGCACGTCCACGGCCGCAGCGGCCGCGGCCCGGTAGTAGTCGAACAGGCCGGTCAGCGCCTGCTGGCACCAGCCGCCGGTGTCGCGGGCGGCAGCCAGCTCGCGGGCGTAGGCGCGCAGCAGGTCATGCATGCCGTACCGGCCAGGCCCGACGGCATGCAGCAGGCTGGCCCGGTGCAGCTGGCCCAGTAACTTGCGGGCCTGCCCGGCCGTGGTCCCGGTCAGCGCGGCGGCGGCGTACGCGTCCAAGTCGTCGCCCGGGTGCAGGCCGGTCAGTGCGAACGCCTCGGCCGCGTCTTCGGGCAGCTGCCGGTACGACCACGAGAGCACCGCGCGCAGGTCCGCACGGTCTTCTCCGGCGTCCAGGCCGTCCAGCCGGCCCGCCGCCAGCTCAGCCACCAGTTCGGCCAGCGACGTCGTGCGGCGTGCGGCGGCCAGCTCGGCGGCGGTCCGCAGCGCCAGCGGCAGTCGGGCACACAGTCCGGCCAGCTCCGCCGTTGCCAGGGGGTCGTGGGCGGCCCGGCGCCCGATCAGCGACCGCAGCAGGCCGACCGCGTCGGCCGGCGGCAACAGGTCCAGGTCCAGGCGCCGGGCGCCGTCGGTGGCCACCAGCCCGGCCAGCGCATCCCGGCTGGTCACCACGGCCACGCAGCCCGCATCGCCAGGCAGCAGCGGCCGCACCTGCTCGCCGTCGCGGGCGTTGTCCAGCACCACCAGCACCTGGCGGCCAGCCAGCCTGCTGCGGTACAGCCGCGCCCGCTCTTCGATCTCGTCGGGAATCTCCTGGCCCGGCACGCCTAACGCCCGCAGGAAACCAGCCAGCGCATCCGCCGCCGCCACTGGCTGGCCCGGGTCATAGCCGCGCAGGTTCACATACAGCTGCCCGTCGCCGAACCGCTGCGCGATCTGGTGCGCCCAGTGCACGGCCACCGCTGTCTTGCCGACCCCGGCCGTGCCGACCAGCGCGCAGATCACCGCCGTCCGCGTCCCGCTGGCGTCGGTGAGCATGGCTGTGAGCGCTTCGAGCTCCGCGGCCCGGCCGGTGAAGTGGCTCACCGCCGCGGGCAGCTGGCGGGGCACGATCGCCGTCGGCCGCCCGGCAGCTGTCTCGGGCGCGGCCCGGCCGCCATGCGCTGGGACCGGCGGGTCCAGCGCGGGGTCGGCCGCCAGGATCCGCTGATGCAGCCGCCGCAGCTCCCGACCGGGCTCGGTGCCCAGCTCCTCGATCAGCACCGCGCGCACCTCACGGAAGACCGCCTGGGCCGCCGCTTGCTGGCCGTCCCGGTACAGCGCCAGCATCAACAGCGCGTGCAGCCGCTCCCGCAGCGCATGCCGTGCTGTCAGCTGCCGCAGATCGGCAATCACGTCGGCCCGGCGGCCTAACTGCAAGTCTGCGTCGATCCGGGATTCCAGTGCCTGCAGCCGCATCTCGGTCAGCCGTGGCACCTCCCGCGCCCTCAGCAGCTCGGACGGCACATCGGCCAGCGGCTCACCCCGCCACAGCCGCTCAGCCGCACGCCACCGATCAGACGCCCGCGCCCATGCGCGGTCCCTGGCAGCCCGCATTGCCTCAGCCCGCAGTTCCTCGAAGCTGAGCACGTCCAGCTCACCCGGAGCGATCCGGAACACATATCCGCCCGGCACCGTCGCGATCCGCGACTCGCCTATGGCCGCGAGCTGCTTCCGCAACTCCTTCACGTAATCGCGCAAGGTGCCATGGGCCGATGCCGGCGAAGTGTCTCCCCAGATCGCCTCAGCAAGCTGATCCAGCCCCACCATGCAGTTGCCTTGCAATAAGAGCGTTGCCAGCAGTACTCGCTGCTTCCCTGGCAG
>Ga0335074_10003834_pt1 | contig 20667 bp, 24 predicted proteins | sample Lox_Sample_23_FD_206715 | JGI IMG/M metagenome (GOLD analysis project Ga0335074, IMG submission 206715) | Soil microbial communities from Loxahatchee National Wildlife Refuge, Florida, United States - Lox_Sample_2.3 | ecosystem: Environmental > Terrestrial > Soil > Wetlands | place: USA... | reverse complement strand
GCCAGGGCGCTGCCGTAATAGCCGTCGCTGCCCGGCATGTCCATGTCGAGCCCGGCGTTGGCGGAGGCCGCCGTCGAGTGCGTGGCGCCCCAGTCAGAGGTGACGAAGCCGCCGAAGCCGAACTGCTGCCGCAGCACCGTGCTCAGCAGGTACGGATTCTGGCAGGCATACGTGCCGTTGACCGTGCTGTACGAGCACATCACCGACGAGGCCGCGCCCTGCTGGACCGCGGCCTGGAACGCGGGCAGGTAAATCTCCTGCATCGCCCTGGTGCTGACGACCGCATCGTCTGACGGGGTATTTCGGTTGGTCTCCTGGTTATAGACGGCGAAGTGCTTGACCTGTGCCATGACTCCGGTCGACTGGACGCCCCTGATGTAGGAGGCCCCAAGCTGTCCGTTCAGGTACGGATCTTCGCCAATCGACTCGAATGCCCGTCCCCAGCGCGGGTCACGCACGATGTTGATCGTCGGCCCGAGGTCGATCGTGGTGCCCTTGGCCGCCTGCTCGGCACCGATGACCTGCCCGTACAGCTGCTCGGCCGAGGTGTCCCATGTCGCGGCCACGTCCACGGGCGCGGGAAGCTGCGTCACGCTTGTCATGCCGTCGCCGACGCCCGCCGGGCCGTCTTCGAGATTGATCGCGGGAATGCACAAGGACCCGATCGCCGGGATGAAGCCAACGTAACTCGACCCGGTCGCCCCGGTGACCAGCGAGATCTCCTGCGTCTGCGTCATCTTGGCCATCAGCTCGCTGACTCGCTGGCCGATCGGCGCGCTCGACCCCACCCACGGGCACGCTGTCGATACCGCCGCGGCAGGCGCCGCCTGGCAGGCGATCAAGCCCGCGGCGGCCAGGACCAGAGCTAACGCGCCGACCTGGCAGCGCCTCGCGTAGTTCTTCACCGATGCCTCCTCGCGGTGCCTGCCTTGAGCGTCGTGCCGCCTGCTGGCTCCGTCAATCCGCCGGAACAAGAAAAAACTGTTAACAACCTGTCCGGTCCCTGCTTCTGGAGGTGGCCTGGCGGTGGCCTGGCGGTGGCCTGCCGGTGGCCTGGCAAGATGTCCGCATGAAATACGTGCTGCTCTACGAGCCAGGTAGCGAAGAGGGAGCCGCCAGGGCGCCACTGCACTTCCCAGAGCACGTCGCGAGCTGGGACGCCTACCGCCGCGACGGCACGTTGCTGCTCATCGGCCCGTTCGCCGACGGTTCAGGCGCGATGGCCGTCTTCACCACCAGGGAAGCGGCCGAGCAGTTCGCCAGCGAAGACCCGTTCGTCAGGCACGGCGTGGTCAGCGGCTGGTCCGTTCGCGAATGGAACGAGGCCATCTTCGAACCTCGTTGCTGACCGGGCGCGCCCCGCCCCCGTCGCCGGGTCGGACAAATGCCGCTTATTGCCGACGCTACCGCATCGTTGTCTCCCTGATGCTGAAGCGGGGCGCGCGCTTACGACAACGTTGGCTTCCCGATGCTGCTGCGGCAGCATCGCTGGCTCTCCGTTGCTGTTGGGCCCAGCTGGCTTACAACAACGTTGGCCTGTTGTTGCGGTAATCAGGGAGGCGCTCGACGGCGCTAAGTCAATGGGCTGATCCAGGCACCAGGGTCACCGGGGCTGCCGGTGAAGTCGTAACGCACGAAGTCAGGCGAGAGCGCGACAAGCGAAACCGAGGTGGTGCCCCAGATCTGCCCCCCGCCGAGATCACGGCACGGCAGCAGCGCCCGGTCGTCCCCTGGATCGATCCCGGCCCCGTTGAGTAGCGGGAACCATTCGCCCCAGGCCTCGGCGACTGGCTGTCCTGGCCGGGGATCCGGTCGGCTCGCGGAAAGGAAGCGGGGCAGGAAGTAGCCGATCCGCGCGAGTTCATGGGCGCGCCCGTTGCCGGTGCCCGTATCGTCGGCAGCGACTGTGCCGAGGCTGGCCGCCCAGCCGCTATTGACGGCGAAATGCAGGCTGGGCTCGGTGAGACTGGCCTCGGTCAGGGTGTTGCCATCCCAGATCTGGGAAAGCGCGCTGGCGGGTTCGCCGTGACCGGCTTCGACGGTGAGGAGGTGGAATGGGTCGAAGTCGCCGAGGATAGCGCGATCCAGCTTCTGCCCGGCGGCAGCCGCGAGCGGCAGGGAACCCCGCGAACGGCGCGTAGCTTCAGGCGCGGGATGGCCACGGCCATTGAGAACGCACGCCGCACGGCGCTCGCCCGGCGCGACGGCAAGCCAGGTGCCGCCCGCTTGAAGATCCAGGCCGCCGGTCAGCCCGGGGTACTGCGGCCAGTGCTGCCCTGGCGGCCGCCAGGCCCGGTCGATGATCTCGTCCCTCACGCCGACGAGGAGGACCGGCCGACCTGGCTCGACGCTGAGCAATGCGGTGCACATCAGATGAAACTGTACCGCCTGCCAGACTGGGTTCATGGAACCCGTCAGCCTGTCCGCGATGCTCGCGTGCTTCACCGAACACTGGCAGCCCAAGAAGATCGCCGGCCTTAACGATTACGACATCAAGATCGTCAAGGTGCTCGGTGAGTTCACCTGGCACACCCATCCAGAAACCGACGAGTTCTTCTTGGTGATCAGCGGCGAGCTGACCATCCAGCTTCGGACAGGCAACGTGCTGCTCGGCCCTGGCGAACTGTTCGTGGTGCCGCGGGGTACCGAGCACTGCCCGCAGGCGAGCGCCGAGACCGCGGTGATGCTGATCGAGCCGCGCGGCGTCGTCAACACCGGCGACGCGGGCGGGCACCTGACGGCGGAACTCGAGGACCTGACAGGAAGTGGACTTGACCGCTGATGGCGCTGGCGATCGCCTTACCGGCGGCGAGGTTCCCGGCTGGCTAGGACCCTGGTGTGCCGCCCACCTCGGTGCGGTCCCTGCGCAGGTGCTGCTTATCACCGAGCACCTCAGCGCGGTCTTCGGGCTGCGCCTTGACGACGGCAGGGAAGTGGTGGTCAAGGCTCGCCCTGATCCGTCCGGCCGAGCCGTCACCTGCGTCTTCGCCCAGGCAGAGCTCGCCGCTGCCGGTTTCGCTTGCCCGGCGCCTCTTACGGAGGTAACGGGCACCGACCCGGCTATCCACGCCGAACAGTGGCGTCCGGGCGGCGACCTGCTGCGCGGCGAGGACCCCGGCACGGCGCGGCAGTACGCGGCCGTTTATGCCGAGCTGATGGCAGCGCTGGCCAGGCTGAGCCTGCCGCCGCCGCTGCCCAACCCGCCTTGGCTGCCGTTCGACGAGCAGGCACCTACCGGAGCGGATTTCGTCGCGGGCATCGCCGCGCGGGCTCACGCACGGCTGAGGTCGGCCACCAGCCTGCCCCGTGTACTCGGGCACGCCGACTTCGAGGCGCAGAACCTGCGCTGGAAGGGCACAGAAATCTGGGCCGTGTTCGACTGGGACAGCCTCGCCTGGATGCCGGAACCGGTACTCGCCGGCGCTGCCTCGGCGGCCTTCGCCAGCGCCGAGCAGCCTACGCTCGCCCCGATCGGCAGCTCGGAGGCTTTTCTCGAGAGCTACCAGCAAGTACGCGGTCGCTCCTTCAGCGGCGAGGAACTTGAGATCGCCTGGGCGGCGAGCCTGCTCACGGCGACGGTCAACGCGGCTCACGAAGCCAGGCACGGAGAACCCCCGCTGACCACCGACCGGCTGCGCGACCAGGCAGAAGAAAGGCTCGCCCGCGCGAGCTCATGAGCGGACGGGAAGCCGGTCAAGTGCGATACCGAAGCGTGCCCGGTAGGCAGTTCCCGCAGGCCAGCCTCATCTGCGGCGGCGGTATCAAGCCCAAGACGCCGCAGGTAAGCCGCACGCGCATGACAGTCCATCAGAAAACTTCCCTTGGGTGTCTGATCGAGCTGACCCGTTCGTAGCGATAGTAGAACGCGAGGCAACGACAAAGGAGATCCCCATGACGCAGTACCTGCTTTCCGTGCATCACGCCGACGAGGTCCCGCTGAGCGAAGAGGATATGCGGCAGTCCTTCAAGGACGTGGACGCGTTCAACGACGAGCTGCGGGCCGACGGTGCCTGGGTGTTCGCCGGAGGGCTGCACCCGTCGTCCGCCGCGACGGTCGTCAGGATCAAAGACGGCGTCGTGCTCACCACCGACGGCCCGTACGCGGAGACTAAAGAGCAGATGGGCGGCTTCTGGATCATCGAGGCACCCGACCTGGACACGGCTCTCGATTACGCCGCGCGCGGCGCGAGGGCCTGCCGGCTGCCCGTCGAGGTGCGGCCGTTCCAGGAGGACCCAGGCGCCTGACATTCACCCCCCGGCCATCTGTCTGCCACCCTGGCCTGCGATAATGCCATAAAGTGAGAACAGAGCCAGAACAAGTTCATGTCCAGTTCGGTGCTGACGCGGCGACTTCGGTCGCGATCTCATGGGCGGCGCAGGCCGCCGTGGCCAGGCCCAGGTTGCGGTTCAGCGAGGCCAGCGAGGCCAGCGGTGCCTGGCGGGTCGAGATCGAAGCGACCGAGCGAGGCTACACCGACGTCCTGACCGGCGAGACGTGCTACGCCTATCATGCTCGCCTGAACTCGCTCGATCCTGACACGGTTTACGCCTACGAGGTGCTGCACGACGGCACGCCGCCCGTTCCGGGTACTTTCCGCACAGGACCGCGCGGGCGGTCCCGGCCATTTCGCTTCACTAGCTTCGGCGACCAGGGTGTTCCTGATCCGATCGGGCTTGGCCTGGGACCGAACTCGCCGAACGCTGGATACGTTGTCGACGCGGTCGAGTCGCTCGATCCGCTGTTCCACCTCGCCAACGGCGATCTCGCCTACGGGAACATCAGTGACCAGCCGGTAGCTACCTGGGAGGCGTACTTCAGCAACATCTCCAGGTCGGCGCGCTTCCGGCCGTGGATGCCTGCGATCGGCAATCACGAGAACGAGGGCGGCAATGGCCCGCAGGGGTTTCTCGCCTACCTGACCAGGTTCGAACTGCCAGGCAACGGCACCAGGGCTTTCGCCGGGTACTGGTACGCGTTCAGGGTTGGCTCGGCGCTGATCATCTCGCTGAACAACGATGACGTATGCCTGCAGGACGGCGGGTTCAGCGGCTACCGCCGTGACCACATTCCTGGTTACGGCGCCCTGGGCGTCACCCCGTACATCAGCGGTTACAGTCGCGGCAGGCAGCGGGCCTGGCTGGAGCGCACGCTTGCGGAGGCGCGTGCCTGCGACGACATCGACTGGATCATCGTCTGCATGCACCAGGTCGCGATGTCGTCGGCCCACTTCAACGGGGCCGACCTGGGGATCAGGCGCGACTGGCTGCCGCTGTTCGACGCCTACGGCGTCGACCTCGTGCTGGCCGGGCACGAGCATCACTTCGAGCGCAGTTTCCCCGTGCGCGGCACGGTGCCAGGCAGCACGCTGCTCACTCCGGCACCGCGAGGCGGCGACCCGGCAGAAATGGATACCAGGCTCGGCACCGTGCACCTGACCATCGGCGGCGGCGGGCACCCGGTGACCGAGGCGTCACAACCGAGGCATGGCAAGGATGAGGGCATGGTCATCACCGCGGTCGGCGACGGTGACCCCTGGCATCAGCGGGCTGCGGTGCTGGCGACCGAGCCGGCGGCGTGGTCGGCGTATCAGGGAGCGCCCGGCGGGTTCGGCTTCGCCGCCTGCGACGTGGTACCTGCCGAGCCAGGCGGGACGACATCCATCACCGTGACTTACTACGCGGCGGCGCCCGGATCGCCCGACTACCGCCCCGCCGACACCTTCGTGCTGCGCAAGCCACTGCAATCTGCTGACCCGCGCTACCACGAACTGACCTGGGCGGCCAGACAATAGATCCGTGATTCACATCGCGCCCGGGCGGTTCGAGGAAATGGTCGGCACCGCGCTTGACGGCCTTCCCGAGGAATTCGGCGACCTGATGCGGAACGTCGCGGTCGTCGTCGAGCACAACCCGGGTCCGCCCGGGCTGCTCGGGCTGTACCAGGGCATACCGCTGACCAGCCGGACCTCTTTCTACGCCGGCGTGCTGCCCGACAAGATCACGATCTACCAGCAGGCCATCTGCGCGATCTGCTTTACCGAGTCACAAGTCGCCGAGCAGGTGCGCAAGACCGTGATACACGAGATTGCGCACCATTTCGGCATCGGTGACGAGCGACTGCGCGAGCTTGGCTGGTGAGCTAGCTCTTGAAGGTCAGCGACAGGTTGTCGGCGAGGCCGTCGTCGTCACTGCCCTCCTCGCGGACCATCTTGATCACGAGGCGGACGCCACGGGTCCTGGCAGGAACCTTGCCGCTTATAGTGCGGAACAGCAGTTCGCTGTTGCCCTTGCGCTGCGCCTCGGTCACCGGGCCGATCACCGCGGCCGCGAGCGGCTGGCCCTTGCTGGTCAGGAACGTGACGGTGACCGTCGCATAATCGCCCTGGCTTGAATAGCCGCCCAGCCACCCGGACAGCGTGAAGTGCACCTTGCCGCTGCCCACGCCGCCGGCCGCGATGGCGTCTACCTGGGTTCCCGTGGACTTCGCCGAGTCCGGACCGCCGTAGAAGTAGTTCTTGCCCCGGTGCTTCGGGCCCTTGGTGCTCGCGCTGAGATCGCCGCCGCTCCAGGCGTACTGCGCGGCGGTGAACCCGTGAGTCTGCTTCCAGTCGGGGACCTTGACCCTGGTGTCGTCGTCGGTGCCTTTTCCGGCTTCCGCGCCAGGGTTGAGGATGATGTTGTGACCGCAAGAAGGGCAGGCGGCCGGCTGAGCGGGGCTGGCGCTGGCGGCTGCGGGGATTACGGCGGCGAAGGCGGCGGCCGCGGTCGAGACGAGCAGCAGGCGGGTGGCTAGGCGGGAGCCGAACATGCGGTTCCTCCGGTTCCTTAGCGGTAAAGGTAACGAAAAGGATACAGAATACCCGTCTGACCGGATAGGGTCTAGGTGATACCTCGCGGCAGACGGCTCACCTTGACCGACTCAAGCCGCAGCCCTTCGATCAGGCGCGCGATGACAACGTCGCCGTCGATCGCTCCGCAGCTGAACAGGTCGATGGCCACCAGGTTCTCCTCGGGCCACGTATGGATCGACAGATGGGATTCGGCCAGGATCAGGACCAGGGTGATCGCGCCATTCGGGAAGACGACGTGAGACGTGTCGAGCACATGCCCGGCGCCGGCGTCCACGGCGGCCCGTGCGATCGCGGTCAGCCCGGCGAGGTCGTGCACGGGCGAGCCGGACTCGTAACTCCGCGCGTCAATCGCGTAGAGGAGCTTCGGCGAGATCGCTTCTGCCTGCCGTAGCGCGGCGTACTCGGCCGCGCACTCGCTGGCCGGCTGGGTGCCTGACATGATGTGGGAGGATACCGCAGGCGACTGACATGGACCTTGACGCGATCGTGACCGAGGTAGCCGCGGCCGTGGGCCTGGCCGAGGGCGAATCAGGCGTGCGCGACATACTTCGCGTGGTCGCGCGGACCGAGCCCGTGCCAACTAGCCAGGTCAGCCGGCTGGCCGAGCTGCCGGTTCCGATCGTCACCGCCGTCTGCAACGAGCTGCGCAAGCGCGGCGTCATCGACCGGACGCGGCCCGTGCGCCTCACCGAAGCCGCCAGGACCATCCTGGCAGGCCCGCACCTGAGCGCGGAGTGCCCGCGGTGCGGCGGCCTCGGCCTGGTCATACCTTCAGAGCTGAAGACGCTGGCCGACGAGCTTGAGCTGGACGCGGCCGGGGCACCGCAGGCGCGGCTCGAACTCGATCAGACGCACTGCACTGTCGCCACCAAGCTGCACCGGGTGCTCAAGTACTACGAGACCGGCGCGCTCGAGGGCAAGGACCTGATCCTGCTCGGCGACGACGACCTGATCTCGATCGCGATCACCAGGTTCGCCGCGCTGACAGGGGTGCGGGCCGGCCGCCTCGCTGTCGTCGATACAGACCCGGCCGTTCTCGGCTGGATCGGCCAGCAAGCACCAGGGGTCAGCCTGGTCGAGCACGACCTCCGCCAGCCGCTGCCGCCGGCCCTCGCGGGAGCCTTCGACGTCGCCGCGACCGACCCCCCGTACACCGTGCCGGGAGCGGAGCTGTTCTTGTCACGCGCGGTCGCCGCGCTGCGGCAGCGTCCCGGCGAGCACGTGTTCTTCAGTTTCGGCGCCAGGCGGCCGGCGGAAACTCTCGCCACGCAGCGGCTCATCGCCGATCTCGGCCTCGCGACCAGGTCGCTGACACCGAACTTCAACACTTACGAGGGAGCGGGAATCCTGGCTGGGTCCAGCCACCTGTACCACTTGCGAAGCACCGAGCGGACCGCCCCGCTCATCGAAGGCTCCTATGAGGGTCCGCTTTACACGGCCGACACCAGGGGGGACCAGACCCGGCCCTACCGGTGCGCGGAGTGCGGTGCTGTTCACGTCGTCGGTGCCGGCGCGGGCGCCGGGCCGTGGACGACGATCGGGCAGCTCAAGGAAGCCGGCTGCCCGGCATGCGGCGGAGTCGTTTTCCGCCCGATGCCAAGGCGGCCGCGTGCCCAGCCATAAATACCCGTCAGCGCCGACGCCAGAGCAGCTAGGCCTGGTCGCGCCCCGCCAGCCGGGCGCGCGCCGCTCGGGAGCCGAGCTCCCGAAGATGAAGAAGTTCAGGTTCGAGTTGCTCGCGGCGTGGATCGCAGAGACGTTCAAGCCGTGCAAGGTCGCCGATGTCGGCGGCGGCAAGGGCATGCTCAGCTACCTGCTTGACCAGGATGGATTCGAGTCAACGGTGATCGACCCGGTCAGCCAGCCGTTGCCCGCCAAGTACCGCGACCCTGCCACTGGCCGCCTTTCCAAGATGCCGGCCGGCGCCGTGGTGCGCCGGATCGACCGGCCCTACACCCCCGAGCTAGGTGCCCGCTACGACCTGCTCGTCGCCCTCCACGCGCACGGCGTGAACCAGCAGATCTTCGACACGGTCAGGCAGCAAGGGAATTCCTGCGTTCTGCTGCCCTGCTGCGTCGTCGGCGAGCCGTCGGCGCCGCCGCCTGGCCAGAACTGGTTCGACTGGCTCGCCGGTTACGGCCGGGGACTCGGCCTCGACGTCCGTTACCTGCACCTGAACTTCAGCGGCCAGAACGTCGGCGCCTACGTCCGCGCCGGCCGCCGCAGCACGAGCGCGTGATTCTTCGGGCCTTGGAAACCCAGCCGCACCTGCTCGGACGTACCGCCCCGCGCTTCATGGAACGCGATGATCTCGGCGATCAGCTCGTCCTGGCCGAGCTTGCTTTCCCTGGTCCAGAAGTTGCAGCACGGAACGACGAGCACGTCCGCGCGGTCGCCTGACTCGACCACGCTGCGCAGCGCCTCGTCCGGGTGCAGCCCGACCACGAGGTCGTAGTACTCGCCCATCGAGGCATCGAAGTTCTCCGCTCGCGCGGGAACCCCCTTAAGGCTCCAGCCACGCGGGTCGATCAGCTCAGCCTCATACCCGAACTTCTTGCGCAGAAGCCGTGTCAGCATGCCCTGTCCGCCCGCCACGTCGGCGACGTAGCGAGCGTCAGGGAAGTTCTCCGCGATGAACTCGGCGACCACCTGAAACCTGGCGGGGTCGCCGTGGAACCTGTGCCGACTCACGCATACAGGATCACATACGCGGAAGCGCGTCCCTGGCAAGCGTGATCTCGGGCTGCAGGTTGTTCGCGACGCCGACCGCGATGCGGACGTAAGCGTCGCCCTTCAGCACGCTGAGCGAGGCATAGCCGTCGTAGTAAGCCGCGTCGCCGAGACCGGCGATGGTCCTGGCGTGCACTTTGCTCCGGTAGTTGTCGAACCATTTCTTCGCATCTGCGCCGGTCACGAGCACGACCCTGACGCTGTCGCCGACCGCGATGTCCGGGCTCGTGCCCGCGGGCACGTCCGGCCCGTAAAACACGCAGGCCACTCCGCCTTCGACGACCGCCTTCCCCAGGATCGGCTTCTTCACCTGCTGCCCGAGAGCAGCACTGGCCTCCGCCGAAGTGACGACGTCACACGAAGTCGGCGCGGCGACTGTCGTCGGCGAAACGGCAGGTGAGGCAGGCCCGACCGCGCTGGTGCTGTGGCGAGGCGCCGGCGAACTGCCTGTCGACGAGGCTCCGCAGGCGGCAACGGCCGCCGTCAGTACGGGAACAAGGACTGCTGCCAGCAAGGCAGATCGCACGTATCGCACAGGTACCTCCAGCCAGCCGATCCGGCCCTGACCTGCTGAAGAGTACGAAGCCCTGCCGGCCGCAGCCCAAGCCCTCCGCCCCTTCGTTAGCAATTTCCCAGGCCGGAAAGGCCAGGCAGGCAGCGGGCGGAGCCGTTGCACACGCGCGCACCTGTGCGAGGATGCGGGGCGTGTACCTGATCAGGCCGGCTGGCGACGACGACCTTGACGCGATCGCGGCGTTCGAGGTCGAGATCGCCGTGGTCTCGTTCGGCGAGGAGGCGATCACCGATCGGGCGTTCCACCGCAGGCGCGTCGCGAGTTCCCTGGGCAAGCCCGGGGAGATCGCGCTGGTCGCGGTCGATGAGGGCACCGCGGTGGGCTGGGCCTGGATGTCAGCCCGCACGAACTCGCTGACGGGCGCCAGGTACGGCAACTTCCGCTCGCTGGCCGTCGCCGACGTCGAGGACAGGGGCGCCATCGGGGAGCAGCTCATGACCTCCGTGCTCGCGGCGGCTGAGGAAGCGGGTTTTACCCATCTCACGGGCAAGGTCAATGCGGGTAATCTGGGAATGCGCTCGCTCTACCGCGCATTCGGATTCACCGCCACGCACCTCACGATGGAAAAACGCATTTTCTCTAGCAAACCACCAGGCGAACTCCCGTGATCAAGTGCGTGATCTGGGACCTTGATAACACCCTGTTCGACGGCATTTACCTGGAGTCGCCTGATCAGCGCCCGTGCGCTGATCGTGACGCCGTCGGCGTGCTGCGGGAATTCGCCGCACGTGGCATCTTGAACGCGGTCGCCAGCCGCAACCCGCCAGAGGCCGCGGACTACGCCGCCGAACTGGCCGGCACCGAGTTCGCTTCTGCCCAGTGCACCTGGGCACCAAAATCCGCGGCGATCGGCCTGATCATGACCGACCTCGGCCTGACGCGAGACGAAGTCGCGTTCGTTGACGACGACCCGCTTGAGCGGGGAGAAGTCGGGTTCATGCTGCCAGGCGTGCTCGTGCTCGCGCCCGAAGACCTGACCGACGCGGCAACCTGGCCGCAGTTCAGTCCGCCAGCCATCACCGACGAGGCACGCCGCCGTGGCGAACTCTATGCCAACCGCAAGATCAGGCAGGCAGAAGCGGACGCGTTCGGCGGATCGCCAGGCGAGTTCCTGCGCTACTGCGGCACGCGAGTCGAGATCGCCGAAGCCACGGCGGCCGACTGGCCGAGACTGCACGAACTTTCCGTGCGCACCCACCAGTTCAACTCATCAGGCGTGCCCGCTGATGCCGGGACCTTCGCAGGCGACCGCGTAATCGCGGTCAGGCTCAGCGACAAGTTCGGCGACGACGGGCTCGTCGGAGCCTGCGTGATCGACGAGAGCGAGGGAACCTGGCAGGTGCCTCTGCTGATGATGTCCTGCCGTGCGCTCGGCCGCGGCGTGATCGACGCCCTGCTTGCCTGGCTACGCCGCGCCGCCTGCCAGGCCGGAGCCCGCACGGTCGTGGTGCCGTGCGTGATCAATGACAGGAACGTGCCCCTGCGGATCGCATTGACCAGCGCGGGCTTTCGTGCGGACGAGCGATCGGAGGGCAAGGCCATTTACCGTGCCGCTTCTGGCCAGGCCGAGCTTCCCTGCTGGGTTGCGGAAAGGTGAGCCGCGACGAGGTCCTTGCCGAGGTCAAGGCGATCCTGGCCGACCTCGCCCGTGACCAGGCCGTGCTAAGTGCCTCCCCTGACACGCCGCTGCTGCGAGAAGGCGTCGGCCTGGACTCGCTGGGCGGGACGTTGCTGCTGGTCAGGGTAAAGGAGCGGTTCGGCGTCGATGTGGCCGGCGAGGACCTGAACCTGGACAGCATGGCCTCGATCGGCGCACTGTCGGCCTTCGTCGCCAACCGGATTACCAGCCGATGACAGGCTCTTCGTGCCATAATTACATGATCAATTTGGGGAGCGTGCTTCATGAGGCCCAGGCGGTTGCTGACAGCCTGCGTTACCGTTACCGCTGCCGTCGCGGCGGCTCTCCTCGCAGCCCAGGCGGCGACTGCCGTGCCGGTCAGAACGGCCAGGCCGCAGCAGATGGCGCCGGTGCCGATCGGGCCCGTGCAGCTCAAGCCGGTGACAACAACACCCCACCTGCTGCCCACCGCGAGCCCCGCACAGCAGGTACGCCAGCTCGTGCAATGCAAGGGCACGATGTTCGCTGTCGGCACGTTCAGCACCATCGAGCAGGGCACGCAGACCTACGCCAGGCAGAACGCGATGAGTTTCAAGGCCACTTCGCCCTTCACGGTGAGTTCCTGGGCACCGAAAATCAACGGCGAGGTCAACTCGATCGCCTTCAACGGCAGCGACTGCGCAGATGCTTACATCGGCGGAACCTTCACTAATGTCAACGGCACAGCCGTGCAGTACATCGCCGAGATCAGCACCCAGACAGGCGCGGTCATCAAGCAGTTCGCGCACTCGGCGAACAAGACGGTGGACACGCTGCTCGGCGTCGGCGGCCGCATCCTCGCCGGCGGCGATTACACCACGATCAACGGCAGCAAGGCCGACCCGCACATGACCGCGCTCAACCCGGTTACGGGTGCCGACGACGGCTACCTGCACCTGAATATCTCGGGCACCTACCAGTATCCAGGAGTTGACGGAAACTCCACGAGGGTCTACAACCAGGTCCTCAGCAACAGCGGCACGCTCGACCTGGTCATGGGCGACTTCACGTCGGTCGGCGGCGAAGCCAGGCAGCAGATCTTCATGCTCAGCCTCGGCAAGAACAAGGGCACGGTGACCGGGTGGACGTCGCCGGAATTCGACGGCAGCGACGGCAACCTGCCCGGTGGCTACCCGTACCAGTGCGCCGTTGACGAGCCCTTCTACATCAGGGCGGCCGCCTGGGCGCCGAACGACCAGAAGATCTACCTGGCCGCTACCGGATACCACCCGTGGAACGTGCCGATCACCGGCCCGCGTACCGGCCTTTGCGACTCGGCTTCCGCGTTCCCTGCCACGGAGAAGTCGGTGCTGCACCTCTGGGTGAATTACACGGGGTGCGACTCGCTTTACTCTGCGGCGGCGGACATGAGCACCGCCTACTTCGGCGGGCACGAGCGCTGGTCGGAAAATCCCGATGGCTGCGACGCGGCCGGCCCTGGCGCGATCCCGGCTCCGGGGATCGAGGGCCTGTCGCCCGTCGACGGTTCCCTGACGTTCAACCCGACGCGGGCGCGCGGTCTCGGAGCGGACGACATGCTCATGACCTCGGAAGGACTCTGGATCGCCAGCGACGACTACGACCAGAGCAACGCCTGCGGCGGCGTCAGCAACCTGGCCGGGATCTGCCTGCTGCCGAACTAATACGGCATCGGCCAGGAAGGCGGCTCCCTCGCGGCGGCTAGGATTGCGGTATGTCTGCCGTGTTTGCCGTTGATGCTTGTCGTACGCCGGTAGGGAAGATCAAGGGCGCGCTGGCCGGCGTGCGGCCCGATCACCTGACGGCGGACGTCATCGCCGCGCTGATGACCCGTAATCCCTGGCTCGATCCCATGTCGGTGGACGATGTGTACTGGGGCGCCGCCAATCAGGCAGGCGAGGACAACAGGAACGTCGCCAGGATGGGCGTGCTGCTCGCAGGCCTGCCCGTGGACGTTCCAGGCGCGACAGTCAACCGGCTGTGCGGGTCAGGCATGGAAGCGATCTGCTCGGCCGCGAGGGCGATCGCCGCAGGCGACGCTGATATCTGCATCGCTGGCGGCGCGGAGTCGATGACCAGGGCACCTTTCGTGCTCCCTCGCGCCGCCGAGCCGTTCCCCAGGGAGGCGGGCGTCGCTGACACCAGGCTCGGCTGGCGGCTCGTCAGCCCGAAGATGGCCGAGCTTTACCCGCCGGTGAGCCTCGGGGAGACGGCAGAGAACGTCGCAGAGAAGTATCACGTTGACCGAGCCAGGCAAGATCAGTTCGCGCTGCGCAGCCACGAGCGCGCGGCGGCCGCGAGGGAAGCCGGGCGGTTCGGCGCGGAGATAGTCCCCGTCGGCACCAAAGCCGGGCCTGTCACCGAGGACGAAGGCATCAGGACCGACCTGACCGCGGCCGAGCTCGCCGCTAAGAAACCCGCGTTCCGCACGGGCGGCACCGTCACCGGCGGCAACTCTTCGCCGCTCAACGATGGCGCGGCCGGCCTGCTGCTCATGTCCGAGCAAGCGATGCGGTCGGCCGGGGCCGAGCCGCTGGCCAGGTACGCGGGCGGTGCCTCCGCCGGCGTGCACCCCGACTACATGGGGATCGGCCCGGTCCCAGCGATGGCGAAGGTGCTCGGCCGCTCGGGATGGCAGATCGGCGACCTGGCCATACTCGAAGTCAACGAGGCCTTCGCCGCGCAGGCGGTCGCCGTCATCGACCAGCTCAAGTGCGACCCTGACCTGGTCAACGTGAACGGCGGCGCGATCGCGATCGGGCACCCGCTCGGCTGCTCAGGCGCGCGGATCACCACGACCTTGCTGCATGAGCTGCGGCGGCGTGGCGGCGGCAAAGCCGCCGCCACCATGTGCATCGGCGTCGGCCAGGGCATCGCCAGCCTCTGGCAGGCCGGCTGACTCCGGCTGGGTACACATGCCGACTATGAGCGCCTCGCGAGTCTTCACTCTCCCTAACCTGATCAGCCTGGCCAGGCTGGCGGGCGTTCCCGTGTTCTTGTGGCTGGTGCTCGGCGTTCGCAGTCAGACGGGAGACTGGTGGGCGCTCGGGCTGCTCGCGGCGGCCGGCGTCTCAGACTGGCTGGACGGCAAGGTCGCGCGCGCCATGAACCAGCAGAGCCAGCTTGGCGAACTGCTCGACCCGGCCGCCGACCGCCTCTACATCGTGGCCACGATCATCGCGCTCGCGGTGCGGTCGATCATCGGGTGGTGGCTGGTGATCGTGCTGGCGGCGAGGGAGCTGACCCTTGGCATCGCCTTGATCTTGCTGAGGCGAGCCGGTTACGAGCCGCTTAAGGTGAGCTTCGCAGGCAAGGCAGCGACCTTGAACCTTCTTTACGCATTTCCGCTGCTTTTTCTTGGCGCGCATCCGACCTCATACGCAGAGATCGCACGGGTATTCGGTTGGGCGTTCGCTCTGTGGGGAAGTGCACTGTACTGGTGGGCTGCCGTGCTTTATCTCCAGCAGACCCGTCGGCTGCTTGCTGATGACGATGGAGGCTGAAAGGAGCGCTGGCGACGGTGAGGGCTGTAGTCATGGCAGGCGGCGAGGGAACCAGGCTGCGCCCGATGACCGCGAACCAGCCGAAACCGCTGCTGCCGGTCGTCAACAAGCCGATCATGGAGCATGTGCTCCGCTTGCTGCGCAAGCACAGCTTCGACGAGACCGTCGTCACCGTGCAGTTCCTCGCCTCGATGGTGCGGAACTACTTCGGTGACGGCGAAGAGTGGGGGATGAGCCTCCAGTACGCCACCGAGGACATACCGCTCGGCACGGCAGGCAGCGTCAAGAACGCCGAGGACGCGCTCAAAGACGGGCCCTTTCTCGTCATCTCGGGCGACGCGCTTACCGACATTGACCTCACCGACCTCGTCAAGTTCCACAAGGACAACGGCGCCCTGGTCACTGTGGCCCTGGCCAGGGTGCCCGATCCGCTTGAGTTCGGCATCGTGATCGCCGACGAGGACGGGCAGATCCAGCGTTTCCTCGAAAAGCCCACCTGGGGCCAGGTCTTCTCTGACACCGTGAACACCGGCATCTACGTCATGGAGCCCGAGGTACTCGAGCAGGTGCCTCCAGGTGAGGTCGTCGACTGGTCGGGCGACGTGTTCCCCAAGCTCATCGACAAGGGCGCGCCGGTCTACGGCTGGATCGCCGACGGTTACTGGGAAGACGTCGGCACTCACGAGGCCTACCACAAGGTGCAGGCCGACGTGCTCTCCGGCAAGGTGCAAGCCGACATCGACGGGTTTGAGATGTCACCTGGAATCTGGGTCGCTGAAGGGGCAGAAGTTGACCCAGATGCGATCCTCACCGGCCCGCTGTGCATTGGCGACTACGCGAAGATCGAGGCCGGAGCGCAGGTACGCGAGTTCACCGTGATCGGCAGCAACGTGGTAGTCAAGGAAGGCGCGTTCCTGCACCGTGCTGTCGTGCACAACAACGTCTACGTGGGAGTTGGCGCGACCCTGCGCGGGTGCGTGACAGGGAAGAACACCGACGTCATGGCCTCGGCACGGATCGAGGAGGGGGCTATCGTCGGTGACGAGTGCGTGATCGAGCCGGAGGCGTACATCTCGGCGGGCGTCAGGGTCTACCCGTTCAAGACCATCGAGGCGGGCGCGGTCGTCAACACCAGCGTCATCTGGGAATCACGCGGCCAGCGAACCCTGTTCGGACCGCGCGGCGTCTCCGGCCTGGTGAACGTCGAGATCACGCCGGAACTATGCGTGCGCCTGGCCAGCGCGTACGCGACCATACTCAAGAAGGGCTCGGCGGTCACGACCTCACGAGACGTCTCGCGCGCCGCGCGGGCGCTGAAACGGGCCGTGCACGGGGCACTGAACGCCAGCGCGATCAACGTCGTCGACCTGGAGGCCCAGCCTCTGCCGGTCGCGAGGTTCGAGACCGCGCGCAGCGAATGCAGCGGCGGGATCGCCATGCGCACCACGCCAGGTGACCCTCAGTCGGTTGACATCATCTTCCTTGACGAGCAAGGCGCTGACCTGTCGGAGGCCGTGCAGCGGAAGCTAGAGCGCGTGTTCTCGCGCCAGGAGTACCGCCGGGCCTTCCCCGGCGAGATCGCCGAGCTCACCTACCCGCCGCGCGTGATCGAGGCATATACGCGTGACTTGCTGGCCTGCGTTGACATGACAGGCGTGCGGGAAGCGAACCTGAAGGTGGTCGCCGACTGCGCCGGCGGTACGGCATCGCTGGTCCTGCCCGGGCTGCTCGGCCGGATCGGCGTCGACGTGCTGACCGTGAACAACAGGCTCGACGAGGCGATGCCTACCCAGTCACCGGCTCAGGTCAGGGCCGACCTGCACCGCCTCGCGGAACTCGTCTACTCCTCACGGGCGGCATTCGGGGTCAGGTTCGACCCGGTCGGCGAGCGGATCATTCTGATCGACGACAAGGGCGCGCTGGTCAGCGATGACCGGGCACTCCTTGTCGTGCTCGACCTCGTGGCCGCCGAGCGGCGGTCAGGCCGTGTCGTGCTCCCGGTCACCACGACCAGAGTGGCCGAGGATGTCTGCCGCTACCACGGCGTTCAGGTCGGCTGGACGCCAACCTCGCCATATGGCCTTTACGAGGCCACCGAGCCTGAAGACGTGATTTTCGCCGCCGACGGGCGCGGCGGGTTCGTGGTACCCGAGTTCTCCCGCTCGCTCGACGGCATCGCCGCTTTCACCAGGCTGCTCGGACTGGTCGCGAGGACCAGGCTTACCCTCAGCCAGATTCACGCCAGGATTCCTGTCGCGCATCTGCTCAAGCGCTCGGTGCCGACGCCATGGGCGGCCAAGGGCAGCGTGATGCGCACCGTCGTGGAAGCAGCCGGAGGACGCGAGATCGACACCACAGACGGGGTCAGGGTCATCGAGCCAGGTCGCGGCTGGGCGCTGATCCTGCCCGACCCCGCGCTGGCGATCACGCACCTGTGGGCGGAAGGCCAGGACGGCGATACGGCACAGAACCTGATCGATGAGTGGGCTAGCGTAGTGGAACAGGCCGGGAGGGAGCGCGGCGGGTCACGCTGAAGGCCAACGCGACGCTACCTCCGCATGCGACAATTACCGTGGTTAAGTGACGGTTGTCTGTCCGGCGGGTAGCGGCACGGTGCTTGCGGTCGGCTCGGAGGTGTAAAAGCGTGATCTGGCGATGGCGCCGGAAGCGGCAGCGGCCTGCTGATGTACCGCCCGTGGGGGCACAGGCCAGCCAGAATGGCAGCGCGTGGCAAGTCGACCAGCGGATGCAACCGCCGGTAGCTTGGTCTGGAGCAGGGAACACGGGGGGTTACGATGCCCGCACCGATGTTTTCTCGATCAGCGACGTGGCGGCGGCCGCCGGGCCGGCGTCACCTACGGGGCAGCCGATCAACGGGAGGCTAGGCGGGCATATGGCGAGCATTTACTGCCCGCGATGCGGCGCGGCCAATCAGGACAACGCCAGGTTCTGCTCGCAGTGCGCGACGCCGCTGGCCGGCCAGCGGGCCAGCGCGGGCGAGACGACCTCGATGATCTTCACCGGAGGAGCCGAACCAGCCGAGGCCGAGCCCACCGACCAGGCCGCTACCGACGCGGCGGTCATCGACACGCTGCCGCCCAACACGGCGCTTCTCGTGGTCAGGAGGGGGCCGAACGAGGGCAGCAGGTTCCTGCTCGACAGCGAGGTAACCGAGGTCGGCCGTCGCCCTGACAGCGACATCTTTCTCGACGACGTGACCGTTTCCAGGCGGCACGCCGAGTTCTACCGTTCAGGAGGCAAGTTCACCGTGCGTGACGTCGGCAGCCTCAACGGCACCTACGTGAACAGGAACCGCATCGAAGAGGCCGCGCTCAACGGTGGTGACGAGGTCCAGATCGGCAAGTTCCGCATGGTGTTCCTCCAGGGCCGCCTGTCGCACGCCGAGAGCGGCGTCTAGGCGCACGGGACGGGATGAACGCTTCGTTTGCGCGGTCCTACCTCGGCATTGGCGAGGTACTTGTCGAGCTGCGAGCAGAATTTCCTGATATTAGCGTCTCAAAGATCCGCTTTCTCGAAGCCGAGGGCCTGATCAGCCCGGCGCGCTCGCCTTCCGGCTACCGGCGGTTCGGTCCGGCCGACGTCGACCAGCTCAGGTTCATCCTCACGGCGCAGCGCGACCAATACCTGCCGCTGAAAGTCATTAAGGAGCGCCTGGCCGCGCGTGCCGCGCTGCAAGAGCACCCGGAACCGCCAGGCAGCGGCCGGGCCGCCGGCGACCGCACGGAGATGGTGAGCAGGCGTGAACTGCTCGAATCCGCCGGAATCGACGAGGCGCAGCTCGCCGAGCTAGAGACCCACGGCCTGATCAAGCGCGCTGGCAGGCTCTACGGCCAGGACGCGCTTGACATCGCGGCCACCGTCGCGGCTCTTGCACGCTACGGCGTCCAGGCCAGGAACCTGCGCACGGTAGCGACCGCCGCCGACCGTGACGTTGCCCTGATCGAGCAGCTCGTCGGCCCGGTACTGAAGCAACGCGACCCGGCCGCCAGGCGGAAGGCAAGCCAGACCGCCAGGGAAGTCGCCGCCCTTCTGCTCAGGCTGCACGGTGCGATGCTCGAGGCGGCACTCGCGGAAGCTGGCCTCTACGCAGGTGCCGACCCAGGACAGCCAGGGGTGTACGTTGGCAGGGAGTGCCCATCGGCGGAGTGGGGTAGCGCATAACGGGAAGAACCGTGCTAGCGGGATAACGGTGCCATGACCGACCAGTAGGACGGAGTCGCGGTGAAGGAGATGGAGGTCGTAGGCGTCCGCGTGGAGATGCCAACGAACCAGCCCATCGTGTTGCTGAAAGAGACCAGCGGTGAGCGTTACCTCCCGATCTGGATCGGGCCGATGGAGGCAACGGCCATCGCCTTCGCTCAGCAGGGCATGGTTCCGGCTCGGCCGCTCACTCATGATCTGATGCGGGACATCCTGACCGCGCTGAAGGTCGAGTTGAGACAGGTCAACATCACAGCCCTGCGAGACGGGATCTTCTTCGCTGACCTGGTCTTCTCTAACGGCACCACGGTCAGTGCCAGGCCCTCTGACTCGATTGCGCTCGCGCTGCGCACAGGGACCACGATCTTCGCCCATGACGACATACTCGACGAGGCCGGCGTCTCGATTCCCGATGAGCAGGAAGACGAGGTCGAGAAGTTCCGCGAATTCCTCGACAACATCACGCCGGAGGATTTCGGCAGTGCCACCTAAACCGGCGTGCCGCGTTGACGGTGGCCGGGCAGGGGCCTAGCGTGCCTAGAGTGGGCGCTCGGAGGTGCACGTGGCGGTAACTGACGGACAAGATGAGCGTGCGCGTCGCGAAGCTGCTTCCCTGGCGGGCGAGCAGGGCCTCCTGTTCGACGATGCGCTGTTCGACGGCAAGGCACCGGACATCGGCTACCGCGGCCCTACCGCTTGCTCCATCGCGGGCATCACCTACCGGCAGCTCGACTACTGGGCAAGGACCGGCCTGGTCGAGCCGAGCATCAGGCCCGCACGCGGCTCGGGCTCGCAGCGCCTTTACGGCTTCCGCGACATCCTGGTGCTCAAGGTCGTCAAGCGCCTGCTCGACACCGGCATCTCGCTCCAGCAGATCAGGTCGGCGATCACAGTGCTGCGCGAGCACGGCCTCACCGACCTCACCAAGATCACCATAATGAGCGACGGCGCCAGGGTCTACGCCTGCACCTCGCCTGACGAGGTCATCGACCTCTTCGCGGGCGGGCAGGGCGTCTTCGGCATTGCGCTCGGCAAGGTCTGGCAGGAAGTAGAAGGCTCTCTCGCCGAACTCCCGCTCACCGCCGGCGACGAGGATGACGCGGCAATCACTCCGCGCCCGGGCACCGACGAGCTCTCCACCCGCCGCGCCCG
>Ga0335074_10003833_pt1 | contig 20667 bp, 8 predicted proteins | sample Lox_Sample_23_FD_206715 | JGI IMG/M metagenome (GOLD analysis project Ga0335074, IMG submission 206715) | Soil microbial communities from Loxahatchee National Wildlife Refuge, Florida, United States - Lox_Sample_2.3 | ecosystem: Environmental > Terrestrial > Soil > Wetlands | place: USA: Florida... | reverse complement strand
ATCCGCCTGGACGCCCGCCGGCGGCTGCAAATTCAGAACCATGGGCACGAAGGTCTGCCGATTGATGGAATCCGGCGTGGGATACGGCAGCATCTTGGCCATCCACATCTCCTCCCGGTTATAGTTGAGCCATTCGGCGCGAAACAACAGCCAGGAATTGTCGGGCAGCAGCCGGTTATTTTCGAAGCCGCTCACCATGCGCAGCCGCGAGGTAGCCGTCACCAACGTGCGGGTGAAGGCGCCAGCCAAATCGGTATGATCCAGGGTGAATTGGCGGACCGCGTTGGCCGCGGCGCCGAGGTTCGACACACAAATATCATTGCCGACACCCAGCGGGGTGCCCCCATGAATGGCACTTCCCGTACAGCGGTCCCAAACCACTCCGGGACAATTCACGTAGACTTGTCCGGCCGAGCTATTGGAGACGCACTCGCCACGCGTGCGCGCGATGCAATAGCGGTAAGACCCGGCCGCATCGGAGGCAATGTGGGAGACCGGGCCACTGATATCGATCAGCGGATGGGAGCCGCAACTGGCGGCGGTGGGCATGAGCTTACGATTGATGGATGCCACGCCACCGGAACCAAATGTGTCGTCAGGGTCCGTCACCAGGCCGGGCGTGGAGACGTAGAGTTGCTCGCTCACTGGACTGAAGACGGGGTCGAAACCGCCACCTTGCACGGGGGTGTTGTCAAACGCACGGATGGCCTCGTTAGCGGGCGCATTGGCGCCGGCGGAGTTTGGATGGCTACCGCCGTCAAAACCCCATGGAACGCCATACACTCCGGCAAACGGCGGATTCGCGCTGGTATAATTCACTCCCGCGGCCTGACCCGGCGTTACATTCGCGAAAGGCAGGTTCAGAATGCCCGGCACGGGTCCCAGGGCGGTTTGGTAATCGGTGGGCCAGCCATAAATCGGCTGGGCCCAGGCGGGCACGTTCGTGGAGACGGCCTCGCCCCCATCCCGCCACTCCCCATGTCCACTGGTGTTGTTGGTGTCCTGGATCATGCAGTTCCCATGCGGATCCGGACCGCCGGCGCATCCTGCAATCGGATTCCAATAAGCGGCTAGCGAGGCATTCGCGGTGCTTCCGCCTGGGGGAATACTCCATTGCGTACTCATCCACCATAACGTCAGCGGCCCCTGCGCAATCGGCAGCTGGGCACCATAGGCCTTACGGCGGAAAATCCAGTGCCCGCCGGGGTTCTTTTGGACCAGCGTCACCAGTTCGTTCGTCCGCACCGGCCAGTTGCAGATTGGAGCCGTGCTGACTGCCAAACAAGCCGTGTCGCCCAATTGGGCCGTGCGCATTTCGCCCGGCGCTCCTGTAAACTGATACTGAACGTAAGGACTCGAGAAGTACGGTTCATACCCGGTCACGCCGCCCGCCGTGTAACTGTTGATGTCGATCTCGATGCAATCGCCGCCGCCGGTAATACCCAAGTTGGAGCACGCGGGACTGCTCGCCGGAACGCTCGACAGATTCGAGGTATTGATGGGTGGATAAGGATTCATCTGCAGTTGCACCCATCCGCTCTCGCCGGTTTCCGTGACGGCATGCAAGCTGCGACCGGTGGCGGCCGTCTGGGTGGCAGCCACCGGTCCGTTCGGTGTGTTGAAGGTGTTAACGGCACCGATAATGCGCGGGCCACCCGGCTGGCCCGCGTGCTCCGGATTTCCATCGCCCGGAGAGAAAGCCAGGACCCACGCGGGGCTATCTCCACCTAGAGAGAGGCAGACGAAGTAAAAGACGCCCGCCGACATGGCGGATGGATCGCAATTCCATCCGTTAGGACCGTTTTTGAAATACGCGACATGGAATGTAGAATCGAAGGCCGCCATCTGGCTCACAACGCTGGCAGTCGCGCTTACTTGCGGCGTCATATTAGTAAATGTCAGGCCGTTGCTATAAGCGACCGAGTAAGTGCTGGCAGATTGGATGCCGGCATTGCCGATCTGCGAGCCGTTGCCATAGGGAGTGCCGGGCTGCTGAATGGATGACGGATTGAACACACCCCGGATCACCAACGGGCCACCCCCGCCCGGATCGAAAGCGATGTTGTAAAACGTAAGCTGTTCCTGGGTTTGATCGATGACTGCCGATTCGCCGGCCGGAATAATTCCTATCGTCTTCCATGGATTACCGGCCCCGTTACCGGCTCCGATCATGTAGCCATAGTAGATACTGGAGCCCGTGGTGGGATTTATCCAATAAAGTCCGCCGTACAGGCAAAAGAAGCCATCATTTACCAGCTTATTGAAACACGCTGTGCCAGCGCCGTTGTCCGGATAGGTTGGCGAGGTGCTTTCGACTGCGGACATCTCAGCGTATTGCAGATATGCGGTGGAGTCATCCGACGGCGCCTGGTGCCGCCGCACCATCACGGCGAAGTTATTCGCGCACCAATACAAGTTCTCGCCGGACGGAGGCTCGCCGGAGACCAGCAAATGCGTGCCATCCAGAACGGATTCGATTACCAGTTCCTGCGAGCTGGTGGCGGCGGGGGGCGTGATGCACGCATCATCTTTACTGGACACGCGAATGCGGCCATTGCCGCCGGTAGTCCAGTACAGACTGAAGAGCTGGCCACCGGTCCAGGTGAGGACGGCCTGTGGAACGGGGGGGCGTCCGGGGGAGCCGCGGGTATTACTGGCAGCCACGTTGCCGCGGCCCGAGTGGGGCGACGTTTCCTGCACGTTAAGCTGCGGATTGGTGTCCAGCAGCCAGGGTGAAATGCCGAACTGAGTGGTGTCGGCCTGGCCTATGGTTTGGGACGCGCTCCCCGAGTGGCTGCCCAATGTAACGGTCTGGATCTGGCTCGCGCACGACGCTCCGCCGTTCAGCGAGAGACAAACATCCATGCGACGGTCACTGGAGTTGGAGGAGCTTACATAACCCTTGATATTCACCGCAAGCTGATCGAGCGTCCAGGGTTGCCCATAGTCCCAGGTTCCATATCCGGCATTCCAGGCATTGCCGTTGGTCAGCGGCGCGCGGATCACCAGCCAGGCTGTATTGTTGCCGACCGATGCGGCCGCCCCATCATCCGCCAGGATGCTGCACGGACTGCTCCACGGTCCCGCTGAGTCACAGGGCGACCGGCCCTGGTTGTAAGCCGTCCCGAAGGGCATGTGGGCCCAGTAACCCCAGTTTTGACCGCGCGTTCCAATGCGTTCGAGCAGCACTCCCGTAAGCGGGTCGATGAAGGATTCCGGGCTAAGGCTCCCGACCGATTCCGGCCAAGGTTGATCTCCCGGATGCGCGGGATCCTGCAGCCATGGGTCGCCGTAAGTGTTGCCTAGCGGAATGTTCGAGGTGTTGAAGCTGAACGTGGCCGTATCCGTACCGCAGAGGATCCGGCCATAATGCGCCGTGTAAGCCTGCAACGCCCTGGAAAAGTGGCGGATGCCGGCGTAGGGACCGGCGGTAGCGAGCTCCGCCGAACGCTTGCCGAGTACAGCGATGCGACTGGTTCCAGTGGACAGATTGCCCACGCGGTTGTCCTGATCGGCGCTCGCGAAGATCGCTGGATCCACGTCATGCACCAAAGGCGTCAGGGAGCTGTTCTCGCTGACCTGGATGGTACATGGATTTTGATCCGGCGCGCTATAGCTGATTACCGCCTGAGTGGCGGTGACGCCGTTGACCTGGACGTTGCGGATGGCTCCCGAGCAAATACCCGCCGCGAGGAGCAATAACGGGAATCGCAATCTCACGCTGAATGTCACCGGGGGAACTCATCTAGAAGGCATATTCTTCCAGGCTGTCACGTTCCCGGTGCGCGGAACGGGCGGCCGCAACTCCGCTGCGACGACCCGCTGCTTTGGTTGCGGCTGGGGACTGGCTGGCGCGGCAGCGAATGGCGCCGCTACGGCACGCTCGAAAGCCACGCACAACCCAGCCAGCATCGGGAAGTAATATGCATACGCGTTGCTGGCGAACAGGGAAGTGCCGATAAATGCGACCAGCGCCAATCTCAGGGCTAAAGCCATCGGTACGACGGATGCCATGGCGGGATTGTTCCGGGCGCGTCTCGAAACCGAAAAAACCACCTGGAAGCATAAAAGAATGGTCAAACAATAGAGGAACAAGCCGGGCAGACCATCTTCGACCGATAACTGGGTAAACGTATTATGCGTCTCATGCCAGGCGTTGAAATCGGCCTGACCTTTGGTTTCCTGCGTGTAATCGGCATTAGCCACCGCGAACATCCCGGGGCCGACCCCCATCAGGGGGTGCCGCATGGTGAGCTGCAAGCTCGAAAGCAACAGTTCCCGGCGCAATTCCGCGGATTCCATCGCGGAGCGCTCATCCGCCGATACCCGGATTTGGTCCGGGTTGCTGAACATCGTTTTATATCGTTCCAAGGCGCCTCGGGCTGATCCGACGATGGAAACTACAGCCAAAATCAGGGCCACCATGGCAGCTACTAATTTCTGGCTGGCGGGTAGCGGTATGAAATAGATCAAAAACATCACGCCCAACGCTACCAGCCCGCCACGGGATCCGGTGCCAGCTACCGTTACAGGCACAGCCAGGAGCGTCAGCAGGCTGATCAGTTTCAGCAGTGAAAGTCCGGCTTTGGTTTGTAGAACCAGGAGACAAAACGGCACGCCCATCAGCAGCATCATGGCCAAATAATTGGCGTTGCCCAAAGTACCGCCTAAGAGCGCCAAGCGGCCGCTTTGTACCCGTCCGATGGTGAAAGTGATAACCTCCATGAACGCCGTGGCGGCCGCCAGCGTGTACATCAACCGGCGGCACTGATCGAGCCCTTGCACCGAGGCGGCAATGATGACGAAAGAAAAGAGTGACAGAATCCAGGAGTCGCGCAACGTGCGCGCACTCCCGCCGCGCCAGATACTGAACGGAACACAGATACACATCCACAGAGTAAAAGCCAACATGCCGACGCCTATCTTAGAGAAAACGGCACGCAAGCCGCCGGCAAAGAGCAGCGTCGTGAGAAAGACCAGGACCATCAGGACGCGCGCCAGGTGCAGGGCCGATCCGGTGAGCATGTCCAGGATCTCGGGGAACCGGGCATATACCACAAAGACGAACGCCATCGTAAGGTAAAATGCGGGGTGCGGAGCAGATTGCGCAGCTTTTGCCACCGTGGCCTGAACCGTGTAAGTCGCGGCGGCGCGGGGCCGTGGATTGGGTGAAATCATGGCACGAGGCGGTTGGACATCACGTAGAATCAGTGTACCATCCAATTAAGCCAGGCCCCGGCCTGTCTATCTCTTATGTGCGGAATTGCAGGATATGTCATGCGCGTTCCCGGCGCCGTGCCGGAGTCGGTACTGGTGCGCATGACGGACACCCTACGACATCGCGGTCCGGACTCTTCCGGCTACTATCGCGATATGTCCGCCGCGCTGGGCCATCGCCGCTTGAGTATCATCGATGTGCGCGATGGCCATCAACCCATGTCCAACGAGGACGGCACGCTATGGATCACTTACAACGGCGAGATATTCAATCACGCCGATCTGCGGCCGGACTTGGAGAAAGTTCGCCATCAATACCGTACCCGTTGTGACACCGAAACCATCCTGCACGCCTATGAAGAATTCGGCCCGGAGTGTGTGACTCACTTCCGTGGCATGTTCTCCTTCGCCATCTGGGATAAGCATACACGCACGCTCTTCTGCGCCCGCGACCGCCTCGGCAAAAAGCCTTTCTATTACTATTGGGACGGCCGCCTTTTCGCTTTCGCCTCCGAGATCAAGGCACTCCTCGCGCACCCGGCTATTTCGCCGCAGTTTGAAGAATCGCTGCTCTCCGAATATCTCCACTTCGGTTATTGCTGCGGCGAACAGACGCTATTTTCGGGCATCCGCAAGCTCATGCCGGGGCATTGGCTGCGGCTCACGGCCGAGCAGTTCGAAATCCGGCAGTATTGGGAAATTCCTGAACCGGATCCGGCGGCTTCGCCTGCCGACGATCAATCCTGGATCGCCGAGAGCCGCGCGCGGCTAGAAGAAGCTGTCCGTACCCGCCTGATGAGCGATGTGCCGCTGGGGATGTTCCTCTCCGGCGGCGTCGATTCGAGCGCCATCGCGGCACTGATGAAGCCTCTGTCCAATGGACCGGTGAAGACGTTCGCGGTAGGTTATCGGGAGCAGGCTTACAGCGAACTTGGGTATGCCCGCCAGGTGGCCGGGAAGATCGGCACCGAACATCACGAAGTGATTATCGGCAAGGATGACTTCTTCAATGCCTTGCCGAATCTGATCTGGCATGAGGATGAGCCGATCAGTTGGCCATCCAGTGTCTCGCTTTATTTCGTTTCCAGGCTGGCGGCGGAACAGGTCAAGGTGGTGCTGACCGGTGAAGGCAGCGACGAGTTATTCGCCGGTTACGCCCGGTATCGCAACTATGTGCTCAACCAGCGATTACTGGCGGCGTATCGATTCGCGCCGAGTAAGCTGCGGGCTGGATTGCGCGCGGGCATCGCGGGGACGCGGCTGCTCTCTGCCGACATCCGGCGCAAGCTGCAGCATTCGGCCCTGGGCCGCGGCGAGGAATTGGAATCTCTGTATCTCGACAATTTCTACGCGGCGTTCTCCCGCGATGAACAGCAGCATTTATTGCGCGTCCCGTCCGGGCAGACTTACGATGCCTATCTGCACTACTGGAGCGCGCGGCCGCAATCCGATCTGTTGTCGCGGATGCTGTACGCCGATCAGAAGACTTACCTGGTCGAGTTGCTCATGAAGCAGGATCAAATGAGCATGGCCTGCTCCATTGAAAGCCGTGTCCCATTTTTGGATCATCCATTCGTCGAGTTCGCCGCACGCGTTCCCGATCGCCTCAAGCTGCACGGTAACGTGGGCAAATACATTCTGAAGCGCGCGGTGGAAGATATTCTGCCGCATGAAATTGTCTACCGAAGAAAGATGGGCTTTCCCACACCTCTGCGTCAGTGGCTGATGGAACCGGAGGCGGACGCGCTGTTCAGTCAACTTCACGACCGCGACAGCCTGCTGGCGCCCTACATCGATTTCGCTTACCTGGACGATTTGCTGTTGTCGCACAAAACCGGTCGCGAAGACGCCACCGATCGTATCTGGCGTCTGATGAATCTTCACCTTTGGGGGAAAACCTTTATCACTGACCGGGCGCCCGCTGCGCCGGTCTGTTCATGAACCTCGCCCGCCTGCTCGGCATGCGTCCGGACGAGATTCGCGTCCGCGCTTACCAAGCTATCTCGAAAAGATGGGCCCAGCCTCCCGTTTGCAGATTGACGTCGTCCAAGACCCAGCCCGTTTTTCTCGAATCGCCGTCGGCGCCGCCGCGCGAGTCTGTCGAAAAACTCTGCCGGAACCGCTTCGATTTGCTCGGCTACCATGACCTGGATTTCGGTAGACCCATCGATTGGCATCTGGATCCGGTCCACGGCAAGCGGGCGCCACGGATTCCGTGGTACCGAATTCGATTTCTGGATTTCAATCAAGTCGGCGATCACAAGATTATCTGGGAGTTGAACCGCCACCAGTATTTCGTCACGCTGGCACAAGCCAGTTGCCGGGAAGAGATTCTGACTCAATGGACGGATTGGCAAGGCCAAAATCCATATCCGATCGGTATCAACTGGGCCAGCACGCTGGAAGTGGCCTTCCGGGCGCTGTCCTGGTTATGGGTGCGCAACCTGATCGGCGATTTCCATCCGGACCTCATCCCAGCGCTCCATCTGCACGGCTGGCATATCGAGCGCTATCTTTCCACCTATTTCTCCCCGAATACGCACTTATTGGGTGAAGGCGCGGCGCTGTTTGCCATAGGCGTGATGTGTCCTGAAGTCGCCGACGCGCCACGCTGGCAGAAGCGCGGATGGCAGATCGTTCTGGAACAAGCCGCGGCGCAAGTTCGCCCGGACGGTCTGCATTTCGAGCAGTCTATCTACTATCACATTTACGCGCTAGACTTCTTTCGCTTCACGCGCGATCTTGCGGAACGAAACGGCATAGCCATTCCCGCCAGACTCGATCAAACCATCGACAAGATGAGTGAGGCACTCTCCGCCCTATCTCAGGCAGGACCGCCGCCGAATTTCGGCGACGATGATGGAGGGCGGGTGTTCATCGCGCCAGCACGCCCCCTCGTACCCACGCCCGCTCGCTCCGTAGCCTTCACCGGCGCCGGTATCTACGTCATGACGTCGCCCTTTGCGCAGCTTTTCATCGACGCTGGACCGCAAGGCGCGCTGTCCGCCGGCCACGGCCATGCCGATGCCCTCAGCATTCAACTGGTTATCGGTGGCCGCCGCACGCTCATCGACCCTGGCACGTTCTGCTACGTCTGCCCCGAACGCAACCGCTTCCGGGGAACAGCGGCCCACAATACGCTGCAAGTTGACGACAGAGATCAGTCCGACCCCAGGGGTCCATTCGGATGGGGGCGGCTGCCCGTCACCAACGTCGATCTTTGGCATACCGGTGAAATCTTCGATCTATTCGCGGGACACCACGATGGTTATCGGCCGGTCATCCACCATCGTTGGGTATTCGGGCTCAAGGACAGGTTTTGGCTGGTTCGCGATTTCGTGAGCGGCTCCGGCCGGCACCGCCTGGATATAAATTGGCATTTTACCGATGAACGCGCCGTCACCATTCTGCCGCCGGTGGGACATCCCTGGACCAGCTCGATCGAGCGGTGGGATTGGTCTCCCGTCTACGGCGCGAAAGAGCCTGCATACGTGATGCACTTCAGTTCCGAGACCGAGCTGCCGGGCGAATTGGCGATACTCCTGATCGCGACGGACACCGTCGGCACATTCATCCAAACGGGCCCCGGCGCGTACCGTTACGAAGAGCCGCAGACCGTCCACGAGTTCATTTTCGGAGATCGCTTCCTCTATCGCGGCGGCGGGACGGAATTCACGATATGAGGCTGCTGTGGGTCAAAGCCGGAGGACTCCTCCCTCCGGATATGGGCGGCAAGATCCGCAGCTACCAGATCCTGAAACAACTGGCGCGCCGGCACGAGGTCACCCTTTTCACCTTTTACCAGGAACATCCGGACGACCAACATCTTCGCGGTCCGGATGTCTTCGCGAATCTTGTAGCCGTGCCTTTGCCGCTGCCGCCGCGGCGCAGTCTGCGCGAATATGCACGCGCCGCGCGCATCATGGCCGCCGGGAAACCGGCTACAGTCCACAAATTCCTGTACCCGAGTGTTCGCCGACGCTATGCCGAACTGATCCGCACGACTCCACTCGACGCGATCGTCTGTGACTTCATTGTTCCCGCGCCGCTCATGCGCTGGCATACGCCGCCGCCCACCATCCTATTCACGCATAATGTGGAAGCCCAAATCTGGGAGCGCCACTATAAAATCACTTCCGACCCATTCATGAAAGCCGCCTGTTGGCTAGAAGCGCGCGCGCTAGCTCGCACCGAACGCCGCTATGTGGGATTGGCCGACCATGTGCTGACCGTTTCGGAGAAGGATCACGCCTTTTTCCTGCGATATGTCGAGCCGGCACGCATCTCGGTAATCCCTACCGGCGTGGACACGGAGTACTTTACGCCTTGGGCCGAACCGGAACAGGCGGACACCATGGTTTTCACGGGCAGCATGGATTGGATGCCGAACGAAGATGGTGTGACCTACTTCGCGGACAAGATCCTGCCCCTCGTGCACAGCGAAATTCCGGCCGCATCATTCTGGGCCGTGGGCCGCCGCCCCCCTCGGCGCGTCCAGGCCCTGGCGTCAGATCGTGTGATCGTGACTGGCGCCGTGGATGATATTCGTCCTTATCTCGGCAAAGCCGCCGTCTGCGTCGTGCCGTTGCGCAGCGGTAGCGGAACCCGCATCAAAATCTTTGAGGCCATGGCGATGGGAAAAGCGGTGGTTTCCACCAGCATGGGAGCTGAAGGGCTGCCGGTACGAAGCGGTGTGAATATCATCCTCGCCGACGATCCTGCTGATTTTGCGGAACAAGCGGTGCGGCTTTTGCGGGATCCCCAGCGCCGGGCAGAGCTGGGCCGAGCCGCACGGGCTCTGGTCGAGGAGAATTACGGTTGGGCCTCGGCCGCATCGATCTTCGACGATATCCTGATAGCGTGCGCGAAGGCTTCACGTCCCTAGAAGAGAAAATAGCGGGGGCAGGATGCACGACTGCGGCATTACTCTGCCCCACGCTTAATAAGGCCGACCGATACCGCTAGGGCGTCGTCACACTGCCGGGAGAGGATAGCGCTGACGCGTCCGAGCCGGAGTCGATTGCCGAGATCGCATAGTAATATGTCACTCCACCGGTTACCGTGGTATCCGTGTAACTGGGCGTGGTCCGCTGGGCAACATAATCCGCCGTGGTAACCGGAAGAGAGGTGCTCCGGTAGATCTTGTAACTGGAGATCGGCAAACCGCCCATGGGGAGGTTCTCCGTCCAGGTGACGACGACCTTCGTAGCACTGTCCGCGGTTGCCACCACATTCACAGGAGCATTGGGATCTGGCGGCGTAGTAACGGTCGCGTTGGCCGAATTCGGCGAGTTGTCATTGGCGGTATCCGTCGCCACAACGTAGCAATAATACTTGGTGTCCGGAGTGGCGCTCGTATAGCTGAAGCTCGTGGCCGTGGCCGATGCCTGGCCGATTTTAGGCTGGCCGGTAGGAGCGGTGCCGCAGTAAATGGTGAAGTGGCCCGCGCCCAGACCGCCCGTGGCCGGGGACCATGTCCAGGAAACTTTGAACTTGGTGGCTGCGCTCGCACTTGCTGCCACATTCGCCGGTGCGGGGGGCAACGGATAAGTCGTGCCCGACACCGGCAGAGAGGGCACCGAGTCGTTGAACGATGTATCGACCGCTATGATCTGGTAGTAGTAAGTCGTGCCTGGTTCCAGCGAGGTATTGCTATAACTCGTGGTTTTGGTTGTGGCGATTTTCGTGAAATCACCGTCGGTCGTACCCTGGTACACCTGGTAATCGGAGATGCCGAGGCCGCCCGGCGCCGCCACTTCAGTCCAGGTCAGGCTGATTTTGGTGGCCGACGAGGCTGTGGCGATGACGGCGGTCGGCGCATTAGGCAGCGGCAGCGTGGTAGCGCTAGTGATATTGGAAAGTGATGAAGGTATTTTGTTCTCCACCGCGATCACCCCGTAATAGTAAGTTGTGGATGGGCTCAGTGGCGTGTTCGTAAACTGAGTCGAAGTGCCCGGCGTGGTGGCAACCTGGACAAGGTTGGACGCCGAACTGCCGGACCAGACCTCATATTGGGCCGGGCTTCCACTGGCCGGAGCTTTCCAAGTTACCTTTATTTCCGAGGGCGAACTCGCTGTAGCCGCGACGGCGGTCGGGGCATTCGTCGGGGCGTTGGAGGCTGTTGTCAAGCTCAGAGTGTTCGACAATCCCGAATTGTTGTTGGCCATGTCGAAAGCTTGGATTGTGTAGTTGTACTGCGTTCCCTCGCTCACGGTAGTGTCTACATACGAGAGCTGGACGCTATTGGCGATCCAGACACCGGTGCAGGGCTGACTGGGCGGGTTGGGAGCGCAGCGCAACACATTATATCCGGCTACCCCGACGTTATCCGTAGAGGGGCTCCACGACAGGGTCGCGGTATTATAGCCGGCGGTGCCGACGAGAGCGGTCGGCGCGGATGGCGGCGTGGTATCGGGAGGCGAAACCAGGCGGGCGTTGTAACTGTAAGCTACTACGGTGAAGTCGGCGACCTGGTCCGCATTGATGGCGTCGTAGTTAGCGTTATCCAGGACAGTGCCCGCCACGCAGCTATCGGTGGTACACGTACAGTTGGCAGCGCCGCCGTTAGCGCTCGTACCGCCATAGGTTTCGTATTCGAAAAAGTAGTCCGAACCCTGAGCCGATAGGTATAACATCGGCGTGTAGTTTGCCTGCGTATAGTTAGCGAGATTCTGCATCGTCTGGCCGAAATTCTCGTCCAGGGTGGCCCAAAAACTAAATGGATCGCGCTGCCGGAAGAAGTCCGACGGCAGCACGTTATACTCGCCATTCTCTATCTTCCACAACCAGGACTCGCTCACCGCCACCGGCTTGCCTGCCAACTGAGCTTGTTGAGCGATGAGCAAGGCATTATTCAGGAAGCTAGCGCCTTCCCAGGTAAGAATCGGATAGACGTGATAGTCAATATAGTCCAGCGGCAGAGCCACATAATCGAGGACGTACTCCAGCAAACCGTCCGGCGGGAAAGCTCCCAGCCAGGTGCCGAAGCCCGCGCCCAGGGTGATCGTGGGATTGACCAATCGCACGGAGGTGATCTCCCCCAAGATCAAGGCCGCGGCATCGACCGGATTGTTCATATTCGATTGGCCCGTATTAGCAGCTTCCGTATCCGGTTCTTCGGCCAAAATCAGATAATCCGGGTTGATATCTTGCGCAATCGTGGCGGCCATCGTGGCGCGCGCCGCCTCGTATTCCGTCCAATTCAGCGTGTTGTAGAACGGTCCTACATTGGTCCAACCGGCTTCCGACCCGCTGGACAACAGGACCGTATTTTCAATGATGACCTTCATGCCCATGGCGTGGATACCAGTCACCAGGTCCTGATAGAAGGTCAAATACGGCTGCATCGCCGTGGTGCTCCCCCAAAAGGGTTCATAGAGGATCGGGAAACCGACCGTTATCTTGATCGCTTGGAAACCCATTGCCTGCAATTCCTGCGCTTGAATCAGCGATCCCGCCAAACCGGTGTAAACCGCCGGACCGGTATTGGAGTCCGCCTGTTGCAGTTGAGCAGCATGCAGAACTGGAGCCGTAGGCGGAGTGCCGATGGAGCCGTTAAAGGTGTTCATGTAGCCTTGCGCCTCGCTGGCAATCTCGCTGCAATAGCTACCCGTCGGGATTTGGGGCGGCGTGGGCGGTGTTGGAACATCGGCAAGGGATGGCAGGCAGACCCCGATTAGGGCCGCTACGGCATAGAAAACGTTCGGTTTTCGGGACTTCATTGAAAAAGCTCTTTCTCCTGTGCAATCAACCAGATCCGATTGGACGGAAAACGGGAGACCCAGGCGCACGAGTCATTGGCATCGTCTCCTTCGCAGGAAAACGGATGTTTCGCTAGTATGGCGTGCCACAACCGTACTTGTCAATACGGAAAATGGACATCGTTACCTGAGGACGACATTCAGGCAGGGCAACAATCGTCTCGTTTCGTTCCCAGGTTCCAGGTATGGCTTATCGCCAAGTTCCACCAACTCAGCATGTCGGCCCGCCGGCTACTCCGGCATTCCCTCCATTTGATCCGGAGCATCGTGCGCGGACGGTGTTTGAGCGGACGCCAGAGCAGACATCGGCGAACTTACCCCTTCGGCCACGGCTATTACACCGAAATAGTAAGTTGTGGCAGGTACGAGGGGCTCATCGATCCACTGGATCACGCTGGACGGCATGGTCGCGGCCTGGATAATGCTTGAAGGCGAAGTGCCGGCGTAAACCTGATACTGGCCAACGGTGCCACCGGTCGGAGCTTCCCAGCTTACCTGAACCTCGTACGGCGAGAGGGCCGTGGCGGTTACGTCTCTGGGACTATTGGGCGCGGTGTTGCGGTACGTGGTCAGGCTGAAAGTATTCGACATCGGCGAATTATTGTTTGCCATGTCGAAGGCCTGGACCTGGTAATTGTACTGCGTGTTTTCGGTCAATGTCGAGTCGTAATACGGGGTCGAAGTTGCATTGGCGATCCACACCCCAGTGCAGGTCTTAGTGGGGGCTTTGGGCGTGCAGCGATATATGTTGTAACCGGCTACTCCAACGTTATCTGTGGAGGCGGTCCAGGATAGTGTCGCGGAGGTGTAGCCAAACGTTCCCGTCAGATTCGTAGGCGCCGTCGGCGGCGTGGTGTCGGGAGTTATGACCAACATTTTGTTGTACTGGAAGGCTGTGGTGGTGTAATCCGCCAGTTTATCTGCGGTGATGGCATCCGAATTGGCGTCAGCCAGGATGGTGCCTTGCGTACAGCTATCCGTGGTGCAGGTGCAATTTGAAGCGCCGCCGTTAGTGCTCGTTCCCCCATAAGTCTGGTAAGCAAAAAAGTTGTCCGTGCCTTGCACCGACAAATACAGCACCGGCGTGTAGTTCGCCTGGGTGTAGTTCGCCACGTTCTGCATGGTCTGATCGAAGTAAGCATCGAGCGGTGCCCAAAAACTGAAAGGATTCCGCGAGTTGAAAAGATTCGTATTGTCCGTGCTGAACTCGGAATTCTCCATTTTCCATAGCCAGGATTCACTGACCGCGACCGGCTTCCCGGCCAAACCGGCCTGTTGCGCAATGACCAAAGCATTGTTCAACAGGTTGACGTTTTGTTCGGTATTGATCGGATAAACGTGGTAATCGATATAATCCAGCGGCAGCGCGACATAAGCCAGGATGTAATCGAGCAAACTATTGGGCGGATAGGGTCCCAGCCATGTGCCGAACCCGGCGCCCACTGGAATGGTGAGATTGACCAGCCGTACGGAGGTGATCTCCCCAGTAATCATGGTGGCGGCGTCGGCTGGGTTATTCAGATTCGTCTGGCCAGTGTTGGCAGCTTCTGTATCCGGTTCTTCGGCCAATATCAAGTAATCCGGCTTTATATCGCTGGCGATGGTTGCGGCCATGGCAGCGCGTCCCGCCATATATTGGGTCCAATCCAGCGTGCCATAGAATGCACCCACATTGCTCCAGCCGGATTCTGCATTACTGGACAAGAGAACGGTGTTTTCCACAACCACCTTAAGGCCCATTTCGTGGAGGTTGGTCACTAACTGCTCATAATAGGTTAGGTAGGTTTGCATCGCCGACTGGCTACCCCAGAACGGTTCGTATAGCAGCGGGAAACCGATGGAGACCTTGATGCCTTGGAAGCCCATGGCCTTCAATTCCTGGGCTTGGGTCAGGGCTCCCGTTAAACCGGTGTCAAGCGCGGGACCGGTGTTGGAGTCCGCCTCTTGGAGTTGCGCTGTCCGCAGGGTGGTGTGCTCGGCAGGGGTCCCAATCGACGTGTTGAATGTTTCCAGGTAGTTCTGCAGCTCGGAATAGATCGTGCTGCAAAAGCTTCCCGCAGGCACCGCCGGCGGGGTTGGGGGCGCCGGAACATCGGCGCAAGAGGGGTGGCACGTAAGTAAAGTTAGTACCGCCAAAGTATAGGAGATATGGAATTTAGGACTCATTGAATCGCATGGCTTTCTGAAGCGCTCCGGCCAAAAGCTGAGGTCCGGAATCAGTGCGGCGCCCCGGCACACCTGTGGAGTGGCGGTGAAGCGGCGGCGTCCCACGGAGGGATAAACTTTAAAACTAGTACGTTTAGTATGACTGGTTTAAAAGGTGCTTGTCAATACGTATTTCGTCCCCGCGGAGGGGTGGAGCAAAGGCAGGGAGGACAGACAAAACGCGGATCTCCGGATGATCCGCGTTTTTATCTATGTCAAGGATTAGGAGGGACTTATTGTTTCTTAACCGTGGCAGATGCCCAGGGGCAGGTATCCTGCCAGACATCGAGGGAGTCAAGATTGATGTTCTGCCCAGCCGCCACGGTGGATTTGAAGGTGACGGTGTGTGCGCCACAGGCCAACCCGCGCTGCACCCATATCGGCTGCTGCTCCTGCGTAGTGGACGAGTTCAGATTGACGGTCGCAACCACGGTGCCATCCAACGTAACGCTTCCGGTACCGCCGGTGGACGACAGTTTCCCGAGCCACTCCGCTCCCGATCCCCAGAAGGTGAGGCTGGCGGTGGCTCCCGGTTGATCCGTGCTGATGAGCTGATTGCTGCTGGCCGCCTTATCGCTGAGGATATTCCAGGTGCCCGTGTAAATGATCGAGAAAAACGCGCCGTTAGCAAACTGGCGCTGCTCTTCCTGCCGGCCGGGTTCCCCAGCATATGCCCAGGTGAGCCCGGCATCCGTGGATTTGAAGATGCCGAAGTAAGTCGCCACGAATACCGTCTGGTCGGTCTCGTAGTTGGGCGAAACCGCTACGGCGGATGCATAAGCGAGACCGGCGCCGCCCGGAATCGTGGTGATCTGGCTGAAATTAGCTCCGCCATTCGTCGATATCAATAAGCCTTGTTGCAAAGTGCCCACGAACAGCGTTTGGTCGTTCGCGTAGTTGGGTGATATCGCCATTGAAAGCGGCGTCAGCTGAGAGGTTCCCGGCAACAGGGTCCAAGTGGTGCCTTGATTGGTGGATTTGAAGATGCCGGAGAAGGACGTGCCCGTGAAGACGGTCTGGTCGTTCGCATAGTTCGGCGAACAGACCACCGGCAGGGCTCCGGGATCATTAGCCGCGATGGTGATCGGCGTAAAGGTGACGCCGCCGTTCGTCGATTTGAAAAACCCATTAACCGAACTTCCGGCGAAAACAGTTTTGTCCTCGGCGAAATTCGGGGACACGGCGATGGCATCCACCGCCTTGCCACGGATGCCGGTGGCCTCCCAGTTGAAGCCGGAGTTGACGGACTCGAACATGCCGCGATTGGGAACGCTTTCGCCATCGCAAGTCACCGTAACCGGATACCCTTGCCCGGAGTGCGTGCCAATGAAGATCGTGGAATCGTCCGCAAAGTTCGGAGAAACACCTAACGATCGGGGGAACGTAATCGCGTTGCAATCCGCCATTTGCTGCCAAACAAAGCTGCCGCCGGATATGCGGAAGAGCGCTTGAGTGGTACCGACCCATGCCATCGGGTTGGTGGACCAATTAGGCGCCATGGCATTGGCGTCGGTATAGGAATCGGGTATCTGAGTGTTTTGGAAGGTCCAGCATCCTTTGGTGCCATCAGGTCCGGTTGGGCAAGCCGCGCCGCCGCTGGTGGACCACAAGGTACCGCCGCCATAGGTGGACGCGAATACGGTTTGATCATTCGCATAGTCGGGCGAAAGCGCCAGCGCCCGAACCAGGCGCGTAGGAATTGTATCGCAATAGGTCCATGCGCCGCCGCGATTGCTCGAAATGAACAGTCCTTCAAACATTCCCACAAAGAGAGCCACATTCGAGCCCCCGTTGTTGGCGGCTGCGAGTGTGACATAGTGTACATTCGTTTGAGATGACAGGGGGCGCGGAACGGTGCCGGTCACGGCCCAGGATGTTCCCCGATTGGTGGTCTCGAATACGCCGGCGGTCGCCGTAGAAACCCATAGGGTGTTGTCGGTGGCGAAATAGGGCGACAGCGTTATAGCCGTGGTGTTGAGGTCCGTAATGCCGCTATTCTCAGCGCTCCAAACTCCGCCATTATTCGTGGTCTTGTAAACACCACTTCCCGAGATGGTGGCAAACACCGTGTCATCGGTGGCATAGCTGGGCGAAAAGGCGATACTGGTGACTTTGGACAACGGCGGTTCGACGCTGGGCTGTCCCCATTCGGCGCCGGAGGTGTTCGAAACAAAGATACCGTTCGATACGCTGCCCAGCATAACGGTCCGATCGTTTGAGTAATTGCTGGAGACCGCCACAAACGAGATGTTTGAAGTAAGCTCGGTGGGATTAGTCAACGTCTTCCAGGTGCTCCCATGATCCTGGGAGCGCAATAAGGTCGTCGTGGTCGCGGCAAAAATGATGCCATCATTCGTGAAATTGGGAGAGAGGGATATCGATTGTACGTTCGCCGCCAGCGGTGTTCCGCCTACCGCAGTCCACGAGGCACCTCGATTGGTGCTCATCCACAAGCCGCCCACACCGCCCATGAAGACAGTGCCGTCGGTGGCATATCCGGCCGAAATGGCGATCGAAAGCATCTGTTGGTTGGGCAGGCCCGGCATGACCGTATAACTGAGCCCGCCATTCGTCGAAACGATCGGCAAATATTCTCCGACCGGAAGGGGCTGGGTGACGGCGCCAGTGGCTACAAAGATCGTTTGATCGTTGACATAGTTGGGCGAGACCGCCACGACGCTCATCGGATCGTGCGGTTGGTGCGCCCTGAGGGGTTGCCAGGCAACCATCAAGGCGATGGCGGGCAGAACCCCGCGCAGAGCTACTCGCCAAACGGAACCCGTATTGTAAGCAAAATTGAGCATGAAATTCCTCCGGAAAAACAGACGCAGGACGGCTAACGTATCCCTCATACTATAGGGGCCGCCCCCGGGCCTGTCAAGTATACTTCGTCGCGCCAGATACAGCGCTGGAGCTTTACGCGGCGCTCGTTAACCGTTTGATTTTCAGCTATCTAAAGCTTAGCCGCTGCCGGACGGCAACCGGCCGCAAGACGGCGCCTCGAATAGTCCGCTAACAGTACTGGAACTCTAAGGAACAGCCGCGAAATAGCCTTCTCGGGGTGCATGTTATACTCAAAACCTCGGAGGTCCCGCCGATTCAGATGCGACACTGGTTTAGACGCTCGTTTCGCGCCTGCTCCGCCCAAGCTCATTACGCCGTGGCTCTTTTGGGAGCCTGCATTTTCTGTCCGCCGCTGCACGCCACTATCACGAACGTGCAACTGGCGACGTCACCTTCCACGCCTCAACTGCTGGGGACCACCATCACGCTGACCGCTTCAGCGACGGATTCCGATCCCGGACCTCTGAGCTATAAATGGGAGGTTGAGCGACCGGGCGCCACGACTTATAGCACGCTGGAAGATTTCGATGAAGCGAATACTTTCACCTGGGTACCTAACTATGTTGAGGGCGCCTATCACTTGCGCCTGACCGCGAGAGATTACCTGGCGGGTACCAGTGCTCAAGTCGTTATACTTTTTATCGCGCAGCCGCTGGTGACCGGCAGCCAACCGGTAGCCGTCGCGACGGCCAATCCCCTGGTTGCGCTTTTCAGTTCGCCGACCTGTCCTCCGGGCAGCACGATGAATGTCGTCTTTCAATCAGAAGTAACCCCCCAGCCGGTATCTACGGATGCGCGGCCCTGCCACGAGGGGTCACAGAATTTCTATATTGCCGGCATGCGGCCGAGCACTACCTATAACATGTACAGTCAGGTAACCAGCGCCACTGGGGGAACGACCAACGGCCCCACCATCACATTCACGACCGAGCCCCTTCCGAAAAATCTCGTGTTCCCGACACGCAGTATTCCGGTAGCGGCCGAAACTGGCGCGGACACCACCAGTGACATTGTGCTGTCAGGCTATACCGCGCCGCCGCTGTTTCCCTTCGCGACCGATCTGAGTGCGAACGTTCTCTGGTATTATCCGACGCCTCTCCAGTTGACGCGTCCAGTGCCGGGTGGAACGTTCCTCAGCATTCCGAACGGCGAGGGCACCGGCACCGGGGTCTGGGGTCCCGGCGTAACGCGCCAGCAAATCGTCCGCGAATTTGACCTGGCGGGCAACATCGTCCATGAGACGAATTGCGATCGTGTGTACGAGCAGCTCCAGGCACTGGGACTGACCCAACCGCTCGGCCGCTTCGATCACGATGCGATTCGGATCGCCAATGGCCAAACCATGGTGCTGGGAGACGTGCAGGAAATATTTCCGCCGGGCACCCAGGGTTCTTCGACGCCGATTGACATTATCGCTGACGTGATCATTGTGCTGGATGATAATTTCCAGGTGCTGGGTTACTGGGATGCCTTCAATCACGATTGCGCCACGACAGGCTGCGTCAACATCAATCGCAAAGGGGACGCCAATTGCGTGACGAATCCCACCACCGGCGAAACCGCTGGAGGGTGCCCGCCAGTGCTGCTCTCCTCGCCGGCCAATGACTGGACCCACGGCAACAGCCTGCAATATCTGACGCAGGACGGCGACTTACTGCTCTCGATGCGTAATCAGAACTGGATTGTCAAAATCGATTACAACAATGCCACGGGAACGGGCGACATTTTATGGCGGCTGGGTTTGGATGGCGATTTCACGCTGGTGGGAACCACCGGCGAACCTTATCCGTGGTTTTCCGGCCAGCATAACCCGGCCTTCATCGACAACGGCGAAACCACCTTGGTGGTGTTCGACAATGGAAGTAACCGGGTTCAAGAATATGGAGGCGACAGCCGCGGCCAGGTTTGGACTCTCGATGAAACCAGTACGCCGATGACCGCCACGCTAACGCTCAATAACGACTTGGGCGCTTACTCTCCGGCCTTGGGCAGCGCCCAGGTAATGCTGAACGGAGACTACAGTTTCTACGCAGGCAATATCATCGTCGGCAACGATACCGAAATCCAGAGCACGGAGTTTACACCCACCGGTACGATCGACTATCAATATCAGGCGCTCGGTACGGTGAAGGCTTATCGCGGCTGGCGGCTGCAGAGTCTGTACCAGTCTTCATACAACGGTTCGGGTGGTCCGGAGAACGTTAAATAGCAAGGGGCGGAGCCGATAACGACTCCGCCCGTCCCCTTGCTTTCTGGCTCAAAACCTAGGAAAATGGCGGACGATCTATCCGCCTAATCGAATTCTAAGCGCAAGCTATCGATGGCGAACAGAACCGCGTGTACCGTACCGGGTACCGGCGAGTTTCCGTTGGGCGAGGCCGGGAATAGATTGACGGCCCGATGGCTTATGAAGATTGGGTATTCCGCATTGGACAGTCCTTGGAAACACTCGATCGATCGGCGGTCCTTGTTCTGCGCCTGCCTCACATTTTTGGCCGGCGACGCCTGCAGCACGGTCTCGCACGCGGATAGTCGTCCCGCGCGCCGCAGCGCCGACGCACCCCCGGTGCAGGTACGCCTGGTTGAGTTTTCGAATTCCGGAAAGAGAATAGGAATTGTGAGCACGGAAAAGGTGATCAAA
>Ga0335074_10003831_pt1 | contig 20671 bp, 20 predicted proteins | sample Lox_Sample_23_FD_206715 | JGI IMG/M metagenome (GOLD analysis project Ga0335074, IMG submission 206715) | Soil microbial communities from Loxahatchee National Wildlife Refuge, Florida, United States - Lox_Sample_2.3 | ecosystem: Environmental > Terrestrial > Soil > Wetlands | place: USA... | reverse complement strand
GCCACCTGGTGTGCGTGCGGCAGCGGACCTGCTGTTATCCCGGCTGTCGCCGGCCCGCTGTGCGCTGCGATCTCGACCACACGGTGGCCTTCGACAAAGGCGGCCGGACTTGCCTCTGCAATCTGGCCCCATGCTGTCGCCGCCACCATCGCGCGAAGCAAGCACCCGGCTGGCAGCTCGAGCAACTCCGGCCAGGCCAGATGACCTGGCGAATGCCTAGCGGCCGCAGCTACCAGACAGCCGGCGACCCCTACCCGGTCTAGCGCGCCGGGATGCACGTCATAACGACACCGCGTCGTTGCGACAACCAAGCAGGTACGTCATGCTGTTCCTGCGCATGCCCACTTGATTGCCGCGCCCGCCGCGAAGGATTGTCCAGTGCCAGGTGATCGCGAGGAACCGAAAAGAGTCCTCGGAATGCCTCGCCCCGACGTAGGTTCGCACGCCAGACAAGATGAAGAACCGAAGCACTCCCTCGGTGTCCCGGCGGACTGGTACGACCCAGTCGACTGGGATTGGCTTCGCTCACTCAGACACCCAGTCCGGGCATACAAGCGTTGGGCATCGATACGTCGCCTAGGTCCATATGCACCGGACGAACGCGACCGCTAGGCACGGAGCTTTTCAGGTCCGCCGACCTCACGACGGTCATCGAGGACCTCGCCGGGGCCAGCCAGGTGATTCTCTATTTCCAGGTCTGGCGCATAGCCGACGACGGCCGCCTGCACTGGGTTCAAAGCGACCACGAGCAGTGGGCGTTTGACTGGTCGGCGCCTTGGTCGTCGGTGACTTCAGGCCGGCTTTGCAGCTTTGCCTGCTCGGGCTCGTGCGAGACCTGAAATAGTGGAGCTTGCCGCTACCGCACTGGGTCGCCGAACAGTACGCTCACTTAACCCGGTCTGACCGCACTTACGAAAGCTGCGGCATTACCTCCGCGGCGAGCCGCTCGGCCTGCACGGCCTGGTCGAACATTGTCGTGAACAAGATCAGCCCGGCGCCGGCTTCGGCCGCCTTCGCCACCTCCGCGACGCACTGGGCGGGCGTACCAGCCACGCACGCAGCCTCGATGTCGGGCACGCGCCTGCCATAGAGCCGCTCCATCGCGTCGTTGATCCGCGCGCGCGCCCGGCTGGCATCGTCGTCGACCGCGATGTACAGCCGCTTCGCGATCGGGAAGTCCGCCGGATCCCGGCCACTGTCAGCCAGCGCCGCCCGCACCAGCTGCACCTGGCCGGCGAACCGCTCGGTCGGAGTCGAGCCCGCCCCGAAGAAGCCGTCGCCGAGCCGGACCGCCCGCCGTAGCGCAGACTCCGCGTTCGCGCCGAACCACAGCGGCGGGTACGGCTTCTGGACCGGCTTCGGCTCCATCGCGGCGTCCGTCAGCTGCCAGAACTCGCCGTCGAAGGTCACCCGCGGCTCCGTCCACAGCGCCTTCATCAGCGCTATGCCCTCAGTGAACCGGGCGATATACCGATCGCCGGAGATCCCGAACGCGCCGAACGGCCGGAACTTGCCGCCGGTGCCTACGCCCACGTCGACCCGGCCGCCGCTGAGCTGATCCAGGGTCGCGATGCTCTTCGCCAGGTGCGCGGGACTGTGCAAAGTCGTCACGAAGACGACGCAGCCGAGCCGCAACCGCTGCGTGCAGGCCGCCGCGTAGGTCATCGTCTCGACCGGCCCGAGCTGCGCCGAGGCGCTCAGCGTGTTTTCCTGGGTCCAGCCACTGTCAAAGCCGAGCTCTTCGACTCTCTGGCAGTAGCCGCGGAAGGTGACCGGGTCGAACTCACCGTCGGCATAGAACTGGGGTAGCGAAATCGCGAACCGCATAGTCCGCAATGCTAGCTTCACGCGTAGCAGGCCAGGGGGCGCCCGCCGTTGTAGGCGACCATGTCGGCCAGCGCGCCCCTGATGTCTACCTCCGGGCCACCCAGGTCACAGTAGGCGCGGTGCAGATTGCCCACGATGCGCTCGCGGTCCAGCCACCCCGCATAGTCACCGAGATCGGTCTCACGCGCAGCCTCCACAGGCGACAGCCCGGCACTGATGCCGTCCTGCGCCGTCTCCAGCACGAACGTCAGGTATGACACAACCGTGTCGATGAGATCGCTGCCGCACGGGCTGCCGTGCCCGGGCACGATCGTGCGCGCGGGGATCGGCGCGAGCACTGAAGTGAGCACGTCGATCGCGCCGGTCACCGACCCCATGAGCAGGAACGGAGTTCCGCCATTGAACAGCAGGTCACCGCAGAAAAGGACCTCGTGCTCGGGCAGCCAGACGAGGCAGTCGTTGGTGGTGTGCGCGGCCTGCCCGACATAGCTGACCTCGATCGGCGTGTCGCCGCACCAGATCTGGAGCCGGTCCGTGAGCGTGACGTTCGGCGGCGCGAGCGTCAGCTCACCCCAGTCGACCGGATCGAAAATGCCGGCATAGGCAGGCAGTCCGCCACGGACAACCTCTTCGCGGCAGAGCTCGTGCCCGATGATCGCGATGTTGCCGAAGAAGCAGTTACCGAACGTATGGTCGCCGTGGTGATGAGTGTTGATCAGCGTCGTCACCGGCGCAGCGGTGACCGAGGCGATCCGGTCCAGGTAAGCCCGGGTGCGCCGCTCCGTGGAGCAGGCGTCCACGCTGACAACCGACTTGTCAGCGACGACAAAGCCGGTGTTGTTGATAAACCACGAACCATCCGGCTGGATGTATGCGAACACGCGGTCCGCGACCTCGACCAGCTCCGGCGGTCCAGCCGCCCCGGTCTCATGCCCTGGTGAGCTCATCTGCGGTCCCTTCTCTGGTCAGCTTCAGCGCAAGGGCCGGGCAGTCGGTAACAGCCCGCCTGGTCCGTCGCACCAGACTGGCCGGCACGAGCTGATCGGCGAGCAGCGGATAGCCCCACTGGTCGAGAGCGACCAGCTCGGGAAGCAGCTCCGCGCACAAGCCGTGGCCGGTACATGCGATCGGGTCGACGCGCAGCCGCGTCGTCGTCAGGCCTGGCCGCCCAGGCCGCGGCAGCGGCGGACGCACCATGCCGGTGGCCCTGCCGGGTGAACTGGCCGGCCTCCGCAGCGAAGCGGCCAGCCGCCAGCAAACAGCCGCCACCACAGCGACCGCGCAAACGACGGCGAGGTCAAGAAGCCGCCCGCCGCGCATGCCGCCGCCAGTTCCGAGGCTGTGCGCGAGCGCTGCCGGCCAGCACGCGTAAGCCAGCCAGTGCACGAGGCGCCAGGCCCGGTAGCTAAGATGGCGTCGCCAGAGGCTAGTGACGACGACCGCGATGAGCAGGTCCGTGGCCACCGCGCCCAGGCCGAGCCAGCTGCCAGAGATGAACGGCACGACAATCGCCGCCACAGGGATGTACGGCCCGACAACGGCCGTAAGGATGTGCAAGGCAAGGAAGCCGACGGCGAGCAGCGAGATGTACCGGTGCAAGCTCAGCCCGGCGAACCGGGGCAGCCCCGGCAGCCGGACGCGGCGATCGAGCAGGATGCCGAGCACCACGACGGCGCTGAGCAGGACCATGCTGACCACGCCGGTGGCGGCGCTGACAGTCCCGGTCGTTGGCAATGCTAGGTCGTGCCGGACAGGCTGACGCTGGCGATGCTGTCCTGGTACGTCCCGGAACTATCGGCCGGCAGTCTCGTAAACCAGATCAGCAGGAAACGCGCCTTTGCCGGCGAGTCAACTGACAACGTCACCGCGCCGCCGGGCAGGTGGGCGCTGGCGACGACCGGCAAGTCTGCTAGCGACGGCGAGTTACCGGCGCGGAGCTCGAGCCTGCCGCCGGCTGCCGCGCCCAGCAGGATCCGGGCGCCGGTCACAGTGACTGGCTTACCCATGTCCAGCAACAGCCCGGTGCCTGAGTACAGGCCTCCGAAGTTAGCCGTGGCGTACCAGTCGGTCCGCCAAGCCGTGCTGTCGCTGCCGTCGATTGCCAGCGAGGCCTGCTGCGGGTCGTCACCCTGGCTGGTGCCATCGGGCCCGAACGCCGCCGCGCTCACCGGCGTTAACGGCACGCTCGCGGGCTGGATGGCAGCTCCTGATCCTGCGGGATGGTGGACGACGCGCCTGCTGGATACCACATGGCGGCCGGTCGTGTGATGGCTGGCCTGCGCTTGCGGGCTCGACGATCCGCCGGACACCAGCAGATAGGTCAGCACGCCAATGGCCGCCAGCAGCATCAGGCCCAGCGCGACGGTCGCCTTCGGCAGCCGGCGCTTCGGCTCCAGCGGCATCCACGGCCGGAAGGCCTCGGCCGCCGTGATCCCGCCAGGGACACCGGTGCCGGGATCCGCGTCGTTCCGGGCGGCCGGGGGGCCGGAGTGCCCGTTCCCGGCCGGAATAGTTGTGCCCGTGATCCGCTGCCAGCCCGGCAACCGCCAGCTGTACCTATCGGTGTCCTCCTCCGGGCTGGCGGGCTCGGGCTGCGGCGGAAGGTGAGCGGCGTCGTACTCCTCGATCAGCGGCACCGGGTCGGTGCCGACGACTCGGGCGATCGCCCGGATGTGGCCGCGCGCATAGTAATTTCCGCCACACGCCGAGTAGTCGTCGTGTTCTATGCCGCGGATGATCGTTTCCCTGATGCGGGTGCGTTCGCTTACCTGAGCGACTGTCAGTCCGGCTTCCGTACGCGCCTCTGTCAGCGCCCCGCCGATTCCCACGTCTCACCTCCGCAGCTCGTCAGCACGACAGCTCGTCAGCTCGAAGTCCTGTTATCGCCAGTATGACTCCGGCTAAGCGCGGTTTAGCGGACGATTTGCTGTCAATCGGGCTAACTCTGTTCTGCGAGTAACCTCCGTTCCCCGAAGTATGATCCGGTTAGGCGTGACGAGGGTGCCCAGCGAGCGTCACATCCGGGTAACAGGGGAGTACTACCAATGGGACTTCTGAACGAGGCTCGCCGCGAGTTCATCGCAGCGCCTGATGGCTCTAAGGGCCAGATCGTCTTCAAGTGGCCGGACCAGAACATCCGCAAGTTCACCAGGGCGATCGTCGAGCCCGACGCGGTAGCCGTCTTCACCAGCCAGGGCCAGGTCATGGGCGTGCTCACGCCCGGCCAGCACACCCTGGACGCCAAGGAGCTTCCCTTCCTCGGCATGTTCGTCGACTGGGCGACCGGCGGCAACGCGTTCAAGGCCGAGATCTTCTTCGTGGGCACGCGCGAGTTCCCGAACAACCGGTTCGGCGGCCGGCTGGACGAGGTTCAGGACCCGCAGAGCGGCCTGATCGTCACCCTCCGCACCTTCGGTGAGTACGCGCTGCGCGTCAACGACCCGACGAAGCTGATCCTGAACCTGGTCGGCACCGTCGATGTGACCAACAACCAGGCAGTGACCGGCTGGGTGACCCAGCAACTGCTCAAGGTCACTCGCACGACGGTCACCACCCAGCTGATGTCCGGCGCCTGGCCGATCCTCGGCCTGTCGATGCACAGCCCCGAGATCGAGGCGCAGTCGCTGGAGTCCGCCAACCACGAGCTTGCCGACTACGGGATCACGCTGACCCGGCTCGGCAACGTCGACGTGAACCTGGACGACGACGACAACGCTCGGCTGAAGAAGCTTGCGGGCGACACGGCCTACAGCCGGCTGGCCGGCGGCTTCCTGCAGGCAGCTCAGGCCGAGGCACTGCAGGGCGCTGGCGAGGGCATGGCACAGGGCGGGGCTGCCGTCACGCCGATGTTCTTCGGGGCAGGCATGGGGATGGCCGGCAACATGATGCAGGCGCCCGGGCAGGCTCCGTACAACCCGCCGCCGCCCGGCCCCGGATTCGCCGGCGGCGGCCAGGGTTACGCGGCTCAGGCCGCAGCGGCTCCTGCGGCTCCAGCGCCAGAGGCGGCGGCACCCGCGCCAGAGGCGGCCGCAGGCGCGGCGATGATGGCCTGCGGCAACTGCCAGAGCCCGGTCCAGGTGGGATCGAAGTTCTGCCCGGAGTGCGGCACCGCGACGCAGAAGCACTGCACGAACTGCAATGCCAGCCTGGCCGCGACGGCGAAGTTCTGCGCCGAATGCGGCACTCCCACCGCATCGCCGCCCGCCTAGGCCCTAGCATCACGGACAACTCCCCGCCCTTGAGCAGAAACCCCCCACCCTTGAGCAGAAAGGCCTGCCCGGATGGACAGGATCGAATGTCAGTGGTGCAAGGCGCAGAATCAGCCGGAGCGGACTAGCTGCAGCACTTGCGGCGCCCCGCTCGACACGAAGAACCTGGTCTCCGACTCAGGCTGGACCGAGGCCCCCCGGCTGCGGGATATGACAGAGTTCCGGTTCTCGAACTCCACCTGCCAGATCGAGGGCGAGATCGTGCCGGTCGCCGAGCTTGCGCTGGCTCAGGGCGACTCGGTGTTCTTCGAGCACCACGTCATGCTGTGGAAAGAGCCCAATGTCCCGCTATCGGCGATGAACACCGGCGGCGGTGCGCGGCGGATGGTCGGCGGTATGCCGCACATTCTCAGCATCGCCCACGGGCCCGGCCGGATCGCGCTGTCCAAGGACGCCACCGGCGAGGTCGTCGTGCTGCCGATTCACCCGTCGCACGAGATCGACGTGCGTGAGCACGCGTTCCTGGCCGGCACGCACTCTCTGAACTACTCGTTCGTGCGGATCAAGGGCCTCGCCAACGTCCTGCATGGCGGCAGCGGCATGTACATGGACCGCTTCGTGACCGGCGGGGATCAGGGCCTGCTCCTGCTGCACGGTTACGGCAACGTCTTCCAGAAGACCCTGCAGCAGGGCGAGAAGATCCTGGTCGAACCGGGCGGCTTCCTGTACAAGGACTCTTCGGTGCAGATGAACACCGTGCAGCAGAGGTTCAAGACCGGCATGCTCGGCACGCACAACATGTACCTCGCCGAGATGACCGGGCCCGGCCGGGTTGGCGTCCAGTCCATGTACGTGCACCACGGCACCGAGTAGGCCGCGGACATGTCCACGCCGACGTATACCTGTCCGTACTGCCGCATCCCGAGCGACGGCAGCAGCACCACCTGCCCGCACTGCGGTGCGCCGACTGACGTCCGGGCGCGCGTCACCAAGTCCGGGTGGGCTGAGCAGCCGCCGATCAGGGACATGGCCAGAATCCATTTCAACCGGTCCACTTGCCAGATCAGCGGCAAGTACGTGCCGGTAGCTGAAATGCAACTGGACCCGCAGGATTCGGTCTACTTCTCCCACCACGTGCTGCTGCACTCCGAGCCCAGCGTGCGGCTCGACCTGATGAAGATGGCAGGCGGCTGGAACCGGATGCTGGCCGGCATGCCGCTGCTGATGATGACAGCCGCCGGACCCGGTCACATCGCCATCTCGGCCGATCATCCAGGCGAGACGCTGGCCGTACCGCTGCCGGCCAATCACGCGGTCGACGTGGTCGAGCACCGGTTCCTGGTCGCCACCGGCAACGTCGGGTACCACTGGGAGAGGGCCGGCGTCTGGTACGCCACGCAGAGCGGCGACGATCAGGAATACCACTACCCGCTCGGCCAGACGATGGACCGGTTCTTCGCCCAGGGCGCTCCTGGCCTGCTGTTGCTGCACGCGCCGGGCAACACCTTCATCCGCGACCTGCGCGATGGTGAGCGGATCCTGGTGCAGCCCGGCGGGCTGATCTGGAAAGACCGCAGCGTCCGGATGCATCTGCATTTCGAGTACCCGCGCGGGCAGTACTGGTTCAGCTCAGCCCGCTGGCAGGCCAAGTCAGTCTGGCTGGTGCTGCAGGGTCCGGGCCGGGTGGCCATCCAGTCGGTGTACGAGCCGCCGGAAACGGGCGGGGGGATCGTCAGCAGCTCGGGCGCCACGACTCAGTACTGGTAACCGGGCCGCGGGCTGTGGAGTTCAGCGAGGACACCGAGCATGCGCCGATCCGGGCGGCCATCAGGGAAGTCTGCGCACGCTTTCCCGATGACTACTGGGCCGAAGCGGACGCCACGCACGCCTTTCCGTGGGCGTTCTACGACGCGCTAGCCGAGGGCGGCTGGATCGGCATCGCGATTCCGGCCGCATACGGCGGCGGCGGAGCCGGCATCACCGAGGCCTCGATCGTCCTGGAAGAAGTGGCCGCCTCCGGCGCCTGCATGAACGGCGCGAGTGCCGTGCACCTGTCGATCTTCGGCATGCAGCCGGTCGTCAGGTACGCCAGTGAGCAGCTGAAGCAACGGTACCTGCCGCTGGTGGCCAGCGGGCAGCTGCACGTGGCCTTCGGTGTCACCGAGCCGGACGCGGGTTCGGACACGACAGCCATCAGAACCCGGGCGATCCGCGACGGCGACGGTTACCGCGTCACCGGGCGCAAGGTCTGGACGTCGAAGGCGCTGGAGTCCGACCGGGTCCTGCTGCTCGCCCGCACGACGCCCGCGGAGCAATGCGCGAAGCGGACCGACGGTCTGACGCTGTTCCTCGCGAGCCTCAGGGAGCCGGCGGTCAGCATCCGGCCTATCCCGAAGCTGGGCCGCAACGCTGTCGCATCCTGCGAGGTCAGCTACGACGGCCTGCACGTCGACGCCGCCGACAGAGTCGGCGAGGAAGGCAGCGGGTTCCGGTATCTGCTGGACGGGCTCAACGCCGAACGGGTCCTGATCGCGGCCGAGGCACTCGGGATCGGCAAGGCAGCACTGCGCCGAGCGGTCAGTTATGCCACGAACCGAGTGGTTTTCGGTCGGCCTATCGGCGCGAATCAGGGCATCTCGTTCCCGCTCGCCGAAGCTCATGCCCGGCTAGCGGCCGCGGAGCTTGCTGTCCGGCAAGCAGCATGGCGGATCGACAACGGCGAGCCATGCGGCGAGCAGGCCAACGTCGCGAAGTTCCTCGCAGCGGATGCCGCCTTCGCGACTGCGGATGCTGCCCTGCAGACGCACGGCGGCTTCGGCTATGCGACCGAATACCACGTCGAGCGCTACTGGCGCGAAGCAAGGCTGATGCGCATCGCGCCTATCAGCCAGGAGATGGTGCTGAACTATCTCGCCGAGCACGTGCTCGGGCTGCCGCGGTCGTATTAGCAGGCGCGGGCGCAAGTAGATTGGATGATGCAGCTAGCGCCGCGGGTGTTTGGCCCCCGGATTCCCTGGTAGCTGGTGCGGATTACACATCACGAAAGCCGGGGAGTGCGCATGATCATACTTGGGCTAATCCTTCTGATTATCGGCTTTATCCTCAAGGTCGCCATCCTCTGGTCGATCGGTATTATCGTGCTGATCGTCGGATTGGTGCTCGCACTGTTCGGTGCGATCGGCCGCGGCATCGGCGGGCGACGACATTACTGGTAGTCAGCGGCAGAATTGACGGGACCGGCGGTCAGCATGCCGGTCCCGTCCGAGGCCGCGCGCCGGACGCTGGAGGCCACTGATGCCAGCCGACCTCGGCAATCTGCTCGACGACCTCGCCGCTGAGACCGAGGCGCTCCGGGAGATCCTGGATTCGCTGACCGACCGGGACTGGAGCCTGCCGACTCCGGCGCCCGGCTGGACGATCGGAGATCAGGTGAGTCATCTCGCCTACTTCGACGATGCAGCCACGATGTCGGCGACCGACCCCGACCGGTTCGCCGCCGAGCTCGCACGGGCCGCTGACGCCGACCCGGACGGGATCGCGCGGCGCTACCACGACCTCACCCCGGCAGAGCTGGCGGCCTGGTTCGGCCGGGCACGCCGGGATCTGCTGGCGGCTTGCGCCGGCCTCGACCCGGCCAGCCGTGTCCCTTGGTTCGGCCCGCAGATGAGCGTGGCTTCGTCGGTGACCGCGCGGCTGATGGAGACCTGGGCACACGGCCAGGACATTGCCGACACCGTCGGTGTCCGGCGTGTCCCGACGCACCGGCTGCGGCACGTCGCGCACATCGGCGTCGGTGCCCGGGCGTTCAGCTATGCCGCCAACAGGATCCCGATGCCGGCCGACCCGGTCAGGGTCGAACTGGTAGCGCCCGCAGGCGAATTGTGGACATGGGGTCCGGCCGACGCCCGCGACCGCGTCACCGGTCCGGCCATCGACTTCTGCCTGCTGGTAACTCAGCGACGGCACCGCCAGGATGTGACGGTCAAGGCAGCGGGCCCGGTCGCTAGTGAGTGGCTCACCATCGCCCAGGCCTTCGCCGGCCCGCCTGGTCCCGGCCGGGAACCCGGCCAGTTCGCCTCACCGGCCAGCGATCTGACCGCCGTCGACGTGCAGGATCTCGCCGGTGACGAACGGGGCTGACTCCAGGTAGAGGATGCCGTCGACGATGTCGCTGACTTCGCCGACCCGCTCCATCGGAGCGAGTTGCGCCGCTGCTGTGTACTCATCCGCCGAGTGCATTGGCGTCTTGATGACGCCCGGCGCGACGGCATTGACCCGGATGCCCCTGGTGGCGTACTCGACGGCGAGGGACCGGGTGGCAGCCGCGATGCCGCCCTTGGTCAGCGATGCCAGAACCGACGGCTCGCTGGAATGAGCGTGGTACACCACGGACGCGCTGATGTTGACGACATGGCCGCTGCCCTTCGGCAACATCGCACGGATAGCCCGCTGAGTCAGGTAGAAGAACCCGGTCAGGTTCACGCCGAGCACATGCTCGTAATCCTCAGCGGTGTAGTCGGTGAACGGCTTCGACACGAAGACTCCGGCATTGTTGATCAGCGTGTCGATATGACCGAAGCGCTCAAGCGCCGCGTCGGCGATCCGGTCCGCCGTCGCGGGCTCGGCGACATCACCGTCCACGACGAGCACCTCCGGGTCCGTGGAGGCCGGCATGTTCAGTGAGTTCGCCACGACCGCCCAGCCGAGGTCGCGGTAAGCATCGACAATGCCAGCGCCGATGCCATGAGATGCGCCGGTGATCACGGCCACCTTCGGTTCCGCAGTGCCCATCACTGACCTCCGCAATGTCTGTTTTATTACGCTCGGCGGCGTGGCCCCGCGCCGCAGGGTGTTATCCCCGCTGTGCGAAGCTGTCAATAGGGCATCATGCTGGACCGGCGTATACGGGGGCGGACAGTCATGACCGACCATCGACCAGCGACTACAACCGACGCGGGGATCCCGGCTGCCAGCGATGAGTTCTCGCTGACCGTCGGCCCGGGCGGACCGACCGTGCTGCATGACCACTACGTGGTGCAGAAGATCCAGCACTTCAACCGCGAGCGGGTACCTGAGCGAGTTGTGCACGCCAAGGGCAGTGGCGCGCACGGCTTCTTCGAGGCGACTGAGGACGTCACCGGGTGGACTAAGGCGGGATTGTTCGCAAAGGGAAAGCGGACGCCTGTTTTTGTGCGATTCTCCACCGTAGCCGGTGAACTCGGCAGCCCGGACACCAATCGCGACCCGCGCGGCTTCGCCATCAAGATGTACACCGAAGACGGCAACTTTGACCTGGTGTGTAACAACACGCCCGTCTTCTTCGTACGCGACGCTAGCAAGTTCCAGGACTTCATCCACTCCCAGAAGCGCATGCCCGACACCGGCCTGCGGGACAACAACATGCAATGGGACTTCTGGACACTGTCACCGGAGTCCGCCCACCAGGTCACGATCCTGATGTCGGACCGCGGCACCCCGCGCACCTACCGGCACATGAACGGCTACTCCAGCCACACGTATTCGTGGCTGAATGCCGCTGGCGAGCGATTCTGGGTTAAGTACCACCTCAAGACCGTTCAGGGCATCCAGAACCTTACCGACGCCGACGCCAAGGCGCTGGCCGGGGAGGATCCCGACGTCCACCGGCGTGACCTGTGGGACGCCATCGCCAGCGGCAATCCGCCGGAGTGGCGGCTGGAGATGCAGATCATGCCGTTCGCCGAGGCCGCGGACTACCGGTTCAACCCGTTCGACCTGACGAAGGTGTGGCCGCACGCGGACTACCCGCCGGTCACGATCGGCCGGATGGTGCTGGACCGCAACCCCGCCAACCATTTCGCCGAAGTCGAGCAGGCTGCCTTCGACCCGTCCAACCTGATACCCGGCACCGGCCTCAGCCCGGACAAGATGCTGATGGGCCGGATCTTCTCCTACCACGACACGCACCTGCACCGGATCGGCCCGAACTACCAGCAGCTGCCGGTCAATGCGCCGAAGTCGGCCGTCCACTCCTACAACAAGGACGGGCCGATGACGTACCGGCACGCCGGATCTCAGCCGGTATACGCGCCGAACTCCTACGGCGGCCCGCTGGCCGACCCGGAGCTGGCGAGCGAGCTGGGCTGGGGAGTCGATGCGGCGGAGATCGGGCGGTACGCCTACCAGAAGCATGCCGGGGACGACGATTTCGCCCAGCCCCGCGCCCTGTACCGGGACGTGATGAGCGATACCGACCGGGAGCACCTGATCACGAACATCGTCAACCACGTCAACGCAGGCGTGCACGCTGATGTGCAGCCGCGGGTGATCGAGTACTGGGCGAACGTGCACCACGACCTGGGCGCGCACGTTTCGAAACAGCTGAACGGCGGCTGAGCGGACATTATGGTCGGAGGGTGAGCCGACTTCCTGATCTGCCCCGTGACCAGCTCGACCCAGCCGGCCAGGAGGTGTTCGACCACGTCGTCGGCACCAGGGGCAATCAGCTCCTGACTCCCGCTGGCGGGCTCATCGGACCGTTCAACGCGTTCGTGCACGCGCCTGGCGTCGGCCGTCATCTCACCGCGCTTGGCGCCGCCGTGCGGTTCGGCACCTCGATCGAGCGCCGGCTGACCGAGGTAGCGATCATCACGGTCGGCAGCCGCTGGAAGGCCGAGTTCGAGTGGTGGGCACACGCCCGGATGGCCCGCGAGCACGGCGTGCCGGACACAGTCGTCGACGCCATCGGCCGTGGCGACGACCCGCCGTTCGCCTCCGATGACGAACGGGTCGTCTACGCGGTAGCCCGAGAGCTGACGGTGACCGGTCAGCTCAGCCAGGACGGCTACGCGGCAGCGCATGGCTTGCTCGGTGACGCCGGGATGGTCGAGCTGGTCTCCCTCTGCGGCTACTACACGCTGATCTCCTACCTGCTCAACGCCTTCGCGGTGCCCGTCCCGCCGGGCGCCGAGCTGATGTGGCCGCAGGCCAGCAAGGAGGCGCGCGCTTGACGCGCAAGTATATAAGTTCTTAATATAAATCTGTTATGAATACCCCGGTGCCTGATCCGCATGCCGGTGACGTGGTGGCCGGCCTGGAGCGGCTGGTGTCACTGATTCGCCGGCTCAGCCCTCCGGGCATGTCGCTGACCTCGGCCGCGACACTGAACACACTCGAGCGGTCCGGCCCGTGCCGGCTGACGGCACTCGCCGCAGCCGAGGGCGTCACTCAGCCGGCCATGACCCAGCTGGTGGGCCGGCTTACTGAGGCGGGCCTGGTGACGAGGTGCGCTGATCCCGAAGACGGCCGTGTCGTGCACGTCCAGCTCACCGACGAGGGCCGCGAATTCGTCGCCCGCAGGCGCGCCGTCCGCGCCGAGCGGCTATCTGGCATGCTCGCCCGGCTGAGCAAGGCCGATCAGGACGCTCTTGCCGCCGCTCTGCCGGCCATCACCGCGCTTGTCGGCGAGGATCTCCCTGCCGAGGCCACCGGACCAGCAGATCGAACGGAGCATTAATGAGCGGGACTGTAGCCAGCCCCTTCCGGCAGCCAAAGGCGGTCTTCGCCGTCGCCTTCGCCTGCGTCGTGTCGTTCATGGGCATCGGGCTCGTCGATCCGATCCTGCCGGCGATCTCCCACCAGCTGAATGCCTCGCCCAGCGAGGTGACGCTGCTGTTCACCAGCTACCTGGTGGTGACGGCAGTGGCGATGCTCATCACGAACTTCGTATCCAGCCGGATCGGCGCGAAGCGCACGCTGATCGCCGGGCTCATCCTGATCGTCGCCTTCAGTGCGGCAGCAGGCGCATCACCGTCGATCGGCGGGATCATCGGCTTCCGGGCCGGGTGGGGCGTCGGCAATGCACTGTTCATCGCGACCTCGCTGGCGGTCATCGTCGCCTCCGCCACCGGAGGCTTCGCCGGCGCGATCGTGTTGTACGAAACCGCCCTCGGCCTCGGCATCGCCGTCGGCCCGCTGCTTGGCGGCGCGCTTGGTGAGGTCAGCTGGCGCGGCCCGTTCTTCGGCGTGTCCGCGCTGATGGCGATCGCGCTGATCGCGACGATCACGCTGGTCCGGCCGATGCCGCTGCCGGCGAAGAAAACCGGGCTGTCCGCTCCGTTGCGCGCGCTCAAGCACCGCGGTCTGCTGACCCTGTCGCTCACGGCGCTCTGCTACAACTGGGGATTCTTTACGGTGCTTGGGTACGCGCCGTTCCCGATGAACCTGAGCCCGATCAAGCTGGGCCTCGTCTTCACCGCCTGGGGCATCCTCGTCGCCATCTTCGCGGTCTTCGGAGCGGCACGGCTGCAGGCCAGGTTCGGCATAGCCAGGACCATGTACGTGAACTTGTTCCTGTTCGCCGTCATCATTCTTGTCATCGCTGCATGGACGACAGACCGGGCGGTGCTGATCCCGGCAGTGATCGTGTCGGGCGTCGTCTGCGGGGTCAACAACACCATCACCACTCAGGCCGTGATGACGATATCGCCGGTCGAGCGGCCGGTTGCATCCGCCGCCTACAGCTTCGTCCGGTTCATCGGCGGCGGCCTCGCGCCGTACGTGGCGGGCCGGCTGGTCATCGCGCTGAACATCCACGTCCCGTTCTTCATCGCCGCGGGTGCCGTCGCTGCCGGGATCGTCATCCTGGCGACCGTGCACCGGATGCTGGCCGACGCCGAGCGAGTGCAGGCCGAGCATGTGGCGCCGTCGGCGGAACGAGCGTGGATGGTTCCAGTCTCAGCGGGCACGGCGAGGGCAGATGGTGGCAGGGGCATCGTTGTCGCCGCCATCGATGACACGCCGACGGCCGGTCAGGTGACCGAGGCGGCCGCCCGGCTGGCCGCGCAGGACGACCTTGCCGTTCATGTCGTGCACGCGAGGGAGGCGGCGGTGGGCGGCGACGTGGCCGTGGACGGCGAGGATCTCGCGGCCGCGCAAGCGCTCGTGCGCGCCCGCCTCGACGAGCTGGCAGGGCACAGCATCGCTGCCGAAGGGCAGATCCTGCTGCACGCCGGCGACCACGGCGCGGCAGGCCGCATGGTCGCCGAATACGCCAACACGATCGGGGCCGCCACGATCGTCATTGGTGCACCCAGCCACGACGGACTGCCGGCCGGTTTTGACGCCAGCATGAGCCACGAGGTGCTGCGCGCGGCCCGCAGCAACGTCCTGGTCGTCAACCCAGACGCACCACTACTGTCCCGCGTGTCGGCATCTGGGATGCCAAGCGAGACCGCAGCCGTGTTGTAGTTCAGGCATACCCACCGCCAGCAGGAAGGGATCAGGCACGTGGCAGGAAGGCTCGAGGGAAAGGTCGCATTCATCACCGGCGCGGCGCGCGGTCAGGGTCGCAGCCACGCCGTCCGGCTCGCCCAGGAGGGCGCCGACATCATCGCAGTCGACATCTGCAAGCAGATCGAGAGCGTGGCCTATCCGATGGCGACGCCGGCCGACCTGGCCGAGACGGTCAGCGAGGTCGAGGCGCTGGACCGGCGGATCATCGCGCGGGAGGCCGACGTCCGGGACGTGGCCGGGCTCCGGGCGGCATTCGAGGCCGGCGTCGCCGAGCTCGGCCCGGTGGACATCGTGCTGGCGAACGCGGGCATCGCGCCGATGTCGGTGCAGGAAGTGGGCGACGCCTGGCAGGACGTCATCGACGTGAACCTGACCGGCGTCTTCAATACCGTCGAGATCGCTATCCCGTCCATGATCGAGCGGGGCAAAGGCGGCGCTATCGTGCTCACCAGCTCGACCGCCGGCATCAACGGGATCGGCGGGCCCACCCGCGGCGGGCTCGGATATACCGCTTCCAAGCACGGGCTGGTCGGCCTGATGCGCTCCTACGCGAACAATCTCGCGCCACACAGCATCCGGGTGAATACCGTGCACCCTACCGGGGTGAACACCCCCATGGTGGTCAACGACATCATGCAGCAGTTCCTGCAGCAGGACCCGAGTCTCAGCCAGTCCATGGCGAATGCGCTGCCGGTGGGCATGGTCGAGCCGGTCGACATCTCCAACGCAATCCTCTGGCTGGTCTCCGACGAGGGCCGGTACGTCACCGGTGTCACGCTTCCGGTAGACGCGGGCTTCACGATCAAGAAGTGAGGTATTGATGGGACGAGTAGCGGGCAAGGTCGCTTTCATCACCGGGGCAGCCCGCGGCCAGGGCCGCAGCCACGCCATCCGGCTGGCATCCGAAGGCGCGGACATCATCGCGGTCGACATCTGCCAGGACTACGACACCGTCGGCTACGCCTTGGCCACTGAGGCGGACCTGGCCGAGACCGTAAAGGCCGTAGAGGAACTGGACCGGCGCATTGTCGCCAGCAAGGCCGACGTCCGAGACGCTGGTGCGCTGAAGGCCGCCGTGGACGACGGCGTCGCCCAGCTCGGCCGGCTCGACATCGTCTGCGCCAACGCCGGGATCTGCACCGTTCAGGGCTGGGATCAGGTCACGCCAGCGGTCTGGCAGGACACTCTGGACACCAACCTCACCGGAGTGTGGAACACCATGGTTGCCTGCGTGCCGCACCTGATCGCCACCGGTGGCGGCTCGATCATCTGCACGAGCTCCGTCGCCGGTATCAAGGGCCTGCCTTACCTCGCGCCGTACGTGGCCGCCAAGCACGGGGTCGTCGGCATCGCCAGGACGATGGCCAACGAGCTCGCGGCGCACAGCATCCGGGTGAACACCGTGCACCCGACCGGCGTGCAGACGCCGATGGCCGAGGGTCTCGGCGGCCTCAACCCGCTGATCGAAAGCGACCCGAACCTCGGGCCGATCTTCATGAACACGCTCCCGGTTGAGATGGTGGAGGCCCGCGACATCAGCAACGCGGTGCTGTTCCTGGCATCAGACGAAGCGCGGTACGTCACCGGGCTGGAGTTCACCGTCGACGCGGGTGCCACGATCAGGTGACCGAACAAGCCGGGGCCGGCCAGATCACGACGGTGCGCGACCGGGTCCGGCACCACCTCGTCGGCCGCGAGCGCGAGCTTGACCTCGTCCTCGCTGCGGTCGCCGCAGGGCGGGACATCGTCCTGGACGGACCACCGGGTACCAGCAAGAGCACGCTGCTGCGCGCGATCACCGCTGAGTGGGGAATCCCGCTGGTCTTCGTGGAGGGCAACGCGGACCTGACCCCGGCCAAGCTGGTCGGTCATCACAATCCCGCCAGGGTGCTGCGCGAGGACTACAGCGCGGACAACTTCGTCGACGGGCCGCTGCTGGAAGCCATGCGCTCTGGCGGCTTCCTGTACATCGAGGAGTTCAACCGCGCGCCGGAAGACACCATCAACACGCTGCTCACCGCCATGGCGGAGCGCCAGATCGCGGTGCCCCGCGCGGGGACAGTCATCGCTGGGCCGACGTTCCGGGTGGTCGCGTCGATGAACCCGTACGACAACGCCGGCACGACCCGACTGTCGACCTCGGTGCACGACCGGCTGTGCCGGCTCGCGGTGAGCTATCAGGACGCGGCCGCCGAGCGCGGCATCGTGGCGCTGCGGGCGCCGCTGCCCGCCTGCGGGGACGAGCTCTACGAGCGGCTCGTCGCCGACGCGGTCGCCGTCACGAGAGCCACCCGTCAGCGGGACGACGTGCGGCAGGGGAGCAGCGTACGCGGCGCCATCGACGTGACGCTGGTCGCGGGCCAGCTGCTGGAGCTCGCAGGCGTCGCCGCGAGCGGCCACCCGCGCTATCCGGAGATCGTCTACGACGCCATGGTGGTGGCACTGTCTGGCCGGATCTTCCTGGACGAGACCGTGGACAGCACACCCGAGGTTGTGCTGCGGCAGATCTGGGAGGACCGCTTCATCCTCGAACCCGCCGCCGCTGCCCCCGGTTGAAGAGCCGTCGGCGCAGACTCACCAGTCCGGATGAGCCGGGCACTGCAGCCGTTGCGCCGAAAGCCCAAGGTGCTCACGGAGCAGCCGCGGCTCTTCGACTCCGGGCCCGGCGGGGGCGGTGCCGCCGGCTTCGTGCTGGCGGGATCGCCGGGCCGTGACGGAGCAAGCGGGCCGGGCAGCAGCAACCCGGCGCTCACTGGCGAGCTGGGAACTCTGCTCACCGAGGTGCCTGCCGACGGTCTGGTCGACCCTGAGGCTGTACGGCGCGCCCGGCAGATCGCCGCGCGCCTCGCCGTGCCACGGCCGCGGCGCGACGTCAGCGCGCGGCGCGGCACCGGGCAGCTGGCGAGCCTGCGGTACCGCGGCGGATCCGACGACATCGACCTGGACCGGACGATCGACCAGCTGGTCGAGCATCCGGTGCCCGCCGACGACGACATCATCGTGCGGGAACGGGTGCGTACCAGGCGCAGTGTGGTGCTGCTAGCCGACGTGTCGGGATCGATGCGCGGCGAGCGAGTGCTTACCGCGGCAGCTACCGTCGGCGCACTTGCCGCCGAACTGGCCCTTGATGACCTCGCAGTCGTGGCCTTCTGGTCTGATGCGGCAGTGCTGTGCCATCTGGGTCAGCGGATCGGGCCGCAGCAGCTGCTCGATGTCATGCTGCGGATCCCGGCAAGGGGACTTACGCACATAGCGTTCCCGTTGCAGGTGGCCGCGCGTGAACTCGTCCCCGGTCCCGCCCTGGACGCTCGGGTGCTCCTGCTGTCCGATTGCGTGCACAACGCCGGCCCGGATCCCCGCCCGTTCGCAGCCCGCCTGGCGCGGCTGGACGTGCTGCTTGACGCCTCAGGGGAACAGGATCCGGATCTTGCGCGCGACCTGGCGCACCTCGGGCGCGGCAGGCTGCGTAGTATCCGGACCTACCAGGACGTCGCGCCCGCATTGGGCGCGATCTTCGCAGCCTAAGGGAGAGCTCATGTCTGTCGTCGTTGTCGCCACCATCGTGCCGTTGCCCGAGCACCGCGAGGAAGTCATCGCGGCCTTCAAGGAGACAATCGAGCGGGTCCACGATGAGGATGGATGCGAGCTCTACAGCCTGAACGAGGCACCGGACCGCCTCATCATGATCGAGAAGTGGGCGAGCCGGGAAGCGCTGGCCAACCACAGCAGGGGCGTGAACCTTGCCACGCTGAACCCGAAGCTGGCCGGAAAGGTCTCGGCCGCCCCGGAGGTCATTGTGCTGGAGCAGGTCCCGGCCGGCGATTCCGCCAAAGGCGCGCTCTGATCGCCGCTGCCGCGGTTGCTCAGCTGACGTGGATGGTAAGCGTCTGACGCGCGGCACCGCCGATTCCGTTGCGGGCGACGATCCTGATCTTGTATGTCTTCCCGCGAGACCTGCCGGCGGCTCTCCCGGTGATTACCGCCGTTCCGTTGGCACGCTGCCGGAACGCCAGCCCGGCTGGCAGCCTTCCTGACTCGGTGAGACGAGCGGCCGGGAAGCCGCGGGCGCGGATGGTGAGGGTGTGCTTCGTGCCGACCGTAAACGTCGCGTGGCTAGACGACACGATTGCCGCGGGCTGATCGACGGTAAGCGTAAACGACTGGGTTGCGGGTGACCCGAAACCGTTGTTCGCGGTCAGGGTAATGCGGTACTGGCCGCCTGTGCCGCTGCCGGGCGTGCCGGACAGTATGGCCTCCGGCAGGTAACCGGACGGAAGGAACGTGATCCCGTCCGGCAGGGCGCCGCCTTCGATGAACGTGGGTGCCGGGTAGCCCGTGGCAGTCGCAGTGAAGGTTCCGGCTACCCCGGTACGGAACGTCGCCCGGGCCGCTGAGTCGATGGCCGGGGGCCGCCCGACGGTCAGGTACATCGTCTCGGTGTCGGGCGGCGCCACGCCGTTGGTCGCTGTGACGGGGATTTCGTAAGACGCCGCGGTCCCCGCAGCGGGCGAACCGGAGAGCAGCCCGGCAGTGCTCAGAGTCAGGCCAGCCGGCAGTCCGCTCGCAGAGAATGTCGCCGCCGGCGTGGCACTCGCCAGCAACTGCTCCTGGCCGGCCTTGCCTTCGGTGAAGCTGAAGATCATCACATCCGCGATCAACGGAGACAGCGTGTTGCCGACGCTGGGCGCTAGGACAGCGACGGAGTCGGCGACCGAGCCGACGACGTACGCTGTTCCCCCGGATACTGCGACAGAAGTCCCGCCTCGCGGAATCTGCGCCGTGACAGCCTGGCTAGCCGTATCGACGACATAAGTAGTGCCTACATTCACGTCGCCACCGGGAATGACAGCGTCCCTGACCGTCGCGTAAAGCGTGCCGCTGCCTGAATCAAGTGCCAGCCCGAACACGTCGGGCATCCCGGTGATCGTGGCCGACACGGTGCCGGCCGCCGTGTCTATCACGGACACCGCACCGGTTCCCTGATCGGCGACGTAGAGGTGCCCGTCACCGGGATCGGCGGCTAGTTCGGCCGGCGAGGCGTCCGCAGGCAGCGAGATGCTGTCCGCCACGGTGTTGGTCGCTCCGTCTATCACCGCGACCTGGTTACTGGCTCCCTCGGAGACGTACACCATGTTGTTCGCGGTGTCCGCGACAGCGCACCGGGCACCGGAGCTCGCGGCCAGCGGGATTGTCGCGGTGATGGCGTCGGTGCTGCCATCGATGACGATGACCGAACTGTGCGCGTAATCCACCACATAGACCATGTGCGTCAGCGGGTTGACCGCTGCGCTGATCGACCTGTCACTCGACGGCAGGCTGATGGTGGCAGTGACAGCGTTCGTTGCGCCGTCGATCACTGCCAC
>Ga0335074_10003830_pt1 | contig 20673 bp, 18 predicted proteins | sample Lox_Sample_23_FD_206715 | JGI IMG/M metagenome (GOLD analysis project Ga0335074, IMG submission 206715) | Soil microbial communities from Loxahatchee National Wildlife Refuge, Florida, United States - Lox_Sample_2.3 | ecosystem: Environmental > Terrestrial > Soil > Wetlands | place: USA... | reverse complement strand
CAGGAGCGGATGCGGTGGTCGGCGACGCTGCACCTGCAGCGGGTCGATCCGCCGACTCCCGGCCTCTACGCGATCGTCGATTCGGTCTCCCGGCGCCTCACCGTGGTGCGCAGCAGCGACCACACGGTGCTTCAGCTCGACTCCGCACCGCCCGGACCGGCTGCGGCGCTGGACGATCCGGCGACCCGCTTCCGCCGCGGCGGGCCGGACCAGGTCGACGGCATTGCCTGCACCAACTGGCAGACCACCGACAGCTACGGCCAGGACACGGTGGTCTGCCTGACCGCCGATGGGGTGTTGCTGCGCGCCGTCGGCGGCGGGCGCATTCTGCTGCAAGCGGTCAGCGTCTCCTTCGCGCCGCTGGATCCGTCTGCCTTCCAGATCCCCGCCGGCTACGCCGTGGTGCCGCTGCCACCCGTGCACGGGGGATAGGCGAAAGGCCCAGGCCGGCCGCTACATGGGTTCCTTGAACCCCGCCCGGATCAGCCACCAGTTCACCGGATAGGCGGTGGCGAAGCCGCACAGCATCGCGATCTGCATCATGAACCAGAATTCCACCGTGTCGGTGCGCAGCGCCACGCCGAGCCACGCGGCGAAGAACACGAAATGCGCCAGTGCCATGAAGCCGTACATGCCGACCTGCCAGGCGGTCAACGACAGCGTGTCCGCCTTCGCCGCGGCCAGCAGCCCGGCGCCGAGCGACAGGCCGCGCATCGGCGCGATGGTGAAATACTGAAAGAAGATGCCGAACACGTAGGCGAACAGATAGTCGACGATCCAGACCGCGAACATCCGGTCGCCGAACAGCGTGCCGTAGCCGAAGGCAACGGCGATCCCGGGCACCGCGAAGACCAGCCACTCGGCGACGATGTCGCCCAGCGTGCAGCCGCTGCCGCAATGCAGCGCGCCATTGGCGACCATGATGCCGAACGGCGTCTGACGCTCGCTCGACGGCGCCTCGTCGTGCGCCATCGCCGCATGCATGCGTGCATGCGTCGCCAGACGCCCGTAGCGGAAATACTGCCACGTGACCCAGACCGCACCGAACAGCGCCGTCACCGGCCAGACCACGTTCATGATCCACATGGGCTGCGGATGGCGCGCGACATCGATCGCCAGCACGACCGCGCAGATCGCGCCGAGCAGCAGACAGGCGATGGAGAGCACGTGCAGCCAGGCGGGGATCATGGCGGCACCTCGCGAACAGGCGGTGGAAACGGTGTTGCCGAACGCGCCGGAACGGCTTCGTGCATCGGCGTTCGGCGCCGGCCGTTGGCGCTCGGCCGCATCAGGCAGGGGCGAGCCGTCGTCCCGCGCGCAGCGATGCCGCCGCCGCCGCCAGGACGGCGCATGCGGCCAGCAGCAGCATCACGTCGCCGACCGCCGCGAGCAGCGCCGATGGTGCCGACGCCATGGTCCGCTCGTGCAGTCCCGTCGCGAGCTCCAGCCGCCAGCCCAGCACGGTCGAGGCGGCGGCGACGCCGGTGCCGGTGCCGAAGGCGCGCACCAGGTTGAGCAAGCCCCCGGCCTCGCCCGATCGCGCGGCGGGCGCCGCACCCAGGGTCGCGTTGTTGTTCGGCGCGATGAACAGGCCGAGTCCGGCGCCGAAGATCGCCAGCGCCGCCATCACGCCCGCCAGGCTGCCGGGAGCGCCGGTCAGCAGCCCCCGCAGCGCCGTCGCCGCAACCAGGCACAGGGCCATGCCGCAGAGCATGACCAGGCGCGGCCGCCGCTCGCTGAACCCGCCGCTGAACGGCGCCACGATACCGAGCGCCAGCGGGATGATCGTCAGGCGCAGTCCGGCCGCGAGCGGCGCGTCGTGATAGCCCCGCACCAGTGCGAACGACATGGCGAAGAACATGCCGTACAGCATCGCGTAGGAGAGCAGCACGGCAACGATGCCGCCGGAGAAGGCGCGCGAAGCGAATAAACTCAGATCGAGCAGCGGCGCCCGCGTCCGCCACTCCTGCCGCACGAAGCCGGCGAGCAGCGCCAGCGCCGCGGCCGCGCAGCCGAGCGTCGCCGGCGCCATGGCACCCCAGGCGTGCAGCTCCATGATCGCGGTCAGCAGCGCCACCAGGCCGGGCACCAGCAGCAGCGCGCCGCGTGCGTCGAAGCCCGGCTCGGCCGTGCCCGGTGGCGTCACCGGCAGCACGGTCCAGCCGATCAGCATGCCGAGCAGCGACAGCGGCAGGCTGACCCAGAACAGCCAGTGCCAGCTCAGCGTGCCGAGCAGCACGCCGCCGGCCGCCGGGCCGATGCTGATGCCCACCGCCTGCGAGCCCGCGAAGATGCCGAGCGCCTGGCCGCGCCGCGCCGGCCCGACCGCCGCGACCAGGATGACGATGCTGTTGGCTCCCAGCATGGCGCCGCCGATCCCCTGCACCGCGCGGAGCGCGATCAGCCAGGCCAGGCTCGGCGCGAAGCCGCACAGCAGCGAGGTCAGGCCGAACAGCGCGAAGCCGACCAGGTAGAACGACTTGCGCCCGCCGGTCTCGGCGAGCCGCGCGAACACCGGCAGTGCCGCCGCGAAACCCAGCACGTAGGCGACCGCGACCCAGCTCACCGCGTCGAGCCGGGCGTCGAACGCGTGCTCCAGCGTCGGCAGGCCGAGCTGCACGATGCTTGCATCGATCTGGCCCATGATCGCGGCGACGCAGGTCGTGGCGACCACGAGCCACGGATAGGCGGCAAGCCGGGTCACCGCGGCTGAGGGTGCGGGCTCCGGCGGCGGCAGCAGCCGCGACCGCGACAGTCCGATGCCGTGACCGGATCCCGGCATTCCCGCCATGTCGCTCTCCCGATGCCCGTGCCTGTTGGGCGAAGGTAGGGGGTTGCCGTGCGGGGTCGCAACAAATCACGTGACATCGGCGGCGTGGCGGGCCGGCGCCGCGCCATCGGCAGCGTCATGCGTGTCGGCAAGCTCGTCGATGATCGGGCAATCCGGCCGTGCATCGCCGCCGCAGCGATCGGCGAGATGGCGCAACGCGCGGCTCATTTCCACGAGTTCGCGCGCTTTCGCCTCGAGTGCTGCGACATGTTCCAGCGCCAGGCGCTTGACGTCGGCGCTGGCGCGCCGCTTGTCGCGCCACAGCGCGAGCAGGGCCCGCATCTGCTCGACCGAGAAGCCGAGGCCGCGTGCCCGGTGTACGAAGCGCAGCGTCTGCACGTCCGCGGGCGTGTAGGTGCGATAGCCGGCATCGGTGCGGCCGGCCGGGCCGATCAGGCCGATGCTCTCATAGTAACGGATCATCTTGGCCGAGACGCCGGACGCGGCGGCGGCCTCGCCGATCTTCATGCCGCGCGCTCGGGTCGCCAGCGTCGCAGCAGCAACGCGCTGCCGACGACGCTGACGCTGGAGAACGCCATTGCCGCGCCGGCCACGATCGGGCTCAGCAGCCCGAAGGCCGCGAGCGGGATGCCGACCGCGTTGTAGACGAAGGCCCAGAACAGGCCGGCGCGGATGCGCCGGTCGGTGCGCCGGGCGATGTCCAGCGCCGCCGGCACCAGGCCGGGATCGGAGCGCATCAGCGTGATGTCCGCAGCCGCCGCGGCGATGTCGGTACCGCTCGCGATGGCGATGCCGAGATCGGTCGCCGTCAGGGCCGCCGCGTCGTTGACGCCGTCGCCCACCATCGCGACGCCGCCCGACTGGCGCAGCGCCGCGATCCGCGCGGTTTTATCGGCGGGCAGCGCCTCCGCCTGCACCTCCGTGATGCCGAGTTCCCGGGCCGTCGCACGGGCGGCCGCCCGGCTGTCGCCGGTTAGCAGTGCCACATTGAGCCCGTGTGCCCGCAGCATGGCGACTGCCGCCGCCGCACCCGGCCGCGGCCTGTCGCGGAAGCCGAGCAGGCCCAGCAGCCGGTCCGGCGTCGCCAGATAGGAGACGGTACGGCCATCCCGGGCCAGAGCTGCTTCCGCCTCCGCCAGCGGCGCCGTGTCGATCCCCGCCTCCCGCATCAGCCGGGCGCTGCCCAGCAGCAGGCGCTGGCTTGCGACCATGCCCTCGACGCCACGGCCGGGCAGCGCCCGCACCCCTTCCGCCGGGGGCGGCGCGGCGCCGTCCAGCCGCGCCAGCACGGCGCGCGCCAGCGGATGCTCGCTGCCCGCCTGCAGCGCGGCCGCATCCTGCAGCACGGAAGCCTCGCTGTTGCCGGGTGCCGGATGGATCGCGACCAGTTCCGGCCGCCCCTCCGTCAGTGTGCCGGTCTTGTCGAACACCACGGTCCTGATGCGCCGCGCCTGCTCCAGGGCAGCGGCGTCACGGATCAGGATGCCATGCCGGGCGGCGACGCCGGTGCCGACCATGATCGCCGCCGGCGTCGCGAGGCCGAGCGCGCAGGGGCAGGCAATCACCAGCACCGCGACGGCATTGACCACCGCCGCCTCGAAGCCGGCGCCGGCCGCCCACCAGCCGAGCAGCGTCGCCGCGGCGATCGCGATCACCACCGGCACGAACACGGCACTCACCCGGTCGACCAGGCGCTGCACCGGCGGCTTCGCCGCCTGCGCGTCCTCGACCAGCCGCACCATGCGGGCGAGCTGGCTCTCGGCTCCGGTCGCGGTGACCTCGACGACCAGGAGCGCTTCGCCGTTCAGCGCGCCGCCCACCACCAGGCTGCCCGGCTCCTTGGCGACGGGCAGGCTCTCGCCGGTCAGCAGGCTCTCATCGGCGCTGCCGATCCCCTCGCGCACCCGGCCGTCCGCGGCGATGCGCTCGCCCGGCCGGATCACCAGCAGATCGCCCGGCCGCAGCGTTTCGACCGCGACCTCCTGCTCGACGCCGGCACGGCGGATGCGGGCACGCGCCGGGCGCAGCCGCTGCAGTCCGCGGATCGCCGCGCCCGCCTGGCGCCGGGCGCGTGCCTCCAGCCACTTCCCCAATCGTACCAATGCGATGACGGTGGCCGAGGCCTCGAAATACAGGGGCGCGCCACCACCCGCGGCCAGCCCCCAGAGGCTGAGGCCGAAGGCCGCACTGGTGCCCAGCGCCACGAGCGTGTCCATGTTGCCGGTGCCCGCGCGCAGCGCCGACCAGGCACCGCGATAGAACCGGGCGCCGAACACCACCTGCACGACGGCTGCCAGCACCGCCTGCACCCAGGCCGGCAGCGCCGCATCGACGCCGAACGGCATTCCCGCCATCGGCAGCAGCAGCGGCGCCGCGAAGGCCAATGCCAGGCCCGCCATCACGCCGTCGCGCCGGGCCGCGCTCCGCCGCGCCCGCTCCGCCGTCGCCGCGTCGTCCGGCCCGGCCTGCATCGGCGCCGCGTCGTAGCCGGCGCGGCGGACGGCGGCGATCAGCGCCTCGTCGGGGACGGCGCCGGCAAGCACGCGCAGCCGGGCGCGCTCGCTGGCCAGGTTGACGTCTGCCGCGATCACGCCGGGCACGCCCAGCAGCGCGCGTTCCACCCGCCCGGCGCAGGAGGCACAGCGCATGCCGGTGATCGCGAAGTCGCGCGTCGCCTCGGCTGCCGGGTATTCGGCGGATTGCAGTGCCGCAACCAGCGCCGGCGCGCGGAACGCCGGCCCGACCGCGACCGTCGCGCGCTCCGTGCCGAGATTGACGCTCACCGCTGCCACGCCCGGCAGCGAGGCGATGGTGCATTCCACCCGCCGCACGCAGCCGGCGCAGCTCATGCCGGCGACGCGCACGTCCAGCCGCGCGGCGGCCGGCGCGGCTGACGGCGACGGTGCCGGATCGCCCAAGCTGTCGGGCAGGTGTGTGATCTGGTCCAAGGCGAAGCTCCGCGCCGCAGATGGGGGTTCCCATGATGGGAAGGTCAAGGGCCGGCACGGAACCGAACTCGGCCCGCCTGACCTCCGGTGCTTGCCGGGGTTCCGGCCGGGCCTTAGATGTCGGCTGGCTCGGGGATGCAGTTCCCCACAACCGCCTCGCCCTGGCGGGGCTGATGACTCCTGGCGTGCGTCCTTGCGCGGCGGGAGTGCGTCCGGTGACCGGCCGCGACCGCCGCGAGGGGCGGTTTTTTTGTGCGCGGTTTCCCGGCGCCGGTCGGCGGGATGGGCGATGGAGCGGGCGGCGATGGCGAACTGGACGCATGCGGGTCCGTCGATCCTGGCGGCCTTCCTCGCTTCGCTGGTCGAGTTCGTCGAGGCGATGACCGTGGTGCTGGCGGTCGGGGCGGTGCGCGGCTGGCGGGGTGCCCTCGCCGGCGCCGGCCTGGGCGGGGCGGTGCTGCTGGCGCTGGTGCTTATCCTCGGCCCGGCGCTGAGTGGAATTCCGATCGGCCCGCTGCAATTGGCCCTCGGCACGCTTTTGCTGCTGTTCGGCATGCGCTGGCTCCGCAAGGCGATCCTGCGCGCGGCCGGCATCATCCCGCTGCACGACGAGGCGGCGGCCTACGTGCGGGAGGTCGCGACGCTTCGCGGCTCCGGCAGGATCGCCGCCGGCTGGGACCGGGTCGCGATCGGTGCCGCCTTCAAGATCACCATGGTCGAGGGGATCGAGGTCGTGTTCATCGTGATCGCGGTCGGTTCCGCCGGCCAGGGGCTGCTGTTGCCGGCGGGTTTGGGCGCCTTGGCCGCGCTGGCCGCGGTGGTGCTGCTCGGCCTGGCACTGCACCGGCCGGTCGCCTCGATTCCGGAGAACGCGCTGAAATTCGCCGTCGGCGTACTGCTCTGCGCCTTCGGTACGTTCTGGGCCGGCGAGGGGATGGGTCTCGCCTGGCCCGGCGGCGACTGGTCCGTCCCCGGCCTGATCGCCGGCTTCCTGGTGGTGGCCCTGCTCACGGTCCGGGCCTGCCGCGCCCGGCGCGCCGTCGCGGGAGGAGCCGCATGAGCTGGTTGCGCAGCACCGCCGGCGAAGTGCTCGGCCTGTTCGTCGATGACACGGGCTTCGCATTGGCCATCCTGGTCTGGCTCGCCGCCGCCTGGCTGGGGCTGCCGTGGCTGCACCTGCCGCCAGCTGCACCGCCGGCAATCCTGTTCGGCGGCTTGGCGCTGATCCTGGCGGACAGCGCGGTCCGGGGTGCCGGACGGTGATCGCCTATCTCTGGGTCGCGCTCGGAGGCGCGATCGGCAGCATGGCGCGGTACGGATTGGGGCTGGCTGCCGCCCGCACCTGGGGCGATGCGTTTCCCTGGGGCACGCTCGCGATCAACGTCGCGGGCAGCTTCGTGATCGGCTGTTTCGGCGCGCTGAGCCTGCCGGACGGGGTGCTGCCCGCCAGCCCCAATATCCGCCTCTTCGTCCTGGTCGGGATCTGCGGCGGCTTCACCACCTTCTCGTCCTTCAGCCTGCAGACCTTCGAGCTGGCGCGCAGCGGCAACGGGCTTGGTGCGGCGGCCAACGTGCTGCTCTCGGTGGCGCTCTGCCTTGCCGCGGTGGCGCTCGGCCAGGCGGCCGGACAGCGTGCCTGGACGGCCCGCGCCGCCATCCTCGCCCGGCCATCGCCGGTGGTCGCGGTGCTCGATCGCGCCGACACCGCGGCGCCGGTGCTGGCCGCCGCAGCACTCGCGGCCGAGCGGCTGCCCGGGACGGCGATCGAGGTGCTGCATCTCCGGCACGACCCGATGGCCGGTTTCCTGCCGACCGAGGAGGTGATGACCGAGGCGCGGCAGCGGGCGCTCAGCGGCGAGGTGGCGCGCGAAGATGCGACGATCCGCGCGGCGTACGAGACCTGGCATCGCGATCATCCGCGCGCGGTATGGCGCGAGGCGAGCGGCGAGGCCGGCGCCGTGGTTGCCGCCGGGACCGCGGGTGCGGGGCTCGTGGTGATGGGCCGGCCGGCCGACGGAGAGGCGAACGGGCTGCACGCGGCGCTGTTCCGTGCCGGCGCGCCGCTGCTGCTGATACCGCAGACGACGCCCGTCTCGCTCGGCCGTCATGTCGCGGTTGCCTGGAAGCCGGGTCGGGCCGCGCGTCACGCCGTGCTCGCCGCGCTGCCCTGGCTGCTGCGGGCGGAGCGCGTGCAGGTGCTGATCGCCGCGGAGGACGGCGTCGCCGCATCCCCGCCGGCCAGCCTGCTGGCCCGGCTCACCAAGGCGCGCGTCCCGGCGGAGCTGCGCCGCTTCGCCCTCTCCCGTCCGGTCGGCGAGGCGCTGCTTGCCGAGGCGCACCGGATCGGTGCCGACCTGCTGGTGATGGGCGCCTATGGACGCGGCCGCATGACCGAGCTGCTGCTGGGTGGCGCCACCGCCGACCTGCTGCGCGCCGCCGACCTGCCGATCCTGATGCGGCACTGAGCGGGAGGGCGCTGGCCGCTCGCCTGGCCGCGTCTCCAGTCGACACCGTGCGAACGAGCGCGCCGTCGCTCTCCACACCGGTGGGACGCCGCGGCCGGCATCGAAGGCGAAGTCCGCAGTCCGGAATTGCCAGCCCGGGCGCCGCCTTCTATACGCGCCCGGGCACCCGGCGCCGATCGTGTGTATATACCCCCGCATGATCGCCCGGTCCCGCAAGCCGCCGTCCCGGGCGGCGACCCCGCACGGAATTGAGGAGCCGCCGATGCCCGATACCGCCGTCCAGCCCGATCACAAGGTCCGCGACATCGCGCTGGCCGAGTGGGGCCGGAAGGAAATCCGCATGGCCGAGGACGAGATGCCCGGCCTGATGGCGCTGCGCCAGGAGTACGGCGTCTCGAAGCCGCTGGCGGGTGCACGGATCGCCGGCTGCCTGCACATGACGATCCAGACCGCGGTGCTGATCGAAACGCTGACCGCGCTCGGCGCGACGGTCCGCTGGTCGTCCTGCAACATCTTCTCGACCCAGGACCATGCCGCCGCGGCGGTTGCCGCCGCCGGCACGCCGGTGTTCGCCTGGAAGGGCATGAGCGAGGACGAGTTCTGGTGGTGCATCGAGCAGACGGTGCGCGGGCCCGATGGCTGGACGCCGACCCTGATCCTCGATGACGGCGGCGATCTCACCAAGCTGATGCACGACAAGTATCCCGAGATGCTCGCCGACGTGCGCGGCCTGTCCGAGGAAACCACGACCGGCGTGCACCGGCTGCGTGACATGGCGCGCGACGGCAAGCTGCTGGTGCCGGCGATCAACGTCAATGACAGCGTGACGAAGTCGAAATTCGACAATCTCTATGGCTGCCGCGAGAGCCTGGTCGACGGCATCCGGCGCGGCACCGACGTGATGATGGCGGGCAAGGTCGCGGTGGTCGCCGGGTTCGGCGATGTCGGCAAGGGCTCGGCGGCGAGCCTGCGCAATGCCGGCTGCCGCGTCGTGGTGACCGAGATCGACCCGATCTGCGCGCTGCAGGCGGCGATGGAGGGCTACGAGGTCGTCACCATGGATGCCGCCGCGCCGCGCGGCGACATCTTCGTCACCGCCACCGGCAATGTCGACGTCATCACCATCGACCACATGCGGGCGATGAAGAACCGGGCGATCGTCTGCAATATCGGCCACTTCGATTCCGAGATTCAGATCGAGGCGCTGCGCAACTATCGCTGGGAGAACGTCAAGCCGCAGGTGGACGAGGTCGTCTTTCCCGACGGCAAGCGACTGATCGTGCTGTCGGAGGGACGGCTGGTGAATCTCGGCAACGCGACCGGCCATCCGAGCTTCGTGATGTCCGCCTCGTTCACCAACCAGGTGCTGGCGCAGCTCGAGCTGTGGACCGCGCCGGCGGGACGCTATCAGCGGCAGGTCTACACGCTGCCGAAGCAGCTCGACGAGAAGGTTGCTGCACTGCACCTTGCGAAGGTCGGGGCGACGCTGACCACGCTGACGCCGAAGCAGGCCGAGTACATCGGCACGAATGTCGCAGGCCCGTTCAAGCACGAGCTGTACCGCTACTGAGCGACGTCGTCCCGCGACTCTGCACACTTTTTATTCACCAACCTGACATAGGCGAAGGCTGGTCCGGGCTCCGGGCGCCGGCCTAGCATGCGGTGGTGCCCGATCGTCAGTCCGGGACATCGAGCGAAGCCCGGCGACGATCGGGCGACCATGACGGCCGAACGTCTTCCGAACAAAGAGGCATACGCATGCCGACGACTTTTCCGACCGGTCTACCCGTGATGCCGCGCACCAGCGCCCTGCGACGGGCGCTGAGCGAGCGGCAGGACAGCGCCGCGGTCGCCGACCTGCTGTATCTGGAAGCGTGGGAATTGCGGCCGCAGCCGCAGCCGGGTGTCGCCTTGCGCATCCACCAGATCCGCCGCGCCAACCCCTCGCTGGCGGCGGAGATCCGGGCCGAGCTGGCGGGCGGCCGGCCGCTGCCCGGCCGGGAGCGCGCCGGGCCGCCCGCGATCGACTGAACCGCAGGCGGCGCGCCCCGTGGCGCGGGCGCGCCCCGCGTGCTACTCGCTCGGCCTCCGCGAGACCGAGGATCAAGGCTGATGTCCGAGACGACTCCTTCCCCGACCGGCGCCCCGGCAACTGGCGCGCAGCAGGTGCCGCCGCTGGTGGTCAACATCCAGTACGTGAAGGATCTGTCGTTCGAGGTTCCGGGGGCGCCGGGAATTTTCGCGACCCTGCGCAGCCAGCCCAGCGTGCAGATCAATCTCGACGTGCAGGCCCGTCGGATTCAGGAGGGGCAGAACGTGTTCGAGGTGACGCTCGCTGCGCGCGCGGAGGCGACCGAAGGGGCGGCGCAGGGCAACGGCCAGAACACGCCGGAGGCCGGCCGCACCGTGTTCATCGCCGAGCTCGCCTATGCCGGCATCTTCACGCTGAACAACCTGCCCGACAACGCGGTGGAACCGGTGCTGCTGGTCGAGTGCCCGCGGCTGCTGTTTCCCTTCGCCCGCAACGTGCTGGCGGATGTGACGCGCGAGGGCGGCTTCGCCCCGGTGCTGCTGCAGCCGATCGATTTCGTGGCGCTGTGGCAGGCCCGGCGCGCGGCGCAGGCCCAGGCCGAACCGGGACCGTCCTCCGCGATCGCCTGAGCGGCCACGATTGGCGGAGCCCTCGAAAGACGATCGCGCGGCTCGCCGGCAGCGGGCTGGTAGCGTGCGGCTTTATCCCGGCGCGGTCAGGCCGTGATCGCCGGAGGTGAAGGCACCGACGGCGCGAATCATGGTCGCAACGCAAACGGTGAGACCGGATCGCTTGGCACGGCAAGCGCGGTCCTGGTCTTGCTGCGCTGCGGTCGCCCGGCGTCGCCCGTCAGGGGGCTGACCAGAGCGGATCGGGGATGCGTTGCAGGAAGGCGGCATGCGCCGCCAGTTCCTCCGGAGTTGGCAGGATCGCCCGGATCGTGCGCCGCGCCGGCGCCTGGTAGCTGACGACCGGGCCCGTCAGACCGCGGCCGGCGACCAGCGACAGGCCGCGCTGCCGTCCGCCGGTCAGCTCGATATAGACCTGCGCCAGCAGCCGGCAGTCGAGCAGCGCGTTGTGCGTCACCCGCTCGCTGAGATCGATGTCGAAGCGCCGGCACAGCGCGTCCAGGCTGTTCGGCAGGCCGGGAAAGCGCGTCCGGGCCAGCGCCAGCGTATCCACCATCCGCACCACTTGCAGCGGCGGCAGGCCGAGCAGCGCGAACTCGGCGTTGAGGAAGGCGAAATCGAACGGCGCGTTGTGCGCGACCAGCTTGCCGTCGCCGAGAAAGTCCAGGAGCTCGGCTGCGATCTCGGCGAAGGGCGGCTTGCCGGCGAGATCCGCCAGCGTGATGCCGTGCACGCGCACGGCGTCATCGGCGATGTCGCGACCGGGATGGACCAGGCGGTGGAAATGCACGCCGGTCGGCAGATCGTTGACCAGTTCCAGCGCCGCGACTTCGATCACCCGATCGCCGGTGGCCGGATCGAGCCCGGTCGTTTCCGTGTCGAAGAGAATCGAGCGCATCATTCCCCGCGCGTATGCCGCGCGGACGGTCTGCCGGAAGCACGGCGTGGCGGCAAGCGCCGCCGGCGGTGATCCGGCGTCCCCGGGGCGCGCGACAGCGTGGTGATCAGCCGGCGCAGCTGGCGCAATGCATGCGCGCGCGAAAGACCGGTGCGTACCACGATATCGGCGCGGCGGCGTCGCTCCTGGTCCGGAAGCTGCCGCGCCAGCATCGCCGCCAGTTGTTCGCGGCTGAGCTGCCGCCGCCGGCGCAGCCGGGCGAGCTGCACCGCGCGCGGCGCCGAGACCACCAGGGTGCAATCGACCCGCCGGTCGCCGCCGGTTTCGAACAGCAGCGGAATATCGAGCACCACCAGCCGCCGGCCGGCGCGGCGGGCGCGGCCGAGGAAGCGCTGCTCCGCCCGGTGCACCAACGGGTGCATGATCGCCTCCAGCCGCGCCAGCGCCGCCTGCTGCCCGGCCGCATGATCGAGCACCGCCTGGCGCAACGCAGCGCGATCCACCGCGCCGTCACGCACCGTGCCGGGGAAGGCGTCGGCGATCGCCGGCACCGCGGCGCCGCCGCGCGCCTGAAGCGCGTGCACCTCGGCGTCGGCGTCGAACACCGGAATGCGGGCGCGGCGGAACGCCGCCGCGGCGGTCGACTTGCCCATGCCGATCCCGCCGGTGAGCCCGATCAGCCGCATCCGCCTCAAGCCGCCGGCAGACCGGCGGCAACGATGTCGTGCAAGGCCCGGTCGACCTCCGGCATCACCCCGAACCAGGCGGCGAAACCCGGCCGTGCCTGGTGCAGCAGCATGCCGAGACCCGGCACGCACCGCAGGCTGCGTCGCCGCGCCGCGGCCAGCAGCGTGGTTTCCAGCGGCACGTAGACGAGGTCGGCCACCGCGAGATCGGGCGCCGCGGCATCGAGCGGCAGCGGCAGCGGCGGATGCCCCTCCATGCCGAGCGAGGTGGCATTCACCAGCAGCGCGCACTGGCAGAGCCGCTCCGCGACGTCCTCCCAGCCGCAGACGCCAAGCCCGGGGAGCGCGGCGGCCAGCGCCTCGGCTCGCGCGCGGGTGCGGTTGGCGACGCTGACCGCCGCGCCGGCATCGAGCAGCGCCGCCGCCACCGCCCGCGCCGCGCCGCCGGCGCCGAGCAGCAACGCCGGCCCGGCGGCGGGATCGACCGCGTGCGCCCGCAGATTCTCGAGGAAGCCGAACCCGTCGGTGTTGCGGCCGTGGATGCGGCCGTCGTCGAAAACCAGCGTGTTCACCGCGCCGGCGCGGCGGGCGAAGGGCTCGACCTCGTCGCACAGGGCGAAGGCGGTTTCCTTGTGCGGGATGGTGACGTTGGCGCCGCGGAAGCCCGCTGCCGCCAGGCCGCGCACCGCGACCGCGAAATCCTCCGGGCGCACCGGTAGCGGCACGTAGGCGCCGTCGATGCCGTGGCGTTCCAGCCAGACGCCGTGCAGGCGCGGCGAGCGCGAATGAGCGACGGGCCAGCCGATCACGCCGGCCAGCCGCGCCCGGCCGGTGAGCAGGGGCATCGGCCGAGCAAACACGCCGCTGCCGCGGCCTGCAAGGGTGGCCCGGCGCGGCCTTGCCATGCGGCCGGCCAGGCGGCATGCACCGGCGCCATGAACACGCTTTCCGACACCGACCTGGCCCGACGCCACGACGCTGCCCTGCTGATCGCGGCCCAGGCGGGCGACATGGCGCTGAGCATGCGGCCGGCGCCGGGCGATGCCTCGATCACGCTGAAGGGGGCGCAGGACTGGCTGACCGAGGCGGACGGTGCGGTCGAGCGCTTCGTCGCGCAGCGCCTGGCTGCGCTGTTCCCGGAGGACGGATTCCACGGCGAGGAAACCGGACATGCCCGGCCGGGCGCGCGCCGCTGGGTGTTGGACCCGATCGACGGCACGTCGAACTACGCGCATGGCGGCACGCGCTGGTGCGTTTCGCTCGGCCTGATCGAGGAGCGGACGCCGCTGCTCGGCGTCATCGCGGCGCCGGCACTGGGCGAAACCTACGCCGCCTGTCGCGGCCGCGGCGCGACGCTGAACGGCGCGGCGATCCGCGTCTCCGCCACCACCGAGCTCGCACGCGCGATCGTCGAATGCGGCTGGTCGCCGCGGCGGCCGTCGCCGGACTACGTCGCGCTGTGCGGCCGCGTGATGGCCACCGGGTCGATGGTGCGGGCCGGCGGCTCCGGCGCGCTCGGCCTGGCCGAGGTCGCGGCCGGGCGGCTCGACGGCTATGTCGAGATGCACATCAACCTGTGGGACGTCGCCGCGGCGCTGGCGATCCTGGCCGAGGCAGGGGCGGTGGTCAGCGACTTCATGGCCGGGGAAGGGCCGTCCCGCGGCGAGCCGATCCTGGCCGCCGCCCCGGGCATCGTCGCCGCCCTGCGGGCGGCGGCCGCGCTCGCCGATCTCGCCTGACCACGCGCGCGATGACCCGGGGCAAACTGTAACGGTTCCTTAACAGGCCGCCCCGTTGCGTCTCGGATACGATAACGCGCGGATATCCTTCCGCCCGGAGACGCCACCGTGTCCGAATCGAGCGCCGCCGCCGCCCTGCCGGGCGCGCGGCCCAATCTCGACAGCGCCCCGAGCCGCACGACCGCCCTCATTTTCGTGATCCTGCTGGCGCTCGGGATCGGCTTCGTCGCCCGCGGCCTGATCGGCGATCTCGACGCCACGCACACGCCGCCGCTTGCGATTGGCGCCTTCGTGCTGCTCGGCATCGCGCTGCTGATCGCGCTCGGCTTCGAGTTCGTCAACGGTTTCCACGACACCGCCAATGCCGTCGCGACGGTGATCTACACGCACAGCCTGCCGGCCAATGTCGCGGTGATCTGGTCGGGCCTGTTCAATTTTCTCGGCGTGCTGACCTCGTCGGGTGCCGTCGCCTTCAGCGTGCTCAGCCTGCTGCCGGTGGAACTTATCCTCCAGGTCGGCAGCAGCGCCGGGTTCGCGATGATCTTCGCGCTGCTGATCGCGGCGATCGTCTGGAACCTCGGCACCTGGTCCTTCGGCCTGCCGGCGTCGTCGTCGCACACGCTGATCGGCTCGATCATCGGCGTTGGCCTCGCCAACCAGTTTCTGGCCCCGGCCGGCACCGCCACGTCGGGCGTGGATTGGGGCCAGGCGATGGGCGTGTTCCGCGCCCTGCTGTTCAGCCCGGTGGTCGGCTTCGTGTTCTCCGCACTGCTGCTGCTCCTGCTCAAGGCGGTCGTGCGCAACAAGACGCTGTATCAGGCGCCAACCGGCAACCAGCCGCCGCCGCTCTGGATTCGCGGCCTGCTGGTGCTGACCTGCACCTCGGTCTCCTTCGCCCACGGCTCGAACGACGGGCAGAAGGGAATGGGGCTGATCATGCTGATTCTGATCGGCTCGGTGCCGACTGCCTATGCGCTCAATCGCGCCATGCCGGTCTCGGCCACGCCGGCGTTCCTGGCCGCGACGCAGCAGGCCTCAGCCGCCTTCGCCGCGCATGACAAGGGCGCGACGCTGCCGGTCGTGGCCGACGCGCGTGCGCAGATCACCGCCGCGATCCGCAGCCGCCAGGTCGACTCGCCGGCGGTGTTCGCGGCCCTTGCCTCGCTCAGCCACGCGATCGGCGAGCAGGTCCGCACCTACGGCTCGATCGGCCATGTGCCGGCCGAGGCCTCGCAGAACGTGCGCAACGACATGTTCCTCGTCGACGAGGCCGTGCGCGTGATGCAGAAGCAGCACGTGGCGCTGACGCCCGACCAGGCGGCGTCGGTCAAATCCTTCCGCGCCGGGCTGGAGGCGAGCACGCGTTTCATCCCGATCTGGGTGAAGGTCGCGGTGGCGATCGCACTCGGGCTCGGCACCATGATCGGCTGGAAGCGCATCGTGGTGACCGTCGGCGAGCGGATCGGCAAAACCCATCTCAGTTACGGGCAGGGCGCCGCGGCCGAGATCATCGCCGCCGCGACGATCGGTGCCGCGGACATGTACGGGCTGCCGGTCTCGACGACGCACGTGCTGTCGAGCGGCGTCGCCGGCACCATGGCGGCGAACGGGTCGGGCTTGCAGTGGAGCACGGTGAAGAGCATCGCGCTCGCCTGGGTGCTGACGCTGCCTGCGGCGATGCTGCTGTCGGGGTGTCTCTACGCGCTGCTGCGAATGGTGACGTAGGAAGGCCAGCGCCGCGGGATCGGTCCGCATCGGGACCGATCCCGGCTGAGAAAGCTGCAACCACTTGGCGACTGCTGCCGGCAGTCGCCCGACCGGTCGGCCCGGGCGTGGCAGCGGCCCGGACAGGTGCCCCGCCTGCCGGCACGCCCTCAGTGCGACGGTGCCGGGGCGGGCGGGATCGGAATCGCCGACTGCATCCCGCTCAGCGTCCAGTCATAGACCTGCACGGTGGTGCGGAAGCTGCCGATGCGTGCCGCGCCCAGATCAAGAGTGTCGACGATGACCAGGGTCCATGCCGCCGTCAGCAGGGTTGCGATGACCCGGAGCGGGCGGCCGCGCAAGCCGAGCTGATAGCCCAGCGCGGCCATGCCCAGCATCGCCAGGCCGAGCAGCAGCCAGACAATCTGCGGCGGGAAGCGGAACGCGAAGGCGAAGCGCTCGGCCGTGCTCGCGTCGAACACGTCGTTCACCGAGGCCGCCAACTGGGCGGTGATCGGATTGGGCTGCTCGCGGGTCAGCGCCGTGACATGGCCCCAGATCTCGTTCTGCAGCGCCGAGGCCCGACGGTTCATCGCCGCAAGCTCCGTCGCGTCGCGCCCTGCCAGGACGTAGTCCCGCCGTAGCTCGGTATATTGCTTCAGCAACCGTGCGATCTCGTCACCGCGCGGGCGGCCGAGCGCCTCGGCGCGCAGCCAGGCGGTTCCGATCGCATTGGCCTCGGTCAAGGTGCCCAGCCGCCGCTCGGCGAAGCGCGAGGTGGCGAAAGACAGGGTCAGCGCAAGGACGAAGGCGAGGAGCGCGAGCAGGCCGCCGACCACGATGCCGACGCCGCCTTCGGCCCTGTCATCCGGCTCCCTGAAGCGGGCGCCCGCCCAATAGCCGATCTCGCGGGCCAGGATCTGCAGAACGAAGAGCAGGACTGCGAATCCCAGCACACTCCATGTTGCGATCTCGGTCAGATAGGACAAACCCGTTGCCCCTCGTTGCATCGCGCGCCGTGGCGAGGACCGGACGCGCCGGCCGTGCTGGCAGCGCGACTGTCGCGTGACGGTAAGAAAATCGCAACCGGGGTACAACTCCCGCGTTGCCCCGAAACCGCGCGGCTGTCACCATTTCGCTGCATCGCAACGGAAGATGACGCCGTGTCGTCGCGAACGAAGACGCGTCGCGCCGCTCACTTGGCGTGTGAAGGTGCCAGCCGGGCTCGGGGGACGCGATATGCTGGCGATCTCCCCATCGCCGGTCATTTCGTCATCATCTCGGAAATGTGACTTCCGGCGTGGATGGTCCGGCTGTCAATTGCATGACGTCGCCGTTCGCATCTGCCGTGTGCGGCGGCAGCGGGTGATCGGAGCCGGATCGACGCGGCGCGACGGAATTGCGGCTCTGACGATCCGGCGTCTTGGTGCGTCCCCTGGCAAGTGGCTGCCGCGCCCAACCCGGATCGGGCGAACGCCGAGAAGCACAGCTATGGCCAACCGGCCAGAGAAGCTTTCATAACCTGGCTGCGGTGCAACGAGCGGGGTTCGGGCAGTTTGGCTGTCCTCGCGACCTGGGTGGCGGGAGGCTTCGGCGAAAGCGTGCCGGATCTGCCGTCGTGGCTCTTGGTCGTCGGTAACATCGAGGATGCCCCGCCGCCGCGCCTCTGCGGGCTTTGCCATCGAGGGGGCAAATGGCTATCGACTTGATTCACCCTCGCGGTACCGTCGCTTGATGTCGCGCCGCGCCGGCGGTCTCGAGGGCGAGTGACGCCCGGGCGTCGCGTCGCCGACGATCAGGAGCCGCGCGGCCGCCGCGCCACAATGATGCGAGACTGCGAATGGACGCCAATCCTTTGCCGTTGACCGACACTGTCTCCCGCGCCGGAATGATGCATGTGCCGGGCGGCACGTACCGCATGGGCTCGGACAGCCACTATCCCGAGGAAGCGCCGGCGCACCGCGTGACGGTGGAGGGCTTCTGGATCGACGCGACGCCGGTGACCAATGCGCAGTTCCGAGCCTTCGTCCGCGCCACCGGTCACGTCACTTTCGCCGAGACGGTGCCCGATCCGAACAACTACCCCGGCTCGCTGCCACACATGATCTTCGCCGGCTCGCTGGTATTCACGCCGCCGAAGCACCCCGTCGATCTGCGCGACTGGAGTCAATGGTGGACCCTGCTCAAGGGTGCGAACTGGCGGCATCCCTACGGTCCGCAAAGCAACGTCAAAGGACTGGACGATCATCCTGTGGTGCACGTGACCTTCGCCGATGCCCGCGCTTACGCAGACTGGGCGGGCAAGGAACTGCCGACCGAGGCCGAATGGGAGTTCGCGGCCCGCGGCGGCCTCGATGGCGCCGAGTATGCCTGGGGCGATGAGTTCATGCCCGGCGAACAAGCGATGGCGAACACCTGGCACGGCGAGTTTCCGCGCCAGCGGCTGTCACGCTTCCGGCGCACCTCGCCGGTCAGGACGTTCCCGGCAAACGGCTTCGGTCTCTACGACATGATCGGCAATGTCTGGGAATGGACCACCGACTGGTGGTCGGTGACGCACCAGGCCGACGCGCCGAAGGGCTGCTGCACACCGGTCAATCCACGCGGCGGCCCCGAGGCCGGAAGCTTCGATCCCGCGCAGCCGGAGATTCGCATTCCACGCAAGGTGATCAAGGGCGGATCGCATCTTTGCGCACCCAACTACTGCCGCCGCTACCGCCCGGCGGCGCGCCACGCCGAACCCGTCGATACCTCGACGAGCCATCTCGGGTTCCGGTGCATCATTCGGGACAGGAGGAGCGCAGAATGACCGACAGAACAGCGAACCCCGCCGGCCACGGCCTGGGCCGGCGCAGTATCCTGCTGGGAACGACGACGATGGCGGCCGCCTCCGTCCTCGGTCCGCCGCGCACGACGGATGCGGCGGAAGCGCAGCCGGTCACTGCATCGGGCGGCACGAAACCGAACATCATCATGATCGTGTCGGACGATTTCGGCTGGGGCGATGCCGGCGCCTATCTCGGTGGCGAGGCGCGCGGCATGCCGACCCCGAACATCGACCGCCTGGCGGCGGAAGGGATGCTGTTCACCTCGTTCTACGCGCAGCCGAGTTGCACGCCCGGCCGCGCCGCGATGCAGACGGGGCGCATTCCCAACCGCAGCGGCATGACGACGGTCGCCTTCCAGGGACAGGGCGGCGGCCTGCCGGCGGCGGAATGGACGCTCGCGTCGGTGCTCAAGACCGCCGGCTACAAGACCTTCTTCACCGGCAAGTGGCATCTCGGCGAGGCGGATTACGCGCTGCCCAACGCGCAGGGCTATGACGAGATGAAGTATTGCGGCCTCTATCACCTCAACGCCTACACCTACGGCGACGCAGACTGGTTCCCGGACATGGACCCGAAGCTGCGAGCGATGTTCCAGCGCGTGACGAAAGGCTTCCTGTCGGGCAATGCCGGCGAGCCGGCAAGCGAGGACTTCAAGGTGAACGGCGAGTACGTCGATACGCCGGACAAGGGCGTCGTCGGCATTCCGTTCCTCGACGCCTATATCGAGAAAGCCGCCCTCGACTATCTCGACCGCAACGGCAAGTCGACGGTGCCGTTCTTCATGAGCGTCAATTTCATGAAGGTGCACCAGCCGAATCTGCCGGCACCCGAGTTCGTGCACAAATCGATGTCGAAGTCGAAATATGCGGACTCGATCGTCGAGAACGACACCCGCATCGGCCGCATCGTTGACAAGGTGCGGGCGCTCGGGCTCGACAAGAACACCTACATCTTTTGGACCAGCGACAACGGCGCCTGGCAGGACGTCTATCCCGACGCGGGCTACACGCCGTTCCGCGGCACCAAGGGCACGGATCGCGAGGGCGGCTCCCGGGTGCCGTCCGTCGCCTGGGGTCCGGGCATCAAGCCCGGCGGCAGGAACTCGGAGATCGTCGGCGGCCTCGACTACATGGCGACCTTCGCTGCGTTCGCCGGCGTGACGCTGCCCGACAGGGACCGCGAGGGAAAGCCGATCATCTTCGACAGCCACGATCTCAGCCCCGTGCTGTTCGGCACCGGCAAGTCGCCGCGCAACGAGTGGTTCTACTTCACCGAGGACGAGCTGACGCCCGGCGCCGCCCGCGTCGGCAATTACAAGGCGGTGTTCAATCTGCGCGGCGCTGACGGCGAAAAGACCGGCGGCCTGGCCGTGGATTCGAATCTCGGCTGGAAAGGGCCGGAGGAATACGTCGCGACCGTTCCGCAGGTGTTCGATCTCTGGCAGGACCCGCAGGAACGCTACGACATCTTCATGAACAACTACACCGAACACACCTGGGTCATGATCACGATAAGCCAGGCGATCCAGAGCCTGATGGCGACGTATGTGAAATACCCGCCGCGCAAGGTGCAGAGCGAGAGCTATACCGGGCCGATCACGCTGTCGGAATACGAGCGCTTCAAGTTCGTGCGCGAGGAGCTCGCGAAGGAGGGGATCACCATTCCGCTCCCGACCGGGAACTGAACCATGGTCTGAGGCCGGGCCGGGGCCGGCTCGCATTCGTATCGGATGCGCGCCGCTCCCGGCTGGCAGACTTTCTCGTGATCGCCCGGCATCGTCATCCGGAGCGGCGAACGGTTCCGAGAGTCGCACGCGGTCCGGCACGCCGGGATCGGCAATCTTCGGGGGGAAGCGCGATGACACGTCCAGAGCCGAAACGCGGAGTCCGCCGCCGCACGGCCCTCGCGGGGGCGGCCGCGTTTCCCGTGGCCGCGTCGCGGCAGGCGGCTGCG
>Ga0335074_10003829_pt1 | contig 20673 bp, 19 predicted proteins | sample Lox_Sample_23_FD_206715 | JGI IMG/M metagenome (GOLD analysis project Ga0335074, IMG submission 206715) | Soil microbial communities from Loxahatchee National Wildlife Refuge, Florida, United States - Lox_Sample_2.3 | ecosystem: Environmental > Terrestrial > Soil > Wetlands | place: USA... | reverse complement strand
CATATCGCCTCCGCGGAGGCGATATGCGCTCGCCCGCCATCCCCCTCCCTCCATCCAACCAAGTAAAAGGTTCCAAGGGCTCCGCCCTTGGCGGGAGTTCCAAGAGGGCGGAGCCCTTTTGGTGGGGTTTTAGGGGCGAAGCCCCTGACACTGTTTGTTTCACCCGATTGCCCTGCCGAGTCGCCCTGACGCCACGAGGCGAGACACGCCGGCGCACGGCTCTTTGCCGTTGCCCGCACAAAAAAACGGCCCGACATACGTCGGGCCGTGAAAGGAAGGTCCGGGTTGACCTGGGCCATGGAGACCCAACCGAGCGGCGCGGGTGTTGGGGCAGCGCCATCCGGCGAGCCGCGTTATGGCACCCCCTGCGGCAACGGCCTGTGAGACAGATCACAGGTCTGCAAAAAAAATCAGGGGAACAGTCCGCGGGTGTTTTTTGCGCTGCGGACCTTCTCGACGCCGATGGCCATGGCGGCGGTGCGGTGCGCCACCCTGTCGCGCTCGGCGCGCGCCATCACCTGGGCAAATGCCCTGTCCAGCACGTGGTAGAGCTTGCTCATCACCTCCGCTTCATCCCAGAAGAACTGCTGCAGGTCCTGCACCCACTCGAAATAGCTGACCACCACGCCGCCGGCATTGCACAGGATGTCAGGGATCACGAAGATTTCCCCCCGGCGTTGATCCAGCACGGTATCCGCGTCCGGAGTGGTGGGGCCGTTGGCGCCCTCGGCCAGCACGCGGCATTGCAGTTGTGCGGCGACGCCGGCGTCGATCACCCGCTCCATCGCGGCCGGCACCAGCACGTCGCATGGCTGCGTCAGCAGCGTGCGCGGATCGAACGAGAGTTCGTTGGAAAAGCCGGCCAGCAGGCCGTTGTGGTCTGCTGCGTGGCGGGCCAGCGCCGCCACGTCCAGACCGCGCGGATCGTAGTAGCAGGCGGTGTGGTCGGAGACGCCGATCACCTTCAGCCCGCGTTCCGCCAGGGTCTGCACGGCATAGAAGCCGACATTGCCGAAGCCCTGCACGATGGCCGTAGCGCCGGCCGGTTCTATGCCCAGGCGTTCCAGCGCGCGGTTCGCCAAATAGGCGACGCCACGGCCAGTTGCCTCGCGGCGCCCCAGAGTGCCGCCCGACGCGACCGGCTTGCCAGTGACGATCTCGGTCACCGTGCGGCCCTGGTACATGGAATACGTGTCCATGAACCAGGCCATCACTTGCTCATTGGTGCCCATATCGGGCGCCATGACGTCGGTATGGGGGCCGACGAACGGGATCATCTCCTGCATATAGCGGCGGGACAGATTCTCCAGCTCATGCCGCGTCAGGGCGCGGGGATCGACGGTGACGCCGCCCTTCGCGCCGCCATAGGGCAGGTTGGTCAGCGCGCATTTCCAGCTCATCCAGATCGCCAGCGCAGCGACCTCGCCGACATGCAGGTCGGGGGAAAACCGCGTGCCGCCTTTGGTGGGGCCGAGCGTGAGATGGTGCTGCACGCGGTAGCCGTGGAAGACGGCGGTACGGCCGTCCTCCATGTGGATCGGGCAGGCCACTGCGACCGCCCGCTTGGGGAACAGCAGCCGGTCGCGTTCGTCGAGCGGAATTTCGAGATAGTCGGCGATGACCTGGAACTGCTGGCGGGCCATGTCGAATACCGGCCCGGTGTAGATGGTCATGGGTTGCTTTCTCCTGGCGGTTCCCTCGGGTGGCGGGTTTTGGAAGGTGGCGCCGTCTGGGGGCGCCTTGGATGATGAGTCGCCGGCGGTGGCGCAAGTTTGGCAAGGCAAGCGGGATGGGGGGATAGGCACGGCTGGCCGGGGGTTATTGGCAGACGGCCTCGAGGCGGTATCCCTCGGGATCGATCACGAAGGCGGCGTAGTAGGTGGGGCCGTAGTGGGGCCGCAGGCCCGGCGCGCCGTTGTCGGTTCCGCCGTGGGTCAGGGCGGCGGCATGAAACGCATCCACCGCTTCGTGGGTGGTGGCGTTGAATGCCAGGTGAAAGCCGGGGCCGGGCGGCGTGACCGGGCCCACTTGCCGCTTCAGAGCGAGCAAGTCGCCACGGCCCGGCGGGCCGTAGCCGGCGGCGTTGGGGTTGGTCCAGACGCGGGTCAGGCCAATGGGCGTCAGTACCGCGTCGTAGAACGCGATGGCGCGGTCAAGGTTGGCGACGCCGAAAGACAAGTGTCCGAGCATGGGGCTTGGTCTCCATGTCATCATCGGGGCGTGATCCGATGCGTGCCAGAAATGGGGCCGCCGTCACATAGCACATCGCCGCGCTTCGTCGTCGTGGGGTGTGGGAAGGCGGAACTGCGGCTGGTGACGGCAGACCGGCGGCTGCCGGCGCGGCTGGCACGAACGGCGTGGGTGCGCTGCCGGTTGAGCTTGGGGATGCGGTGTGAGCCTGCGCAGGCACCGGCCCATGCATAAGGCAGAAAATCTCGCAGCACCCGTCATGGAATTCGACCCTCGAACGCTTTCCCGGCACCGCTGCCGCTCACGCGATTTACAGTATTGGACGGACATAAATCTGCGGCGAATCTAACTTCGCTGCGGACGGACGAAGCGGCACCCTTCCGAATCCGGATTCCCGTGTCCGGAAACCCGACCCTATCAAAATCAAGCAATTACGACTGGCACGAATGCTGCTTACCCGCTTGCACACGCAAATAGCGCCACGGGAAAACGTCATGAGCCACTACGTCAATCCCCTCACGGACTACTCGCCCCAATTCGAGGTCCAGGACGCGAGCGCGCGCGGCGCCGGCACAAATCGTTCCGATGCGTCCATCTTCAGTGAGGATGAGGAGCTCGAACTCGCATCCGAGCTTCTGGAGGTTTCCAGCCAGCGCGATCTTGACGGCTATATCGACGAGCTTGTCGGCCGTGCGTCGCGCGCAGCGGGCGGGGCCATTCCCGATCCCGTCCAGCATGATCTCGGTGACATCTTCAAGGGTATTGCCAAGACCCTGCTGCCTGTGGCCGGCGGGGCGCTTGGGTTCTTTGCCGGTGGTCCGGCCGGCGCCGCGCTCGGCAGCAGCCTCGCGTCCACCGCCGGACACGCACTGGGCCTGGAACTCGAAGGGCTGAGCCCGGAGGACGCCGAGTTCGAGGCGGCGCGGCAATTCGTCAAATTTGCTGGGTCGGCCGTGCAGAATGCACTTGGCGCGAACTCGCCGCAGCAGACGCGGCTTGCTGTCCAACGTGCGGCCGAAACGCACGCGCCGGGACTGACCGAGATGGTTGGCGGACCATCCCCAGTGCAGCGGGCCGGCCAGGAAGGCCGCCCCGCACAGTCGTCGAACCTGCAACAACCCTACGGAGGAAAGCAGATGGAAGCCATGCAGCGCAGTCACGCCCCGGGCAACGGGAACGGAAGCTATGCCGGGGCGGGAAGGCCTCTGTCGGAGGAAGAGCAGACGGATCTCGCCGCACAGTTGATGGAGGCCGAGACCGAGGAGGACTTCGAGGGCTGGTTGGACAGCGCCCTCGGCGCCGCCAAATCCTTCCTGGGTTCCTCAACGGGCAAGGCGCTCACCGGGGCGCTCAAGGATGCCGCCAAGGCGGTGTTGCCGACCGTTGCTGAGGGTATTGGCAGCGCGATCGCCGGCCCCATCGGCGGCCAGGTAGGCAGCACACTCGGTTCCGCCGCCACCAATCTGTTCGAGGCCGAAGCGGAAGCAGAAGAGCGCGAATGGGATGCGGCCAACGTCTTCGTGCGCGTCACCCTCGATGCGGCGAACCGGGCAGCCAGCGCACCACCCGACGCCCATCCGCACGAGGTTGCCCGCCATGCCGTTACCGAAGCGCTGCGGCGGCACGCGCCTGAAGCGGCGCATCTGTTCGAGCGCCATCACCGCGCCGGCATGCACCACCGCGGCCGCCGCCATCATGGCGGCCACTGGGTCCGGCACGGAAATACCATCGTCATTCATGGCATCTGACAGCGATGAACGATCCACGCTTCGCCTCGTGGATGCTGGAGCAAGAGGCGCGTGCCTTGTTGACGCGCCTCGCTCTGGTCAGGCCACTGGTCCTCGATGGGCCGATGGTCCCTGCAGCGTCCCTGCTGCCGGAGCCACAATTGGCGATCGAACAATTCCTGAGCAGTGGACGGCAGCATCTGCACGGGCTGATCCACCGCTTCCTGCATTGGCTGCGTTCCTGGCGCGGCCAGGCAGCAAGCCCGGAGGAAGCACAGCGTCGATTCACCATCCTGCGCCTGCGGTTCCAGCGCGTGCTGACGCATTTCGATCTGTTCGACAACATCATCGCCCAGCGCAGCGATGCGGAAACCGGCGTGTGGCTGTCGGGCCTCGACAACATCGCCGCCGATGCGCTGCGGCTGCGCGGACAATATTTCGCAGTGCCGCCGATCGTTTGCTATCTCGATCGCGGTATGGGTGCGGCGATCCGGCGTGCGCGCACACGGCTTCCCGCCGGAGGATCGAATCCGGTTGCGATTGTGAAGATCCCGCGCGAGCGCCTGGTCGGCAACGGAATCGCGTCCTCGCTGTTCCATGAAGTGGGCCATCAGGCGGCGGCATTGCTCGGCCTTGTGGAATCCGTGCGGCGGGAGCTGCGCCGGATTTATGAGGATCGGGCTGACAATAGCGCGGTCTGGCGCCTCTGGGAGCGCTGGATTTCCGAAATCCTCGCCGATGTCTGGTCGGTGGCGCGTTCGGGAATCGCTTCGACCTCCGGGCTGATCGGCGTCGTGAGCCTGCCGCGGCCATTCGTCTTCCGTCTCAACCAGGACGATCCGCACCCAACGCCGTATATCCGCGTGAAACTGAGCGCGGCGTTCGGCCAGGCCATCTACCCGCAGCCGGCATGGGAACGCCTGATCCAGCTTTGGGAGTCGTACTACCCGGGCGGCCCGCTCGATCGTTCACAGCGGCAGCTCTTTGCGGATCTGGAGGCGTCCATCCCGGAGCTGGTGGACGTGATCCTTTCGCACCGGCCGGAGGCGCTCAAGGGCGACACATTGCTCGACGCGCTGGACACCGAGGAATTGCAGCCGGCGCGTCTGCGCCACCTGCTGCAGGACTGGCGTGCGGCGCCGCAGCACATGTACGACGCGCGGCCGCTCGTTACCTTCGCAACCATTGGCCAAGGGCGCGCCGACGGCACGCTCACACCGGAGGAGGAGAGCACGGTGATCACCAAGCTGCTGACGTTCTGGGCACTGAAAAGTACGCTTCTCATACCCAGCCATTGCGCGAATTGCGGCCTTCCCGTGCGCAGCATGGCCCAGCTCCAGGTGTAGCAATCAGTATCGGAGAGGGATTTCGCTATGTCGGAAAATGAACTTCGAATCCGCGGCCGTGTGACGCACAGCGGCAAGCCGGACCCGATTGAGTGCGCTCATGTCCGCATCGCTGCCGAAAATGACCCCGACGGCCGCGTTGATGAGACCAGTACCGACGAGACCGGGCGCTTCGAGTTGCGTGCTCCACGCATCGAGGGGCATTATTTCGTTGTATGTGAAGCCTTCGGCAAAAGCGTCGCGGTGCGGGTCAATGCGCAGGATGCGCGCGTGGAGTACGACCTGCTGATCGACCTGCCGCTCGATATGCGAGTCAGCGCGTTCACCTACTCGGAAACCGAAAATCGGCTGGAGCCAGCGGTCCATGTCGCGGTGGGCCGGCGCATGGTGCTGCGCGTTGAAACAGCCGTGGACGATTGTATCAGTAGTTACAACTGGCAGGAACGCTCGGAAGCGCGGATGACGCACAGGGGCGGCCGCGAAGCCGAGCTTGTGTTCTCCCGCTCCGGCACGACTGGCATCACCGCAACGATTACCGAGCGCCGCGACGTGCTGCCACGTGCGAAGGCGAAGTCAACCATCGAGCTTCTTATCTCCGAGCCGGAGGTCAGCATGGTCAGCGGTCATATCAGGGTTACCATGGAACGCACGGACTCCGTGCCCACCCTGGACGAGGCGCTTTGGGCGGCGATCCATGAATGCTCTGCGTCAATCGGGTTCGAGCGCTACCAGCACTTTATCCGCCGCGTGTTCGAACTCGACGAGCAAGGCCCGCTGCCGAACCAGTTCTCGCGGCGGCTGACCGATCTGGGTGCGCGCGGGGTCGGCGCGTACCGCACCTTGCGCGACCTGACGGAGCTGTTCCTGGTATCGCGCTGCGGTCCTGCCGCGCTGGGCGACAGGTTCGACGACAATCCGCTGATCGCTTTCGCCAATCCGGAGCGGCGGCGGGCGCGTGAGGAGATCGACGAGAGACTGCGGCAATACCTCCATGACGGTGAGTTTCCGTATATCGAGCGCGTGGTGAACGCCGCCTATCCCTGGCTCGACAACGACCCAAGGGGTTTCGATCACCTGATCCGAAGGATGTTTCGCCAGCCGCTGCTGATCGAACTCTGGCACGAGATGTGTCTGGAGCATGGCATGATGATGCGCACCATGGATGCGGTGTGCGACCGGTTCGAAAACGACCTGAAAGCCGGGGAGAACGATGCGCTCACCGGCTATGAACTGACTCCGCTCTGGGGGCTGAGCGATTTCTTCTGGGACTGGATCAGTCACGAGCCGACGAGGCTCAGCCCGAAACGCCGGATCCAGGAGTACGAGCATGAATATGGGCCAACCTCGCTGGGCCAGAACATCGCCGGCCTGCGCTCCGCCGACGTGCGCAGCGCGTTCCCCGCGGCGTTCACAAACCTGCTGAATCTCTGCGAGGTCTTTTATAAGGAAGACAACCAGACCACGGTGATCGCGGACGCCTTCCCGGCTCTCGTGGGGCTGAGGGAAGTGCACCGGATCCTGGCGATGGGCGCCGGCAATGCCGCGCCGCAGCTCACGTTTGCGGCCCGAGTCGAGACGCTGATGACGCAACTGACGCTGGCCCAGCCGGAACTGGCCGACTTCCTGCGCACCCGGAAAATGGTTCCGTACGACGAGGCCTGGATGGGCCAGGTCGATGCGATGAAGGATCTGCAGGGCTGGGGCCAGCCGTCGATCTCCAATTACCGCGATCTCGCCGTGTATGGAGAGCGGATCCTGTTGTCGATCCGGCTCGGTGACTGGACGGTGGGCGACGAGGACAACGCGCGCAACTGGCTGCGACACCACCGCAACGCCATCAAGCGATTCAATTTCGCCCGCAACGCGATTGCCGATGGGAACGGTATGGCAGCGGCAATCACCGAGCGGCCGGCAGCCCGCATCGCGCTTCCGGGCGACGGGCGGCAGGCAATGCTGCGCGGACGGCCGCAGCAGGCAGCACCAAGGCTGGACGCGCCACAGGCCCCGCTGCGCTACGCACCTGGCGCGCCGACACGCTCAAGGCAGTTCGAGTGAGGAGGGAGACGAACAATGGCAAATTTCTTCCATTGGCATCATGGCGGCGGGCGATGGGGGCATGGCGGCTTCCGGCGCTGGCACGGGTTTCGCCATTTCCGGCCGCACTGGCCGCATCCGCCTGAGGGGGGTGACGGCGGCGACAGCGGCGACGATGCGCCGCCGCCTCCGCCCCCATCCCCAGGGGGATTCCATTTGCCAATCCCGCCGCTTCCGCTCCCGCTCCCGCTTCCGTTCCTGGAGGTCAGCGAAGGCGAAGCCGAACGTTACGGGCACGGAGGTTCGGGCCGGCATCGCTACCGCAACTGGGATCGTTCCGATCAGGAGGTCAACCAGAGGCCTCCCGCGGAAGCGGAGCGCCATGCGGCAACCGGGCCCCATCGCGGACGATGGGTCCGGCGCGGGGAAAACGTGGTCCTCTTCGGGGTCTGAAACGGCCGGCTCCGGCCGCCTGGTATGCGGACGGAGCCTCCGTTCATCCCATCAGTTGATCCCATCCGTTCATCCCATAGGGCCGCCGGCCGGTCGCAGGATGACCCGGTCAGGCGGACGCGTGGCAATCGTTCCGAGTAAGGAGCAACGCAATGGCCATCAGGAGAGCCTACAGGAGCTACAGGCGTGGGTCATGGGGCCGAGCCAACCGGCCTGGCTATTACGGACGTGGCTGGGGGTGGCGCGGCTATCGCCGGCGCTGGCCATGGATGTATGCGCCCTCTGCCGCGCCGGTTGGCCCTGCGCCTTCGGCTGGCGTCGCATGGGCGCAGCAAGCCCTGGCACAGATCTTCGGCCCCGTCGTGCCGCAGGACGGCATTCTGGGCCCGGAAACCCGCGGGTTCGTTGCACGCTTCCAGGGCCAACAAGGACTGCCGCCAACCGGTGATCTGGACGATGCGACGATGGCCGCCCTTCAGGCCGTCACGGCGGGACCGGCCGTGCCGCCTCCGCTGGCCGAGGCACCGCCCCCGCCAATATTTGTCGGCCCCCCGCCGCTGCCACCAGGTCCGCCGGAGATCATCCCCGGTCCGCCGTGGCATCACCACCGCGAGCATCCGCTGCCACCAGGCCCGCCGATGATCATCCCCGGCCCGCCGCGGCATCACCACGGCGATCGTCCATTCCGTCCGGGACCGCCGCCAGGTCCGCCGGGCATCGTCGCCGGCCCGCCGGGGCAACACCGCGGCGAGCCTCTGCTGCCTCCAGGGCCACCACCAAGTCCGCCGGCAGGTCCGCCGGGCATTATTCCCGCTCCGCCGCCGCATCGCCATGGCGATCATCCGATGCCGCCGGGCACCGGCGAAGTCGGCGAACTGGCCGGCAGTCCCGCCACGCCGCAGGAATCCTCGGCCCGCGGGCGATGGATTCGCAGAGGCGAGCGAATCATTCTGATGGGGGCGTGAACAATTCGTCAAACCAGAATTTTGGAGTGGAAATCGCAGAATTTGATGGTTATTAAATTCCGCCCCGGACGCAGGGCAGGTTGCATCCAAAGGAAACCTGCCCGTGTCCGCCGACCGAATATTATCCCCAGGTTTTGGCGCGCCAATGCCCGCGTGAGCCGCAACGCGCAGATCAACGGATGCAGGAGCAACCATGCAACCGTGTACTGCTTGGTTTTGCAGCTATCGATGCAGCCCGTCGCTGGAAGCGGAGATCCGGGCGCATCTTGATGCTGCCGGCGTGCAGATCGCCGCTGCGGAAGAAAGTCCGTTTGGCATTGTCTGCTTTGCCGAGATGAGCAACGAACTGCTTTCGCTCGTGCGGACGGCGGCCGGACGATTTTCACGCGTGATGGCGGTCGCGACCGGCGCGGCGACAGCCGTTCCCGCCTGGCATCTGCTCGAAGCCGGCGCGGCGGATACGGTCTGCTGGGATAACAACGGCGTCGCTACCAGGCAGATCGGCGGCAAGCTGATGCGGTGGTCCGAGATCGACGGCCTGGTGCACGCCGCACTGTCCGAGGGCCTCCTCGTCGGCCACAGTGCAGCGTGGCAGTCGCTGTTGCGGCGGATTGTCGAAGCGGCCGCCTACAGCACGGCGCCGATCCTGCTGACCGGTGAGAGCGGCACGGGCAAGGAACTTCTGGCGCGTCTGGTCAGCAAGGTCACGGCGTCACCCGGCAATGGCCGTATGCCCCGGCGTGAGCTTGTCACCGTGGATTGCGGCACATTGGCACCGGAATTGTCGGGAAGCGAATTCTTTGGTCACGAACGGGGTGCGTTCACCGGCGCATACCTGGCGCGCGACGGGGCTTTCGCGCTCGCCGACGGGGCGACGCTGCTGCTTGATGAAATCGGCGAAATTCCGTTGCCGCTGCAGCCACATATTCTGCGCTGCATCCAGGAAGGAACCTACAAAAGGCTTGGCAGCAACGTCTGGCAGAAATCGACGTTCCGGCTCGTTTCCGCAACCAACGCCGACCTGGAGGAGATGGTTACCGCCCGCAGGTTCCGCCTCGACCTTTATTATCGCGTTGCCGGCTGCGTCTTCCGCACGCCGCCGCTGCGGGACAGGCGGGAGGACATCCTGCCGCTCGCGATACATTTCCTGGGCAAGCTGCTCGGGCGAACCCCACCCGAACTCGACTCGCACCTGCGCGATTACCTGGTAAACCGGGATTATCCCGGCAACGTTCGCGAACTTTACCAGCTTATTCAGCGGATTGCTGCCCGATACTCAGGTTCAGGTCCGATTACGCCTGGTGATCTGCCGGAGGAGGACCGCCCGGTCGGCCCGGGAGGCCCGCGCGCCTGGCCGAGCGAAGGGTTTATGAGGAGCATCAGCGAAGCCGTGCTGCTTGGTACCAGCCTGAAGCAGATTTCCAAGACAGCCGCCGAAACTGCGATCCTGGCTGCCATGGAATCTGAAAGAGGCAACGTCAAACGGGCTGCGACGCGGCTTGGCATAACGGACCGTGCGATTCAGGCGCGCCGCGCTTCGGGCCGCCTGCCGGGTAAGGAAAACTATGCGCCGAAAACCGAGCCGGGAGTTGACGCCGGCGGTTCCGGGAACCTGGTTGAGATTGATCGTGTCAAGGAGACCTGGACTCCGCATTCCGCTCGCTTGCCTTCGATCCGGCTGCAGACAGCGTGAGCACGGCCGGCTTGGTGAGGTCAGCGGCCGACGCGTGAGGCAGGAGGTTTCAAGACAACGCGGATTGCTGCTGCACTTCGATTTTCATTCGCTTTCCTGGTACTGCCGCCGCGCGGTACAACGTGTGCAGTGCCACGCCCATGTTGCACGGACGATCGAACTACGTTCGGCTCCTTCGCATGGCTGCTGCCATGTCGCCTTTCATGCGGCACGCTCATGCACGGCCTGTGCTGCTTGCCAGGCGATCCGTTCACGCCGGCGGCGGCCGGTTGGGCCTTCGGCAGGTCGCAATACCGCCGGGTGTCTCTGCCGCCAGCCGAAAAACCCGAGGTTCGGGCGGCGGTTCCAGCCCGGCGGCGGCTTAGGGTTTGAGGCGAAACAAGTGCTCCAATTGGCGCAGCGATCGTGCGTACCGTGTCATGGCCGGCGCAGGCCGGCCATCCACGACTTCCGTGCCGCGGCTGCAAAGACGTGGATGGTGCGCCTGCGCGCACCATGACACGTGGGAGCCGGTGCGTCCCCCAAGCGACTCGTTTATTCCGCCTCGAGCCCTCAGTAGGGAACGTAGCGCCAATCGGGACCGATGCGCTGAAGCAAGGTCCGGCCGGTGCCCCACGGTCCCGGGGTGATCCCGCGCGCGTGCAACTCGACGCGATCGACGTCAACGCGCAACACGATCAGATTCGCCAATGCCCAACCAGGCGGCAATTCGGCATCGATCTCGCCGGACCACAAAGCCTGTATCTCCGCACTGTCGTCCGACAGAGTCGCGATCCCGCCAAGCGCCACGTAGCGATCCCCGGACGGGTGCTGAAACGCCAGCGTCACTCTCGGGTGGGCGGCGATTTCCCGGACTTTGCGGGAGCCACGCCGGACCAGCGCGCGCCGCGTCCAGCGATCGTCGCCGGGTGCCGTCGGGTGCCGAACATCGATCAGCCGGGCGTTGGCGCCGCCGTCCTCCGATCGCGTGGCCAGCCAGCAATGCCGGAGGTCGCGGATCGCCTCATGCGCCACGCCAAGAAACTGCTCGATCTCCGGCTTCGAATATTCCTTGGGATTGAACACCGAGCCCTCCGTCGCTGACAGGAGAATCGATAAGCTGTCTGGACGAAAAATCCTGGAATCAAGCCTCTGAGCAAGCGCGGATGATAACGTTGGTGACAATGCAAAGATAGTCCCATGGTTCGATAGCAGGGCGGCGCTGGAACTTGAATGCAGCGCGGCCAGGGCCGTGTTCGGCCGCTTTGTCTTGCCTAACGATGGTCGATCAGCTCCTCCCGGCAGGCGATCGTGAATGCGCGCAGCATATCGTATTTCGCAGCCGCCAGGTCGGGCTGTTTGCGGAAATCCCGGTTCGGCTCGTAATAGGTCTGGATGATTGCCAACAGGACCTGATCTGCCTGATCCGCGGTATCCCTTCGGTGCGCGCAAACATAGATTTCCGCCTTCAGCGCATAGAGCGGGACCAGCACCGAGACATCCGTCAGCTCATGCGTGAGCGCATCGATGTACAACTTCGCCGCGAGATTGATGAAATCGCTGAACAGGCGTTCGCGCCGGGCCGTGTCCTGGGCGCGCCGCTGCGATCGATCCTGATAATGCTGGTTCAGCCAGGATGCGCCGACCGAGGCAAAGGCTCCGAGCGTCGCGCCGCCCAGGGCGGAAAGAGCCGACAAAATCGCACTGTCCATGACACCCAAAGTCCTGTCGCAGCGGTCTCGCCCGGCATGCCACCTGACACCGGATACCAATGAGCGATATCCACGCGGGCAATCTTGGCAATAGTGCCTGAAACCTGTCGATCGTGCCTTCCCATATCATTGTTGGGGTGGACGGCCCCACGGCATTGCGTGCCAAACTTGGGGCGAGGAGCGCAGCGACGAAGCAACCCGGGTCATGTGGGCGCGCCGACGGTCCCGACACGCCCTCGAACGAGGTTGCTTCGTCGCTACGTTCCTCGCAATGACATAGGCGGGCTGGGGGAGCGCAGCCGTGTTGTTTACGCCCTGCGTGCCAGCAGCACCGCACTGACCACCGCCAGCAGCGCGAGCATGCCGTAGGGCACGGCGTAGCCGCCCAGCGCAGTCACTGCCACGCCGAAAAGCGGAGGGATCAGCATCACCGCGGCAAACATGATGGCGGTGCCCAGCCCGGTCGCCTCGGTGCGGCGCGCGCCGCCGATATGCGCATAATCGGCATAGGCCACGCCGGTGTAGCCACCCGCCGTGCAGCCCGCGAGCAGGGCCACCACAACCACTGCCCAGCCAGGCCACCCCAAGCCGATCTGCCCCGCCGCCACGCACGCCACCGCCATACCGAAGCCCAGCACACACAGGGTATTGCTCGGGGTCGTGAACCGGTCCGCTACCCAACCCCAGACCGGTCGCATGACCGTGCTGGCGATCTGGTACAGCGCCAGCACCCGTCCGGCCTCCACCAGGCTCAGCCCGGCGGCGGACGTCAGTTGCACTGTCATGAAGGCCACGAAGGTAAGCTGCGTGCCAGAAAAGACAAAGCTGGCCACCGACAGCCGGCGGATGCGCGCGTCACGCAGCATGGCGAACGGTTGCAGCAGGCTGCGGCCGAACACGGTGTACCCCGGCTCGCGCGCGGCGTCCCAGCGCCGGCGCGGCAGCTCCATCAGGAACAGCAGCACCAGGATGGGGGCCAGCTCGGCCAGCAGCGCCAGGCGCCAGCCGATAGCGAGCGACAGGGGCGGCAGAACCAGGGCTCCCAGCACGCCACCCAGTGGCACGCCGATCTGGCGCACTGACATCACCAGGTTGAACACCGGCCGCGGTGTCTGCGGCACCAGCAGATGCGTACTGGCGGGGGCAGCTGCGCCGTAGCCCAACCCCAGCACCACGGCCGCCAGCGCCAGCGAAACCAGGTGGCCGGTGGCCGCCGTTGCCACCATGCCGGCCGCGGCCACCAGTACCGCCTGCGTCGCGCGCACGCCGCCATGGCGCCGGATCAGTCCGGGCGAGAGCAGGGCAGAGATGATGCCCGTGCCATAGGCCGCGGCGACGAAGGTGCCCACCAGTTCGCCGCTGACATGCAGCGCCGCGGCGATCGCGGGGGCGATGGCGGGAATGGAGAACAACGCGGCGGTCGCCAGCGTCTGGACCGCGAGCGTGGCGGCCAGCGGCGCGATCGGCATGCCGCGGATCATGCCGGGCGCCGCGATGCCGGGCGCCGCGGTTGCGCGGACGAGAAAGCTGGGCGCCCTGGCAGTGCGGACGAGAAGATTGGGCGCCGTGACAGCGCCGGCGGGAGAGACGTCATGCCGTGGTCATCCTGCGCGGTGGACTCGTCCGGCCACGGCGCGCACGCGGCGTGGGGCCGCCTGCCAGATCGCCAGCGCCGACACCAGGCTGACCGCGGCACCGATCGCGAATCCCGCATGGTAGGAGCCGGTGCGGTCGTGCAGCACGCCGGTGACGAACGGCCCCGCCGCGCCGCCGGCGATGCCGGCCAGCATCAAGGTTCCGAAGATGCTGCCGTAGTGGCGGCCCTGGAAGATTTCCGCCGGGATCGCCCCGAGCACTGAGGTGATGCCGTAGCCCAGCAGCCCCTGCGCTGCGACCATCACATAAAGCCACAGCGTGGCCTCGGGCGAGCGTGCCATTGCCAGTAGGGCGGCGAAGCACAGTGCGAAGCCGCCGGTGCCGGCGGTCCAGACCCATTCGCGCCCGATGCGGTCCGACAGATGGCCGAGAGCGATCTGGCCCGGGATGCCGATCAGGCCGGAGACGCCGAGCGCCCAGGCCGCGACGGACGCGCTGAAACCGACCTCCAGCAAGTACTGAGTCTGGTGCACCTGGGCGGCGTACCAAACATACAAGGCACCGAAATATCCCAGTGCCAGCTACCAGAATCGCCCCGTGCCGAGGGCGCGGCGCAGGGTCCAGTCGGTGGCGGCCCAGGCGGCATCGACGACATTGGTTTCCGATCCGGCGGCGGAGGTGGTCTTGTGTCCGGCAGCGTCGCCATCAGGGGCCAGGCCGAGATCCTCCGGGCGCTGGCGCAGCAGCAGGTTCAGCGGCGCGAGCAGGAAGAGTGCCAACAGCCCTAACGCCAGGCACGCCGTGCGCCAGCCATGCTGCTGGATCAGAGTCTGCAGCCAAGGGAGCAATACGATCGCGCCAACGCCGACGCCGGAGAAGGCGATGCTCATGGCCAGGCCGCGGCGGCGCACGAACCAGTTCGGCAAGAACAAGGACTGGCCGCTATAGCCGAGGCAGACGGTGCCGCCGCTGACCAGCACGCCGAGCGTCGCATAAAGCTCCCATGGCGTGCGGATCAGTGTCGCCAGCAGCAGCCCGGCGGAGAGCATCAGCACGCCGGCCTCGATCACCAGCCGCGGGCCGTGGCGGTCCATCGCGCGGCCCATCATGGGGGTGAACGCCGCGGAGACCAGGAAGCCGAAGGAGAAGGCGCCGGCGGTTATGCTCTGGTTCCAGCCGAACTCCGACAACAGGGGCGGGAAGAACAGGGAGAAGGCGGTGCGGGCGGTGACCGCGACGCCCATGGTGACGAAGACGACGGCGACGATGATCCAGCCGTAGAAGAAGGGCAGGGGGCGCAGGCGTGGACGCACGCGTTCAGTATCCGATCCACACGGCAATGGCCGCGGCCAGCAATGACAGCACAAGCAGCGTGCACCACAGCGGCAGGATGAAGCGGATCCAGGTGCCATAGGGTACGCGGCCGGTGCCGAGATAGGCCAGCAACAGGCCGGAGGTCGGCGTCACCATGTTGGTCAGGCCGTTGCCGACCAGGTAGGCGAGCACGGTGGTCTGTCCCGTCACGCCGGTGAGCTGCGCGATCGGCCACAGGATCGGCATCGAAATGGCTGCCTTGGCGCTGGTGGAGGGGATCAGCACGTCAAGGATGATCTCGATACCCACCAGTGCTTCCGCCACCATGACCGGGCCTCGGTTCTGCGCGATGGCGGCGAGGTCGTTGATGATCGTGTCCAGCACCAGCGATTCGCGCAGCACGACTTCGACCGCGCCGGCAAGGCCGACCAGCAGCGCGGCCAGCATCATGCTCTTCATGCCGTCGATGAACGCTTCCGCCGCATGCTCTGCGCCCATGCCGCCCAGCACGGCGATCAGCATCGCCAGCGCGATGTAAAACGCAGCAAGTTCCGGATTGCGCCAGTCAAGCTGGTTCGCACCGTAAACGATCACGAGGATGCCGAGCCCGACGGCGATCAGTACGGACGTCTGCCGCCCGGTCAGTTTCGCCGCGGTGAATCCCGCGGCGGCGCTGGAGGAAAAACCGGCGCGGCGGACGTTGAACAGCAGGTAGGCCATGCCGCAGGCCAGGAACACGACCCACAGCACCAGGCGGAATGTCGCGCCGCTGAACACTGGCACGCCGACGATCGGCTGGGCGATCGCCAGCGGCAGCGGATTCGTTACGGACGCAAGGTAGCCGATTTTCGCCGGGATCGCCACCAGCGCCACGGCGAACAACGGGCCGAGTTTCAATTTCTCGGCCAGCACCAGCATCATCGGGATCAGCACGAGGTATTCGGAAATCAGGCCGAGGAACGTGCTGCCGGCCGACAGCACGATCATCAGTACGGGTGCGAGCAGATAGACATTGCCGCCGGTGGCGGAGAGCAATCGCTCCATGCCGGCGTCAAGCGCGCCGGATGCGCGGAGAACGCCGAACATGCCGCCCAGGAACATGATCATGAAGATCAGGCCGGCGGCGGCGGTCATGCCGGCCGGGATCGAGGTGGCGATCGCCACGACGGGCGCGGGCCAGGCGAGTTTCGGTGTGCTCTTGTGCGGCAGCAGCAGGGCTTCGGGCGAGAGCTGCTTGGGGATTTCGTGGTAGGTGCCGGCGAGCACATGGCCGTTCGGGGCGCGGTTGAACAAGCCGGAGGGGATGAGCCAGCTCATCAGCACCGCGGCGGCGATGATCAGCAGCATCATGATGACGGGGTGTGGGATCAGGCTGCGGCGGTGATTCGCCGGTGCGGCGGGGTCGGCGTCGGCGGGGCGCAGCAGTTCCTGGACCATGCTCATCGCCCGAACCCTCCCTGGGTGAGGACGGTAGCGGGTCTGGCGGCGGTGTCTATGCGCGAAACGGGTGGGGCTGGTTTGCTCTCAGTCGGCGCTGGCGAGGCGGCGTTCCACGCGGGTCAGGCGCGCGCCGACGCGGTCGATCTGGTCCTGGAGATTCGCACGCACATTGGCTCTGCAGACCATGTCGCTGCGGATGCTCAGCACTGTGCGTTCCAGCGATGCGAGGCGGGCGTTGATTTCCGTGAATTCGTCGAAATGCTCGCCCTGCCGGTCCCACACGCGCTGGACCATGATCTGCAGCAGTTCGAGGCTGGGGTCCGCCATGACCATGCTCCCTTCGCGCCGGGGCGCGGCAGTGCGCCATGTGATGGTCGCCTGGGGAGCGTGATACGGTATTTGGGTTAGCCACTGGCTAACCGGTGGCACCCTCTCCCGCGACTCCACCCACCCCTGCTAGCCTCCCACCCATGCCGAACTTCACGCTGGAAAAAGCCGCCGGAGGGCGCGTCGCCGGGGTGGACGAAGTGGGCCGCGGCCCGCTCGCCGGCCCCGTCGTTGCCGCCGCCGTCGTCTTCCCCACCGGCGTCCCGCGCAAGCTCGCCGCGTTGCTCGATGATTCGAAGAAACTGAACGCGGACCAGCGCCAGGCTGCATTCGACGCTCTGCATGCGTCGGGAAAGGCCGAGATCGCGGTCGCCGCGGCTTCGGTCGCCGAGATCCACCGTCTCAACATCCTGCATGCCGCCTTGCTCGCCATGTGCCGTGCGGTGGCACGGCTGCCGGCCCCGCCGGACCTCGCGCTGGTGGACGGCAACGTCGCCCCGGCGCTGTCGTGCCCCGTGCGCTGCGTCGTCGGGGGCGACGGACGATGCCTGTCCATCGCCGCGGCCTCGATCGTGGCGAAGGTGGTGCGCGACCGGGCCATGGCGCGGCTCGCGCTGCGCTGGCCGGGCTATGGGTGGGAAACGAATGTCGGCTACGCCACCGAATTTCACCGCGAGGCATTGGTCCGGCTCGGGCCGAGCCGCCATCACCGGCCGGCCTTCGCCAGCGTGGCGCAATTGAGCCTCGGGCTTGGCGATTGACTGCGGTAACATGCGGTTGACGGCGCTTGGCAAAAGCGGGCTGCCAAAAAGGACCCAAGCTTCCACTATAGCGTCGTCCGGCAGACCTCAATCTCCGCGAGATAGCGACCGCTCCCGGCAGGAGCGCTGACGCCAGGTGATAGCCTGACGCCAGGTGATAGACTGAACGCCGCCTATGCCGCCTCTAACCGCATCGCCGCCTCGACGCGCCGGCACGCGGCTACGATCCGGGCGATCTCGGCCCTGCTTGGACCGTCTTTCCGTGTGTGCCCGTGCACAATCGCATTCCGCCGCTCCCAGGCATCCTCCAGCACATCGGCGGTCGCCTCGTCGATCACCCCCATGAACGCCAGCTCATGGATCACTGCTGGAGCAGCACGATCTCGTCCGCTGATGCGATGACGCATCGCCGCATCCCGTACGAACTCGTCCAACAGTGACACCAGGTAGATCAGCGCCATTTCCCGCTGCCCGGTATCGAACGTCGTCCATGCAGCAGCGAGCAATCGGTCCAGCGCATCCTCCGACAGTTCTTCCGTACCCGGCTTGCGCCGCCCAAGCGAGATCAGCTCCAAACGCCATCCCTCTTGAGCATTCACCGCCTTCGCGAGTGCCACGAGTTCGTTCGAGCCGATCATCTCCTCGAGGGTTTTGATGGCGGCCACCGCTCGGTCGTCATGCTTCATCACCAAGAGATCCGGCGCGAAGCCGCAGAGGAAAGCCGGCAACACGTCGCCGCCGGGCTGTTCCACCACTTCATAGCTTTGCCTGCGGTATTCTCGGACTGCCCGATGCTGCGCCCGTCGCCGCTCGTCATTCCGATCGTTGGTCATTCAGCCCAAATCCTCTTCTTTGGGTGCAACCCACAGGCGAACGTGCATGAACGAGCGCGGGCTCCCGAGCATAATTTCCGCCGGCCATCTGGCCAGCGTTCACGGAGCATTAGCCCCCACAATTTTTCCCTCGCCCCCTGTCGGCTCCCCGCCTACTCCAACGTCCTAAGAAAACCCTCCGGGAGCCAACCGCATGCAATACGCCATCCTCTGCTACAACGACGAGGACGTCGTCTGGTCCATGCCCCCCGCCGAGGACCAGGCCATGATGGCCCGCCTCGCCGTCGTCCAGGACCGCCTCATCAGAACCGGCAAGCTCGGCCCACACCTGCGCTTGCTCCCCACCACAGCCGCCACCACGCTCCGCAAGACCGCCGGCGAGCCCCTGGTCATCGACGGCCCCTTCGCCGAGACCAAGGAGCAATTGCTAGGCGTCTTCATCGTTGACGTCGAAACCCTGGAAGCAGCCCTCGACATCGCCCGCGACTTCGCCGCCGCCAAAACCGGCAGCAGCTATGAAGTCCGCCCCATCGCCCTCTACTTCCCCGACCAACGGTCCAAGGCCGGATGACCGACCCCGCCTGGACCGCCGCCGCCCTGACCGCTGCGCGCCCCCGGGCGCTTGCCGCCTTGCTCCGCTATTTCCGCGACCTCGACACCGCCGAGGAAGCCTTCCAGGAAGCGTGCCTCCGCGCCCTGCAAGCCTGGCCACGCAACGGCCCTCCGCGCGACCCTAAGGCCTGGCTGATCATGGTCGGCCGCAACGCCGCCCTGGACGGCGTGCGCCGCCGCAGCCGCCACGACCCCCTCCCGCCCGAGGAAACCCTCTCCGACACCAACGACGCCGAAGCGGCGCTCGCCCACCAACTCGACGACTCCCACTACCGCGACGACATCCTCCGGCTCTTGTTCTTGTGCTGCCACCCCGACCTGCCCGCCACGCAACAGATCGCCCTCGCATTGCGCATTGTCTCCGGCCTGTCGGTGCCGCAGATCGCCCGCGCCTTCCTGGTCACCGAAGCCGCCATGGAGCAGCGCATCACCCGCGCCAAAGCCCGCATCAGCAAGGGCACCCTGGGCTTCGAAACCCCGGGCCCCGAGGAGCGCGCCGAACGCCTCGCCGCCGTCGCCACCATGATCTACCTGCTCTTCAACGCCGGCTTTTCTGCCGCGGACAACGTCGCGCGCGCCGACCTCAGTGGTGAAGCCATCCGTCTCGCCCGCCTGCTGCTGCGCTTGTTCCCAACCGAGCCCGAGCTCATGGGCCTCACCGCCCTGATGCTGCTGCAACAGGCGCGCACCCCCGCGCGCTTCGACGCCGCCGGTGAGATCGTCCTGCTGGAAGACCAGGACCGCACCCTTTGGGACGGCAAGCGGATCGCCGAAGGCCTGGCACTGATCGACAAGGCAATGCGCCACCGCCAGCCCGGCCCGTATCAGGTGCAGGCCGCCATCGCCGCATTGCACGCCCGCGCCGCCCGCCCAACCGACACCGACTGGGCCCAGATCGACTTGCTCTACGCAACGCTGGAGCGGCTACAACCCTCGCCAGTTGTTACCCTGAATCGCGCCGTTGCGGTGTCAAAACTCCGCGGCCCCCAGGCGGCGCTCGACATGATCGAACCGCTGGCGCCGCGCCTCTCCGGCTATTTTCATTTCCATGGCGTGCGCGGTGCCTTGCTGATGCAGCTCGGCCGCACTCACGCCGCCCGCACAGCCTTCGACCAGGCAATCGCTACTGCCGGCACACCCGCCGAGGCGCTGCACATCCGTCGCCAGCTCGACCGCCTCATGCAGGACAGCTTGGCTACATAACCGTAACGAATAATTTTCCGCCCCATCTGTCGGCGCGCCACGCGCACCAGCGTCCTTGCAGCGGGACCAAGCCAGGAAGGAGCCCGCCAATGTCCGCCACTCTGGAAACCAAACCAGCACCACCGGTCGCCGTGAAGGGCGGTGTCGTCGCCTATTTGCAAATCGATGGTGCCCTGCGCGCCGCCGAATTCTACCAGCGTGCCTTCGGGGCCGAGCAAGCCTTCGCCTATCCGCCCGATGACAAAGGCCGCACGATGCACGTGCATCTCTACATCAACGGCAGCTCGGTCATGCTCGGCGATCCGTATCCCGAGCATGGCTGTGCCGATCAGCCGGCCCAGGGATTCAACCTGGCGCTGATGGTGAACGACATCGAAGCCTGGTGGCAGCGCGCGATCGACGCCGGCGCCACGCCGGTGATGCCGCCGCAGGACATGTTCTGGGGCGACCGTTACGCGCAACTCCGCGACCCATTCGGCGTGCTATGG
>Ga0335074_10003828_pt1 | contig 20673 bp, 9 predicted proteins | sample Lox_Sample_23_FD_206715 | JGI IMG/M metagenome (GOLD analysis project Ga0335074, IMG submission 206715) | Soil microbial communities from Loxahatchee National Wildlife Refuge, Florida, United States - Lox_Sample_2.3 | ecosystem: Environmental > Terrestrial > Soil > Wetlands | place: USA: Florida... | reverse complement strand
GTGCCATGGACGTCCGGGAGTACATTTCGGCGCACGCCGCCCAGTTTCCGCAAGTGCCGCGCGACTGGAGCCGCGCGTGAGCGTTCCCGCGGACACCGATCCACTGTCGCTCAGCCCGCTCGGGCGGCTCGCGCTGTCCCGCTCCGCGGTGGACCGGGCGACGCAGCGCCGGACGGACGTGGCCTGGATCGAGGCGGCCTGGGCGGATCCCCGCACCCGCGTGCTCGTGGTGCGGAACTCGCAGGCGCTCGTCGCACCCGTCGGCGACCAGCTTGAGCTGGTCTTCATCCCGCCGGATGAGGCGCCCGAAGGCACCAGGTTCCTGCTCGGCACCGGCGGGGATGGCATCGCCTACTTCGGCGTAAGCGGAGTGGCAGCGGGTGACGGGGCGGCTGACAGCGAAGCATGGGACCGTTCGGCGAGACCTGATGCCAAGCCGATGGCGCTGCGGCAGGCCGGCGCGCTGCTGAGCGACCGCGACGCGGGGCTTTTCACGCACGCCGTCGCGCTCGCCAACTGGCATGATTCGCACACGCACTGCCCGCGGTGCGGCACGCCGACGGTGCCGGCGCCGGCCGGCCACCTGACGACCTGCCCGAAAGACGGGACCGAGCACTTCCCGCGGCTCGACCCGGCGGTGATCATGCTGGTCATCGACCCACAGGACCGGTGCCTGCTGGCGCGGAACGCGTTGTGGCCGAAGGGCCGGATGTCGGTGCTGGCGGGGTTCGTGGAGCCCGGTGAGTCGGCGGAGCACGCCGTGGCGCGCGAGGTCTACGAGGAGACGGCCATCGTCGTCGGCCAGGTCCGCTATCTGGGCAGCCAGCCGTGGCCGATGCCGCGCTCGCTGATGCTCGGATTCCAGGCGATGGCCGCCGCCGGGCAGACGATCGCGGTCGACGAGGAGGAGATCGGCGAGGCCCGCTGGTTCAGCCGCGAGGAGATGCGAGCGGCGATCGACGCCGGCGACCTCGGCCTCGCGCCGACGTCCTCGATCGCCAGGCGGCTGATCGAGTACTGGTACGGCGCGGAACTGCCCGACGGACCGGCGGGGTGGCTGGCGCCACCCCGGTTACATCCCGGCCCGCTGGCTTTACACTTTTGTCCGGCGATTTTCTTGACAAAACAGACCTATTTACTAGACTTCTTGCCAGAGGTGCGGCGACGGCGAGGAGGCGGTAGGCAGGTGCACATTGCTACGCGGATGCTGGGCCGTGCTGAGGCGGACTCAGGCGCAGGTCCCGGCGCCTTGAGCGAGCCCGCGGCCGGCCGGCCGGACGGCGACGTGCCGCAGCCGTCGCGCCCGGGCACGGAAGGGACCCTGCTTGCCATCGTGCCGATTCCGGGGACCGCGACGTCCCTGGCCATCGTTGGGTACCCGGTGACCGCGCCGGGCGCGGTGGCACCCGTTTCGCCGGTCCACGGCGCCGTGCTCGCCGCCGGCGTCTCGGCCGTTTCGGCCGTCCCCGCCGCTACGGCCGAAGTGCCGGGAGTGACGCAGGAGCGTGCCGGGCTGCTGCTCGACTATCACCAGCGCCGCGTCTGGGTGGACGGGGCGGAGATCCCGCTGACCTTCCAGGAATTCGAACTGCTCGCGTTCTTGTCGGCGCACCCGGCGACCGTCTTCAGCCGGGCCGACCTGGTGAGCCGGGTGTGGCAGCGTGACTTCACCGCCGACAGTCGCACCGTCGACGTCCACGTCAGCCGATTGCGGCGCAAGCTCGGCAAGGCCTACGGCAAGTGCCTGGTCACCGAGTACCGGGTCGGCTACCAGTTCCGGCCGGTGACCGGCTAGCCGCACGATAACTAGTTGTTGTTTCGGGAGCCGCGGTTAGTGGGTATGTCAGTCGATGACACTTTACAAATAATGACACTTGACGTTATGTGACGCACAGGTAACCTATGTGGGTGCAGGAGGTTTCCGAGGCGGGTGCGCCGCGCCGCGAGCGGAAGAAGCGCCAGACGCGCGACGCGCTGGCGCGGGCCGGGCTCGCGCTTTTCAACGCTAAGGGCTACGAGCACACGGCGGTCCGGGAGATCACCGACGCGGTGGACGTCTCCGAGCGGACGTTCTTCCGGTACTTCGCGAACAAGGAAGACCTGGCGCTGTCGTTTGCCAGGGACTACACGGACGCGCTGCTGAGCGAACTGGCCGTCCGGCCGGCGACCGAGCCGCCGCTCGTCGCGCTGCGCAACGCGCTGCACGCCTCCATCGCGGAACTGACCGCCGACGTCGACGGCCTCGGCGCGGACTCGCTGTACCTGCCGGTGATGAAACTGATCGACGCCACCCCCTCGCTGCGCGCCGCCTACCTCCGCTACATGCACGAACGCGACGACGAGATCGCCCGGGTGCTCGCCGACCGCGAGGACGTCGACCAGGCCACCGATCTACGGCCGAAATGCACCGCGGCGGTATTCAGCAGCCTCATCATCACGGCCAACCGGGAGTGGCGCACCGAGGGCGGCACGGTCGAGGCCATGCTGGCCGTCTTCGACGCCTGCGCGGGCCAGGCCGCGGACGCGCTGTCAGGTCACTGGAGCTGAGCTGCTCCGGTGGCGTCCACCCGCGATTGGTTCGAGTCCGTGGCCGAGGCGCGGCGGCGGGCCCGACGTCGGCTGCCCAAGCCGGTCTTCATGGCGATCGAGGCAGGCGCCGAAGCGGGAGTCACCCGCGCGGACAACTTGACGGCGTTCACCGAGATCCGGTTCGCGCCGCCACTGCTGGCGGACCTGCCCGCCACTCGTGATCTCCGGACGACCGTGCTCGGCGTGAACATCGCGCTGCCGGTGCTCGCCTCCCCGGTCGGCGCGCAGGCGGTGCATCCGCTCGGCGAGGTCGCCGTCGCGATGGGGACCCGCGACGCGGGCACCGCGATGGGGCTCAGCGAATTCGCCAGCAAGCCGATCGGCGAGGTGGCGGCGGCCAACCCGGACGTCTTCTTCCAGGTGCACTGGTCGGCCGACCGCGACGTGCTGCTCGAGCGCGCCGAGGCGGCCCGCGCGGGCGGCGCGAAGGCGCTGATCGTCACACTCGACTGGTCGTTCCCGGGCGGCCGGGACTGGGGCAGCCCCGCGATCCCGGAGAAGCTCGATCTGCCGGCGCTGGCCCGGCTTGCCCCAGCGGGCCTGGCCAGGCCCGGATACCTGCTCGACTGGCTGCGACACGGCGGCCTGCCCGACCTCACCGTGCCGAACATGGCCCGCCCCGGCCGGCCCGCCCCGGGTTTCTTCGCCGCCTACCGGGACTGGATGACCGTCGGGCCGCCAACATGGCGGGACATTGCCTGGCTGCGCGACCAGTGGCGCGGAGAGTTCCTGGTCAAGGGCGTCATGCGTCCCGACGACGCGCGCCGCGCGATCGATGCCGGCGCGAGCGCGATCGCTGTCTCCAACCACGGCGGCAACAACCTTGACGGCACTCCCGCGGCGATTCGCGCGCTGCCCGCCGTGGCCACGGCGGTCGGGGACAGCGCCGAAATCCTGCTCGACGGGGGTATCCGGCGTGGCGGAGACGTGGTGAAGGCCCTCGCGCTCGGCGCCCGGGCTGTCATGATCGGCCGTCCCTGCTTGTGGGGGCTCGCGGCCGGCGGTCCGTCCGGCGTCCGCAACGTCTTCGGCATCCTCGCCGCGGGCATCGACTCGACCCTGCTCGCGCTTGGCCGCGACTCGGTCCGCGATGTGCGTCCCGCCGACGTGATCGTCCCGGCGGACTTCAGCCGCGGTCTGGACTTAGGTCCCGCCCGTCGGGGACCCCGTCGGCGTGGCGCACAGCCGCCTGGGTATGGTTTTGCGACGGCGGAGGTTAGGAGGCGTTCGGTGGACGAGAGCAGGGCTCAGGCGCTGTTGCGGGCGGAACGCGCGGAGGTCGCGTTGCTGCTGCGGCAGACCGAGGAGTCGGTGACCGAGGAGCAGCAGGTGAACGACATCCCGGAGGACTTCGGTGACGCGGGGCTGCCGCTGACCGAAGAGGCGGAGGACGAGGCCGTCGCCGACCAGCTCAGGGACCGGCTGGCGGCGATCGACCGGGCGCTGGCGCGGATCGAAGCGGGAACCTACGGTCGTTCGGTACTCAGCGGCAAGCCGATCCCCGAGCAGCGCCTTGAGGCGGACCCCGCGGCCGAGATGACCGTGGAAGAGGCCCAGGCTCAGCGGTAAGCGGCTAGCCGCGGGCGGTGTACCAGGTCGCGATCTGAGCGCGCGAGCGGAAGCCTAGCTTGGCCATGATGTTCGCGATGTGCCTGGCGACGGTGGCGGGGCTGATCACCAGCTCGTCCGCGATGGCCTGGTTGGACCGTCCGGCGGCCACCAGCGCCGAGACTTCGAGCTGCCGCAGGGTAAGGAGGCTGGCCGGGGAGGCGGCGGCGGTCGCCGTCGGCCGGACGTCCGCGGGCTGCCCGGCGCCCTCCGGGTACGCCGTCAGAGTCGGGTCGAGCGCCATCGCGATGGCTTCCTCGGCGGACATCCCGTAACCGCGTGCCCACAGCCGGGTCACCGTGTCAGCGCCGAGACCGCGCGCGGCGGCGAGGTGCCGGTCGGTCCGCGCGCCGGGCAGCGACGGCAGCCCCGACCTCTCGCGCAACGCCGCGGCCGCGGCGGCAAGCAGCACCGACCGCTCGGGACTCCCCTCGCGGGCCGCGAGTTCGGCGAAGGACTCAAGGCCGCGGGCCACCCCGATCCGCGTCCCGGTGACGCGGCTCAGCCGCAGCGACTCGGTCAGCCGGTCCCGCGCGAGCGGCAGATCACCGCTGTCCAGCGCCACCCGGCCGAGCCCGGACAGGCAGCGTGCGATCTCCGGCCGGGCGTCGATCTCGCGCAGGTAGCCAAGCGCGTCGGCATACCTGGCCTGGGCGTCGGTGTAGTCGGAGCGTATCCGGGCCAGGTCGCCGAGGCCAAGCTGGGCCCGTGCGACGCCCCAGCGATGGTCGATCGAACGCATCACGTCCAGCGAGGCTCTCGCCAGTTCGGCCGCCTCCCGCAGCTGACCGCGCACCGCGGCGGTCGCGGCCCGAATACCGAGCGCCCAGCCCGCGTTCCAGCTGTCGCCGGCCGATTCGGCGAGCGCCATCGCCTCCCGGGCGAGCGTCTCGGCCTCGTCCGCGCGCCCGGTGTGCACGGTGATCTCGCTGAGCAGGTTCAGCCCCGCGGCCGTCCAGAACGCGTCGCCCGCCGCACGGCATAGGTCAAGCCCGGCCCGGGCGGGCGGCTCGGCGGCGGCCGGGTCGACCGACAGCGTGAGCTGCGCCCGGCCGATCAGCGCCTGGCCCCGGATCCGTCGCGCCACGTCCGCCGCCTCTGGCCTGGCGAGGAACGCGTCTAGCCACTCGCCGCCGAGCGCGAACTCGCCGCGCACCAGCATGCACGGCCGGACGGCGGTGCAGATCCGCAGGCCGGTCGCGACATCGCCCTCGGTCAGGCACTCGCCGAGCACCACCCAGACGTTCGGCGCATCCGCGTCGTAACGGCGGAACACGTCTACCCGGTCCTGCCAGGGGGCCGGAACGAGCGCCATGCCCACCGCGAAGTTCCGCTCCGCGACGGTGAGCACGTGGTCCCGGAAGCGGTGCTTGACTACCGCCTCCTCGCCGGACGCGGCGAGCTTCTCCGCCCCGTACTCGCGGATCGTGTCCAGCATCCGGAACCTAGCCTGACCGAGCACCTCCTGCTCGCGTACCACCAGGGACTTATCCACGAGCGCGGCCAGCGTGTCGAGCATGGCCCCAGCGGGGACCAGCTCGTCGGCGCAGACCTCGACCGCCATCTCGAGTGACCACCCGGCGAACACCGACAGCCGCCGCAGGAGCACCTGCTCCCGCGGCGTGAGCAGGTCATGGCTCCAGTCGATCGCGGCGCGCAGCGTCCGCTGCCGCGGCGGCGCAGCCCGCTCCCCGGTGGTCAGCAGCCCGAACCGGTCCGCCACCCGCATCCGGATCTGCTCCACGGACAGCGCGCGAACCCGGGGGGCGGCCAGTTCGATTGCCAGCGGAATGCCCTCGAGAGCGCGGCAGATGTCCGCGATGGCGTCCGCACTGGCATCGGTGACAGCGAAACCGGGGGCGGTTGACGCGGCTCGTTCGACGAAAAGCTGGACAGCATCGCCGGCCGACCGTTCGCCGCGCGCGATGGGCAGCGGGGGGACGGCCCACACTGTCTCTCCCGCCACGCGCAGCGGTTCGCGGCTCGTCGTGATCAGCCGCACGTCCGGGGCGACGGACAGCAGCCGCTGGCAGAGCCGGGCGCAGGCGTCGAGCAGGTGCTCGCAGTTGTCGAGCGCGAGCACCAGGGTCCGCGGCCGCAGCGCGTCGGCGAGTGTGTCGAGCAGCGGCCTGCCCTGTTCTTCGGCCACGCCGACGGTGTTCGCGACCCGGGTGACCACCAGGTCGGGGTTGGTGACATCGGCCAGTTCCACGTAGCAGGCACCGTCTGCCATCTCGGGGGCGAGGACGCTGAGCAGACGCAGCGCCAGCCGCGTCTTGCCGATCCCGCCGGGACCGGTCAGCGTGACCAGCCGCGCCGCGGACACGAGCTTGCGCAGCTCGTCGAGTTCTCGCTGGCGGCCGACGAAGCTGTTCGGTTCGGTGGGCAGGGCAGGTCTTATGTCCGCTCCTTCGATGTCTTGCATACCCGGGTGCATAGTTCGGATGATGCGGCACGGGGGGATTTAGTTTAGCCTCGCGAGCATTGGGTGCCTGAGCGTTTTGTCTCTTTTGGGCGTGGCAGGTGCCCGCCAGACTCCGGTCGCCGCGGCCCCACTCGCGTGGGGGGGATGCGACGGGCAGCGTCGGCGCCCACCGCGCTCGCGGGTGTCCGTCGCAGGGAGAGGCCCGCGGCGACCGGTACTGTTTTCGCCGTGAGCGCGGACGCCGACATCGTCGTTGCCGGGGCTGGGCACAACAGCCTGATCGCCGCCTGCTACCTGGCCAGGGCCGGGTACCGGTGCCTGATCCTCGATGCCCGGGACCTGCCCGGCGGCGGGTCGACCACCGAGGAGCTGCTGCTTCCCGGCTACGCCATCGACAGCTGCGCGACCGGGCACACCCTGATCCGGGTGAACCCGCTGCTCACCCGCGATGAGCTGGGTCTCATCAAGGACTACGGGCTGCGCTACATCGACCCGGACCCCGTCGCCCACGTGGCGTTCCCCGACGGTGAGCAGCTCACCATGTGGCTGGACCGGGAGCGCACGGTGGCGGAAATCGCGCGGTTCAGCGAGCCGGACGCCCGCGCCTACCGGCGCCTCCTCGATGAGTACGACGAGGTGAAGTCGGCGTTCAGCGGATCGCAGTTCACCCCGGTTGGCTTCGGCCCGTCGCTTGACGCGCGGCTGGCTGAGTTGCCCCGCGGCCGGGTGTGGCAGCGCCGCAGTCAGCTGTCCGCGTGGGACGTGATCAGGCACGAGTTCGAGGACCGCCGGATCCGGGCGTTCATGCTCTGGATGGCGTTTCAGACGAACCAGGCCGTCGATGTCCCCGGCTCGGGCGTGCTCGCGTACTCGCTGATCTTCGGGCGGCAGCAGCGGTCGTGGTCGATCCTGCCTGGCGGCTCCGGCACCCTGATCCGCGTCCTGGTGCGATACCTGGCCGACCACGGCGCCACGATCGCGACCGGCAAGACGGTGCGCAGGCTGCTCATCTCCGGCGGCCGGTGCGTGGGTGTCGAGACGGCCGGCGGCGAGCGGTTCCGCGCGTCGAAGGCGGTCCTGTCGACCATTCACGTCAGCCAGCTCCGCGACATGGCGCCGCGGCAGATGTGGCCGGCCGAGTTCCACTACGCCATGGACACCTACGACGTCGGCATCCCTGGCTTCGGCGTGTACCTGGCGACGAGCGCGCCGCCGGTCTTCGAAACGGCGGACGGCGTCACCCGGACCGCCGTCTCGGCCGGGACGGTCGGCTGGCCGGAAGACGTGATCAGGCTCGGCCAGAATCTGCGCGCGGGCCGGTTTATCGAAGACGTGCCGTGGCTGCTGGTGGCCACCCCCACGCTCGCCGACCCGACCCGGGCGCCGGCGGGCCACCACACGGTCAAGCTGCTCAGCCAGAACGTCTACGACGTGCCCGACTGGGATCAGCTGAAGAACGTGCACGCGAAGCGCCAGCTGGAGCACCTGCGCCGGTTCGCGCCGGGCTTTACCGACGAGGTGGTCATCGCCATGGGCGTCAAGTCCCCGGTCGACTACGAGCGGCTGAACCCGCACATGGTGCACGGGGCGTTCCACGGCGGCGACCGGGGCATCGCACAGTCCGGCGCGCTGCGCCCGGCCCCCGGCTGGGGTTCGCACCGGATGCCGATCGACGGCCTCTACCAGACCGGGGCCACGACTCACCCCGGCGGCTCGATCACCGGCGCGCCGGGGCGGAACGCCGCGATCGTCCTGCTGCACGACCTGGGCCACGACGACCTGCTCGGCTAACCTCGACTATCGAAACCGGCCTGGCGGTCGGCGTGCAACTGGTCGCCGCCTACAGGCGTGCGGACATCCTCGTCCGGATCGCCGGCCAGCTTGAGCAGGCCGTGCCCTGGAGTCAGCGGCACCCGCCGGGATGCGCATAACATCGCAGGCGCGCTACCCCTTGGCTGACCAGCCGAGGGCCGGGCCGAGGCGGGTCGCGATGTCGGTGAGGATCTGCACGTAGTCCTCGTGCTCGAAGGTGAACGGCAGCGCGAACGCGACCTCGGTGACCTCGCGGAACGCGGCATGCGCCCACAGCGCCTCGGCGATCTCCGCGGACGTCCCCAGCACGTCCCGGGCGAACATCAGCCGGGCCGGCCCGATCGGCGCGGCGGTCCGCGGCGTCCGCGCGGCGACGTAAGCCTCGTACTTGGCGCGTTGCGCCGATGACGCGCTGTCGGTGGGGATTACCACCAGCCCCTGTGACACCCGGGCCTTCGCGCCGGCCGGGTGCGCGGCCCGGAATGCCCGGATGTGGGACAGCTGGACCTCGGCGAAGTCGGTGGACTCCTCCGCCTTGACCACGGACGACGTCAGGAAGTTCACCCCGTTCTCGCCCGCCCAGCTGGCCGACGCCAGCGAGCCGCCGCCGTACCACATCCGCGACCGCAGCCCGGGGGAGTGCGGCTCGACGCGCGAGGAGAACTGCTCGAACCCCTCGGTTCCGGCGAAATCCGCGGCGGGCTCCCCGGCAACGAACCGGAGCAGCCGGGACACCCGCTCGTAGCTGAAGTCCTCTTTGTCGGCAGTGTCCGGGTACAAGGCCTCGCGAACGTCCTGCCAGTGCGCCGGCGGCCCGACGCTGAAGCCCGGGTTGAGCCGTCCGCCGGACAGGATGTCCACCGTGGCCAGGTCCTCGGCGAGCCGCAGCGGGTTCTCCCAGCCGAGCGGGATCACCGCGGTGCCCAGCTCGATCCGCGACGTGCGCTCCGAGGCGGCCGCCAGCACCGCGACCGGCGAGGAGATCCCGTACTGGAGGTGCCGGTGACGCACCCACGCGGAGTCGAACCCGAGCCGTTCGCCGAGTTCGATCATCTCCAGCGTGGTCTGGTGGCCCGGCCCCGGGTCCTGCCCGTCGAACAGCCCGATGGTCAGAAAGCCAAGCTTCTCCAGGGCGACGCCGGACTGCGGCATGTCGTTCCCCCTCCGGAATCGACGAGAGCGCCCTCCGCAATGACGCGAGGGCGGCAGTTGGTGCGGGCCTGCCCGCCGCTAGCCCGCCGTTGCGCTTCCGCAATTCTCCATGTCGAACGGTCCCGTGTTCCACCCGGTCACGTCCGTAAAGACGTAATTCTCTGGCATACTGCGACGAAATACGTGCCGCAGGGGAGGGAGCGTGCCGTGATCAGGTTCAGTCATGGCGCGGCTACCTCTGTCGGCCGTGTCCGGCGGGTCAACGAGGACAGTTTCCTGGTGGCCCCGCCGATTTTCGTGGTCGCCGACGGGATGGGCGGTCACGGCTCCGGTGACCTGGCGAGCACGATCGCGGTGCAGGTGCTCGCGCGGTACGCCGGCCTGCGCCCGCTGTTCACCGAGGCGGTGCTCGCCGCGCTCGAGGAGGCCAACCGGGCCATCATCGAGCAGGAGGCGCCGAAACGGATGGGTACCACCGTCGCCGGCCTGGCCGGCCTGGAGACCGCGGGGGGCGATCACCTGATGGTGTTCAACGTCGGCGACTCACGGGTCTACCGGCTGTCCGCGGACGGCATCGAGCAGCTGACCGTGGACCACTCGGAGGTGCAGGAGCTGGTAATCGCCGGGGTGATCACCCGCGAACAGGCGCGCACCCACCCCCGCAGGAACATCGTGACCCGTGCCCTCGGTAGCGAACCGGCGCTGCTCGCCGACCACTGGCTGCTCCCGGCGGCCGGCGGCGACCGGTTCCTGATCTGCTCCGACGGCCTGTTCACCGAACTGCCCGACGAGCTTATGGTGCCGTTGCTGAGCGCGGGGCCGCCGCAGCAGGCGGCCGAAGCTCTGGTCCTGGCGGCAAACGACGCAGGCGGGCACGACAACATCACGGCGATTGTCGTGGACATCGAGTCCGACAACGACGACGCGGACGAGACGACGATGCCGCGCGAGGCGCTCCGCCAGCAGCGTGCCGCCGGCCACGGGCGCAAGGGGCCAGGCGGTCACGAGCCCAGGGGGTCCGGCGGCCCCGGCGATCCCGGCGGCCCCGGGGCCGCCGGGCCGCAAGCCGATGCCGGGCTCGCCGGGCTCGGCTTGCTCGCCCCCGATTACGGCCATGGCTGACGTCACCTATGTGCCCGGCGCGCTGACCGCCGTGACCGGCGACCGCTGCTGGGTGCTGGTCGATGCGACCCCGGACTCCCCGGCCGTCGGGTGGCTCTGGCAGCAGCTCGGGCACCCCGCGCTGCCGGAGGCGCTGCTGGCCGGCCTGCTCGGCGCGCGGTTCTCTGGCGCGACGGACTTCGCGGTGCTCACCATCGGCGACGACGGCCTGCACCGGGTGTTCTGTCGCGGGGCGGTCGGCGCCACGGTGGAGGACGGCACCGGGCCGGACGGCGGCACCCGGATCGAGGGCGGCGGGCTGCTCACCTGGCGCGAGCACACGGTGGGCGGCGACGCCAGGCGGATCGTCCTCGGTCCCCCGCCGGACGGCCGCGCGCTCCGCTTGCCGGCGACGGCCGGGGTGCTGCTCGCGGGATGCGTGATCGTCGAGCTGGCCGATCCGGGCACCCTCCAGGCTCCGGTCCTTGTTCCCGATGACACCGGCCGGCGGGAGGCGTCTCCGATCCCGGCCGTGACATCGCGCCAGGAGGCGGTGGTGCGCCAGGAAACCGGAGCGCCGCACCCGGACGGGGTGGCGCACCCCGATACCGTCGCCAGCGGCCAGCACGCCGTCGGCCAGCCCGAGCCCGCCGGCTATCCCGACACGATCACCGTGACAAACCCTGGTCGCTGGACCGCGCCGACCGCGCCACCGCCAGCCGAGCCGGGTGCCGCCGAACCCCTGCCCGTCCCTTCCGTGCCCGCCGCCCCTTCCGTGCCCGCCGCCCCTTCCGTGCCCGCCGGGCCTCCCGGCATCCCTTCCGTGCCCGCCGTCCCGCTGCCCGGCGGGGACGAGGAGTACGACTTTCTCTGGGGTGCCACGCAGGCGCGGTCGGTCGCGGACGCCGCGATCGGGCAAGCCGCCGAGGGAGAAGCCGGCCGTCCGCCCGTGCTAGGCGGTTCCGGGCCGTTCCCCGGTGCGGTCGCGCCGTCCGTGCCCTCCCATCCCGCCCCGCAGTCGTCCCCGGCACCGGTGCCCGCGATGCCCGGGCGGCCCCCTGGGGCGGCCCGGCGGGGACCGGAGCCGGGATCGCCCGCGCCCGGCGGGCTGATCGACGCGGTCCCGTGGAGTCCCGGGCCACTGAGCCAGGGCCCGCGGGATCCGGGTTCGGCGCCTGACCTTCAGGAGGAGACGGCGTTCACGGTCAAGCGGGGCGCGCCGCCCGGGCTGGCCCGCGGGACCGCGCCGCCGCCCGACAAGATCGGCCCCGCGGTACCCGCGCTGGTCTGCCCGTCGGGGCACGCGAACCCGCCCAGCGAGGCCGTCTGCCGCGCGTGCGGTGCGCCGCTGCCCGCCGATCCCGTGGTCGTGCCCCGTCCGGTGCTCGGCGTGCTCCGGCTGTCCGTCGGTGACGTGATCGCGCTTGACCGGGGAGTGGTCATGGGGCGCTCGCCGCGGGCCGACGCCGGGGGCCCCGATGGTTCCGGCGGAGCCGGCGGCGAGGAGCGGCCGCATGTCGTCAGGCTGCCGAGCGCGGACGGCGACATCTCCCGCACGCACCTGCGGGTCACGCTGGACGGCTGGCATGTCCTCGTCACCGACCTGAACTCCACGAACGGGACGCTGGTCACCCTGCCGGGGAGGGAACCGCAGCAGATCCGTCCCGGTGAGCCCATGCTCATCAAGCCAGGCACCGTCGTCACGCTTGCCGACGGGATCGACTTCCGCTACGAGGTGTCCGAGTGAGCCGAACGCCCGCCGCCGCGGCCGCCCCGCCGGATCTGCCCGGCTACCGCTTCATCCGGCACCTCGGGGCCGGCGGCAACGCCCAGGTCTACCTGTACCAGCAGGACCTGCCGCGCCGCGAGGTGGCGGTCAAGGTGCTCAACGATTCGGCGCTGTCGGAGGCGGCGCGCCGCCGGTTCACCGCCGAGGCGAACGTCACGGCGGGCCTTCCGCACCGGCACATCGTCCAGGTCTTCGACGCGAAGGTCACCGACGACGGGCGGCCGTACATCGTGATGCCGTACTACCCGCAGCCGAACCTCTCGGTCCGCGCCCGCCGGGCGCACTTCTCGGTCGCGGAGGTGCTGCGCACCGGCATCCAGATCGGCAGCGCGGTCGAGACCAGCCACCGTCACGACGTCCTGCACCGCGACATCAAGCCGCAGAACATCCTCACCGACTCCTACGGCGAGCCTGCCCTGACCGACTTCGGCATCGCCACGACCATGGGCGGCGACGGCCCGGAGGGCTTGTCGGTGCCGTGGTCAGCGCCGGAGATCCTGTTCGGCAGCGCGCCGGGGGACCAGCGGTCCGACGTCTACTCGCTCGGCGCGACGCTGTGGCACCTGCTGGCCGGCCGGTCGCCGTTCGAGCAGCCGGGCGGCGATAACAGCCCGTACGCGCTGATGGGCAGGATCAAGTCCGACCCGGTGCCGCGGACCGGCCGCGCCGACGTGCCCGACAGCCTGGAGCGGCTGCTGCGGCAGGCCATGGCGAAGGACCCGGCCGCTCGCCCGCAGACGGCGATGGCCCTGATCCGGGGGCTGCAGTCGATCGAGCAGGAACTCCGGCTGCCGGTCACCCAGCCCATCCTGCCCGCGGACGGGCAGCCCTCCGGCGAGGTGGCCGGCGACACGATGACCCGCACCCCGCCGGGCAGCGGAGACACCACGTTCAGCCGCGGGTACGAGCGGGACCGCGGCCCCGGGCGCGGCGAGCTCAGGCCGCCCGGGAACGGGACGGACACGTGGCGGCCGGGCGCGGCCGGCCAGCCGCCTTGGGGGCAGACCGCCGAGCCCGGCTGGGGCGCCGACCCCCGGACGCACGCCGGCGCCCCGCCGGGCATGGGGGCCTGGGCAGGCGACACGCATGACATGACGATCGCGCGCGGCGTGACGGGTCCCGCGGACGACGACGCCGCGCGCGCTCGCGGCTCCCGGCGCCTCGACCCCTGGCCGACGGCGGGAGGCGCGCCAGGCGACGCTGACGACCGGACGCGCGCTCGCGGCCCGGCGCGCCCGGACTCCCGGGGCGCGTACTCCCCGGGCGCGTACTCCCGGGGCGCGGACTCCCAGGGCGCGGACCCCTGGGGCACCGCGCGGAGCCTGGAAGACGACGAGACGCGGGCCAGGGCGCCGATGCGGCTCGACCCCTGGGGGCGGGACTCGCGCGGCACTGCCGCCGCTCCCCCGCCACAAGGACGGGTACGCGAGTTCCCGCTCCCGCCGGAAGGACGGGTACGCGAGTTCCCGTCGCAGCCGCCAGAGGCCGCCACGGTGGCGCGCCCCAGGTCGCTTTCCGCTGAGGCCGGCGTCGGTGCCGCCGGCGGCCAGTGGCCGGGCGAGGACCCTTGGCCGGGCCAGCCGGCCCAGCCAGGCCAGCCGGGCCAGCCGGGCCAGTCAGATCAACCAGGTCAGCATGGTCTGCACGCTCGGCCGGGCCGGCGGGGCCGGACCGGCCGAGCCCTCGCCCTTGCCGCGGGCGCCGCGGTGCTCGCCATCGTGGCCGTCGTCGCCGTGCAGGTCCTCGGGCACGGCGGCGGCGGGCAGGCCTCCGCTGGGCCGACCGCCGCGGGCCAGGCCACCGCGCCTGGCGGCGCCGACGACGCCATCGGCGACACCGAGCCGGGCACGCCGACCGTGAAGGCCCACCGCGTCAGCGCCACGGAAGTCGAGTTCACCTGGACTTACGCCAACCCGGCGGCGGGTGACACCTTCCGGTGGCAGCGGGTCTCCGGGACGGCGGGACCGCCCGACGGCAGGACGAGCACGCCCAGCCTTCCCGTCCACCTGGCTAGCGGGCAAGCCATATGCATCCAGGTCGAGGTCGTGCGCTTGGATGGCACGGAGTCCGCGCAGCCCGGACAGGCCTGCTCGGGAAATTGACGCAGCGCCAGGTCCCGCTCAGCCGCGCGGGCCGTGTGGCCGCGTGGTTGGCTGCGGGCGGGTGTGCCCAGGGGTGCCGGTCGCGCATCCGGCCGAGATTGTGGGTCATCCGCGGGTGGAGCCGACCGCGACCTGCTGAAACATCCGTGTTTGTCGGGTTTTGTCCTGGCCTTGAGGGGGATGTTTCCAAGACCGTGGGTCATTTGTGGCGACTACCGGCAGTTCTGACCCACAATGATTGATCTGACCGGAAATCAAAGCCGATATGTCATAATTTATGCTGGTTACGTGAGGTGCCTCGGGGGCCTTCGCCGCGTTTGACCCACAGTGATGGTCCTTCATCGCGGGCAAAGAGGCCTGCTGGGGAAGCTGACGTAATCCGGTGGAATTCGTCACGTTCTACATTTCGGGGCAAAAGCGTAGAAAAGCGCGTTTGGCTGTCTCGTGTTGTCTACGATCCGGGTGATGTATTCGCTGCCATGGCGGGCAGCGGAAATGGGTGGGGAACTTCTCCGCGTGCCCGTTCAAAGGCGGTGCGCGGATTTCTTGCGAGCGCAGGCCTGAGCGTTCCATGCAGGGCAAGGGGGGCGCGCAGCATGCTGTTTCGTCGCAGTCGGCTGGGTACACCCGTCGTGCTCGGCGTCGCCGTCGTTACCTTCGCCGCCCTCGCCGCGTCGTCGCACGGCTTCCCCGTACAGCACGTCAGCCTCAACGACGGCGGCATCTGGGTCACGAACGACTCGCTCGGCACCATCGGCCGGTTCACCAAGCCGATCGCACAGCTGGACGGGGAACTCGGCCCGGCCGACAACTCGAACAGCGTGGACGTCTGGCAGGACGGCCCGGTCGTGGCCGCCTATGACGCGACCGGCGGCCGCGTCTACGCGGTCAACGTCTACGGCACCTCCTTCTTCGACGCGGGCGCGGCGATCTCGCCGGTGGCCGGGGGCATCGCGCTGGGCGACACCACGCTCGCGGTGCTCTCCACCGACCACGATCTGCGGACCACGGAGCTCAGCGCCGGCGGCGGGAGCCTGTCCGCGCTGACCGAGACGGCGAAGCCGCTCGACAAGAACCTGCCGGCCAACTCCGCCGTCGCCGTCGGCGGCGACGACACCGTCTGGGTGGCCGGCGGCGGGTACCTGCGCAGCTACCCCGAGGGCGGCAAGCCGGAAGTCTCCGGCCTGCCGCTGTCGGCGACCGACCCGATGCAGGTCACCACGGTCGGCAACGTGCCGGTCGTCGCCGACGTGACCAAGAAGACGCTGTACCTGCCGGATAGCGGGAAGACCGTCAGGCTGCCCCCCTCGGACACGTCGGCCGGGTTCGAGCTGCAGCAGTCCTCGGCCGCGAGCGATGTCGTGGTCGTCGCGACCGGCGAGGCGCTCTACAGTGTGAACCTCGGCTCCGGCACCTACAACACGCTTAGCTCCGGGCACTCCGGGACCGTGGCCGCCCCCGTCCAGGTCGGCGGGTGCGTGCAGGCCGCCTGGGCCGACGGCAGCACCGGCAGCTACGTGCGCAGCTGCGGCAGCCCGCCGCCCGCCACCAGCGCCGCGCAGACGTTCGACCTCGATGACCCCTCCCCGCAACTGGTGTTCCGGGTCAACAACGGCGAGGTGGTGCTCAACGACACCACCAACGGCGGCATCTTCCTCGTCGACTCGGCCATCGTGAACACGCATCCCAAGTGGGAGCTGAGCAACACCGCGGGCAAGAGCAACACGCAGGCCCAGACGACCGAGACGCAGCAGAAGACCAAGCTTCTCGCCAGCCCGTACACCCAGGGGGTCAGGCCGGGAACGACGACGGTGGTGCACGTCCTCGACGCCGTCAAGGGCGAACCGGGCGTGACCTACGCGGTGACCGCGGTCGGCACCCCCGACCAGCCGGGAGTGACCGTCTCGGTCGCGCCGGACGCCCAGACCATCCTCGCCACGGTGAGCACGCTGTCCACCGACGCGCACTTCCAGTACACGGTCACCGACGGCCACGGCAACCAGGCCACCTCCGAGGTGACGCTGGTGCCGCGGTCCCCCAGCCAGAACAGCCCGCCCGCGCTGCGGCCCGGCTATCAGCAGCCGTCGCTGTCCGTCGCCGCGGGCGGCACGCTCGTCGTCCCGGTCATCGGCGACTGGCGCGACTTCGACGGCGACCCGCTCTACATCGAAAGCAGCTCGGTGAAGCCGAGCGCCGGCTCCGCCGCCGTCACGACCGGCGGCGCGCTGTCCTTCACCGCGCCGCAGACCACGGCGAATGAGACCGTGACGGTCGCGTACGGGGTGAGCGACGGCCGGGTCGCCAAGCCGACGATGACCACGCTCAAGATCTCCGTGCTCGGCTCGTCCAGCCAGAGGTTCATCCCGCCGACCCCCGAGCCGGACGCCGCGCAGGCGGTCGTCGGCGCCCCGGTCACCATCCAGCCGCTGGCCAACGACATCCCGGGCGTCGACCCGACCGACCCGGACGCCCAGCTCACGCTGGCGGCGCCGGTCGCGGCCGTGCCGGGTGCGACCGTGTCCACCGACCTGGCCGACGGCACGGTCACGTTCACCGCGCAGCATCCCGGCGACTTCTTCCTGACCTACACCGACGCGTTCGGCGCGGCACCGACCGCCAACGGGACGATCCGCGTGCACGTCATCGCGGCCAGCGGCACGCCGAAGCCGCCCGTCACCACTCCGGACGTGGCGGTCCTGCACGGCCAGCAGCCCGCCGTCGTCGACGTGCTCGCCGACGACGACGACCCGCAGGGCTGGGTGCTCGGCGTCACCGGCGCCACGTCGAGCAACCCCGGCGTCCAGGTCACGGTCGTCGACCAGCAGTGGCTGCGGGTCAGCGCCGACGACCCGCAGCCGGGCATGACGGCCACCGTCGACTACACGGTCAGCGACGGCCGGGGGAGCGCGACGGGCACCGTCGCCGTTTCCGCCGTGCCTGCCGATCCTGACGGCGACCAGATCACCACGACCCCCGCCGCGATCACCGTGATGTCGGGCGATAGCGCCGCCGTGGCCGTGCTCGCGGGCGACGCGAGCTCGACCGGGCTGCCGCTCTCGCTCGCGGGCGTGCCGCCGACGGCCGCGCCGCCGGTCGCCGGGCTGCTCGCGGGGATCCAGGGCCAGGACATCCGGGTCGACGCCCCCGCCGCGGTGAAGTCCGAGGAAGAGACGGTCGTCAGCTACGTGGCTACCGACGAGAGCGGCGCGACCGCGACGGGCAGCCTCGAGGTCACGATCGAGCCCGCCCCGTCCAAGGCCCACCCGGACCAGGCCCCGGTCCCGCAGGAGGTCGACGCGCGCGAGACGGCGGGGGACGTCGCCGTCATCCCGATCCCGGTCTACGGCGTCGATCCGGAAGGCGACTCGGTCACCGTCACCGGCGTCACCGTGCCGCCCACGCTCGGCCGGATCGTCGCGATCAGCCCCGACTCGATCTCCTACCAGTCCTATCCGGACTCGGCGGGCACGGACACGTTCACCTACCAGGTCACCGACCCGTACGGGCTGACGGGCACCGCGCAGGTGCGGATCGCCGTGCTGCCGCCGGGACCGCCGCAGCCGCCGGTCGCGGTCGACGACGTCGTCAACGCGCCGCCCGGCGCGTCGCTGCACCTGAACGTGGTCGCCAGCGACTACATCGCGCCCGGCGACACGGTGACCGTCGAGCCGCTGAGCGAGACCAACAAGACCGTCCCGGCCGGGGTCAGCCTCACCGGCGACTACGCCTACCTCAAGGTGCCCGCCTCGCCGGCCGACCCGCCGTTCGGGTTCACCTACGGCATCACCGACGGGACCACGCCCTCGCTCGCCCAGGTCATCGTCTACCCGGTCGCGGGCGCGAAGATCCCGCCGATCGCGAACGACGTGGTGGCGCCGCAGCCGCCCGCCGGCGCCGGCACCGTCACGGTCAACGTGCTGAAGAACGACGACGACCCGGTCGGCACGCCGGGCGACCTGAAGATCAGCTGGGTGCCGGCCGGCGTCACGGTGCGCGGCCAGAGCCTGACGATCAGGCTGGCCGCCCAGCCGCGCGAGGTGCCGTACCAGGTCACCGCGCCCGACGGGCTTACCGCGACCGCCGTCGTGTACGTGCCCGGCACGAGCGCGACCGCGATCAGGCTGCGGCCGGGCGCGCGGATCACCCTCAAGAAGGACAGCTCGCAGACCGTCCCGCTCAGCTCGATGATCATCGACACCTCCGGCCGGCCGCTCAAGATCACCACGCTCAACGAGCTCACCGCGTCCCCGTCAGGCGACGTCGCGGTCAGCGCGAACCAGGCGGGCGCCTTCCAGGTGCGCGCGCTCGGCGGCTACACCGGGCCGGGCGCGGTCACCGTCCAGGTCTACGACGGCGCCACCCTCCAGGACCCGCACGGAAACACGGCGACGGTGACGATCCCGGTCCAGGTCGGCCCGGACGTGCCGATCATGCGCTGCCCGGCGGCACCGCTTCAGGTCGTCGAGGGCGGCGCGCCGCAGGGCTACGACATCGGCCAGCTCTGCCACGTCTGGGTGGACACCACGGTCGACACCCCGCCACCGCACTACGCCGCGACCTGGGCGAAGGCGGCGGGCGGGGTCAGCGCCAGCGTGCCCGGCGGCACGCAGCTGGAACTCAGCGCGGCCAGCGGCGCCACCCCCGGCGCCACCGGCACGCTGACGGTCACGCCGTCGGGGTCGACCACCGGGGGCACGCTCGCCGTCCAGGTCATCAAGGCGCCGCTGCCCACGGGGCGGGCCGTCAGCGTCTCGGTCGACGCGAGCCACAGCGTCACCGTCGACCTCAGTCAGTATGTGACGAGCCCGCTCGCCCAGCCGGACATCCAGGTGCTTTCGGTGAGTCACCCGGCGGGTGCGACGGTCACCAGCAGCGGCGCGACGGTCACGATCACGCCCGCCCACGGCACCACCGGCTCGCTCACCCTGACCGCTGGCGTGACCGACGTCGCCGGCCGGACCGACCGGGAGATCACCGTCGCGATCACGGTCACCGTCATCGGCTTCCCGACCGCGCCCGGCCAGCCGAGCGCCACAGTGGCGAGCCGCAGCATCACGGTGTCGTACAGCCCCGCCCAGGGCAACGGTGCCCGCATCGCCTACTACACGGTCTACACCAACGGCGCGCCGCATCAGTGCCCGAGCACCTCGTGCACGATCGGCGGCCTGACCAACGGCGTCAACTACACCGTCTGGGTCACGGCGACGAACAGCGTCGGCGCGGGGGCCAAGAGCCCGACGACCACGGCGGAGCCCAACGCCGTGCCCGACCAGGTGACCGGGCTCGCCACCGAACCCGGCAACGACCAGATCACCCTGACCTGGCAGCCGGCCGGCTACAGCGGCACCGCGCCGACGGACTACGAGATCAAGGTCAGCCCGGTGCCGCCGGGCCAGTCGTCGGCCATCCTCGACCTGCAGCGGGTCGCCACGAAGTGGACGTTCACCGGGCTGACCAACGGCACGCCGTACACGTTCAGCGTCATGGCCGTGAACCAGCTGCGCAGCGGCGTTCCCGGCTACAGCCCGTGGAGCAACCCCGTCACCGACACCCCCTTCGGCAAGCCGCTCACGATGGCGGCGCCGGCGGCCACCGGCGCGGCGGTGCCCGACCCGGCGGCCACCCGGGGCGTCACGGTCACCTGGACCCCGGTCATCGAGCCCGCGGCCAACGGCCGCCCGGTCTCCGGGTACACCGTCTACGAGTACCAGTCGGCCACTGACGCCGGGCCCTGGACCCTGTTCGACCAGACGGCCGTGACCGGCGGGGCCAGCGACACCGCCTCGTTCACGGTCAACAACGACAGTTCCTGGTACGAGTACACGGTCACCGCGACGAACCAGGCCGGCCAGGGCGCGCAGTCACCGCAGTCGACCCCGGCCGTGCAGGCCGCCGCGCCGCCCGACCCGCCGACCGGCGTGACGGCCGCGGCCACCGGCGCCAACAACACGATCGAGGTCAGCTTCACCACGGGCGCGGCCAACTCGCGCGACATCGCAGCCATCGAGTACGGCATCGGCTCCGAAACCGAGGCCGGCACGCTCCCCGGCACCTACGCGGGGAACACGGCCTACAACGACGTCGACATCACCGGC
>Ga0335074_10003827_pt1 | contig 20674 bp, 15 predicted proteins | sample Lox_Sample_23_FD_206715 | JGI IMG/M metagenome (GOLD analysis project Ga0335074, IMG submission 206715) | Soil microbial communities from Loxahatchee National Wildlife Refuge, Florida, United States - Lox_Sample_2.3 | ecosystem: Environmental > Terrestrial > Soil > Wetlands | place: USA... | reverse complement strand
GCTGTCCCTTTCCATCCATACAGTTCGTTTATGAAACGGTCACCGCGCGCTGCTGTTCGCGCCAGCGGCCAGGCGGAATTCCCTCCCAGCCGCGAAAGGCGCGAACGAAGGAGTTCGCATCGGTGAACCCCAGCAGGTACGCAGCTTCATTGAGCTCGAGGGCGGAATTGTTAAGGTAGTGGCGTGCAAGCTGGCGACGTGCTTCCTCTAACACACGCTGAAAACTGAAACCTTCCTCTTGCAATCGGCGCTGCAAAGTGCGCGAGCTCAGGTGCAGTGTGCCCGCAATATCCTCGATGCTCGGACGTTGCCCCGTGAGCTTTTGCTGTATCGCGACCCGCACACGATCGACGAAATCTTCATCCGCATTTCCCTGCTTCAGCTCTTTCTCAAATTGTGGCGCGAGTAACGAGAGGAGTTCGGCGTTGCGAGTGACGAACGGTCGCTGCGCGTCGGCGGCGCGAAAGACGATCACGTTCTGCCTTCCACCGCAGACCACAGCACAGGCAAAGTGACGCTCGATGGTTCTCACGTGTGCGCGAGGTTGCACGAACTCCACCCGCAGCGGCACCAGCCGTGTACCCGTGCCGTGCCGGGCGACCGAGAGTACCCAGGCGAAGCAGCATTCAATCAGTACGGCAGGCTCGACCTGTTCGGCCAACAGCCAGCGAAAATGGATGCTCCACTCGCCGCTCTCTTTTTTCTGCCGAATCTCTTCCGGGCAGGTGAGCTGCTTGTAGCGCGCCATTTGCTCCACCGCCATTCCAAAGTTCTCCGACGAGAGCGCGGCGAGACTGACTGGGTTGAATCGTTCCGTCTTGGTCTCCGTGCCGAGCAGCAGGCCAATTCCGGGATCGGTGCTGACCTCGCCAATGGCGCGCCACAAAGCAAAGAGCTCCCCGGTATTCAACAGCACCCGGGCTTGACCGAGGAGCCCGTAAGGAAGTCCCGCCCTGCGCAGCACGGCAGATGGGGAGGTCCCCAGTTCCTCCAATTTGAGGAACGTACTGCCGGAGAAACGAAAATGCTTGTTCATGGTCGTCTTACTCAGACTTGAGAGAAGCCATGTCGATTGAGAATCGGTACTTGACATCGGACTTGAGCAGTCTCTCGTAAGCTTCGTTGACTTTCTGGATCGGGATGACTTCGACGTCGGCAGTGATGTTGTGCAGAGCACAGAAGTCAAGCATCTCCTGGGTTTCCCGAATGCCGCCAATCGGCGAGCCGGAAAGGCTGCGACGGCCAGGAATCAGGCCAAATGCAGTGACCGCAAGAGGCTTTTCCGGAGCGCCGACAAGCGTGAGATTTCCGTCGCGGCGCAACAGATTGATGTAGGCATCGATGTCGTGGGCGGCAGAGACAGCATCGAGAATGAAATCGAAGCTGCCGGCGTGCTTCTGCATGTCGTCTGCGTTACGTGAGATCACGACCTCGTCGGCCCAGCACGCCGAAGCCCCGCGCCGCGTGGCTGCCGACGTAGCCCGCACCGCCTGTAGCCGGAATCGCCAAATGACCTTACCGTATCATCCTCGCAGCCCCAGACGCGAGCGCAAACGGGGACTGCAGAAAGGGAAAACTAGGGCGAGCGCGCGCACTGTGCACAGGGTGGGTTCGTTCACGAAAGCGCAGCGCGATTGGCCGGATCTGCTGGTGTGTTGAAGGTCATACCCAAAACCGCCGATGTTCAATGTGGAGGGCTCTTATGGGTTGGAACCGCCTCTGTACCCGCCACTGGGTTCATTCACCAAAGCGCAGCGCCGTTAGCCGGATCTGGCTGATCCTCTCTCTCCTCGTCATTCTGTCGCCGAACCTCCTGGCAAGTAATGACCCCTGCGCGCAAGTTAATGCTTTGATAGCGGCGTTGCCCGCCGAAGGCGGCGTTGTGGACCTCACCAACTTCACTGCCCAACAGCTTGAAACCGCATGCACGCAGACAATCGTCGCGAACAAGCCGATGACACTGTTGTTCGGGTATGTGACGTGGCAACTCGGTGGAAATCCCGGGATTGACATCCGCAGCCCTAAGGTTACAATCCAATGCCCCGGAGCGGGCGAAGCTGACATGTATGCTCAGGAGCCACCCCATATCCAGTCTGCCGGGCCCTACCCCCTCATTTCCGATACAGTACAGGATTTCCATGGTACAGATGGATTCCAGATCAAGGGTTGCTTCCTGGAGGGAGCTGGTATTGGAACTTTTGGCCTTTTCTTCCCATACGGCTACGGGGGTTATGTCGAAAGGGTGCTTACACAGGCGTTCACATCGGTCGGTCAGTTCGTCCCCGGTGGCCAATGGGTTGCGGTGGGTTCTTGGTCAACTAACAACGGCGGCGACGGAGTCATTTGGGGCTATGACGGTTCCGTCTCTGGTAATTCTGGTTATGCAGGAAATGGCGGTTCGGGCTTTCACAGTGTCGTCGGAGGCGCCACGCTCAGCAACCAGCAGACATACCACAATCGTCTGCACGGCATTTATTTGGACGGCACCGGTGACCCGGATTGGTCCCCCGGCACGACCTATGTGCAGCAGCACTTCATACGGCCGCTGTCCGGTAACCCCGGCGGATACGTCTACTTTACCCAAGTACCGGGTACCACTTCCGCAAACCAGCCGAGCCTCTGCCAAGTCCCCGGATGCACATTTACCGATGGCTCGGTGACGTGGATAAATGCTGGCACCCAGCTCGGCTATGGCGGCGGAGACGTATTCGCCAGTAACTGGTGGACAATTCTGGAAGGCACCAGCTGCACAGATACCGGATTTGGCGAACCTCAGGGCTTTATCTCGGACAACATCAGGATCGAAGGTAGTCCCAGTAGCTGGATCGCGTATACAACGGTCTCCGACGCGACGTGCCATCAGGGGGAGAGCGACGATTACTATGCAACGGGTTTGCATCTGCTCTACGCGTATGCTGTACAAATCAACTCATACAATTGGCTAGGATCGGGCTGGTCCAACAATCCAGGCGGAGCGGGCATCCTCGTCGAGAGCTCTAACGCGATCGCTCTCAACGGAATGATATCGATGATGTCGTACTCGAATGCAATTCAGGTCGTTGGCTCGGGTGAGTCTAGCTTCTTAAATGTGGAGGCATTGGACACGGCAGTGGCTTCCACGCCCGTGACGGACACCTACGGGATATATGTTAGCGGAGACTCAGTCAACGACAGCTTCGATGACTTGACTATTAGCGACCATCGAGTGCCGCCCTATTCGCGGGGCGTGCTTGATCTGGGCCAGGGGACAACGATCAACAATTACAGGCCCATCGACTTGATAAATCCATATGGGCCACAACAACTGCTCGGCCCGCCGCAACCGATGCCCGGCTCACTCTCACCCACAACTGGCAGCCCCACCATTCAGGCCGTACCCACTGGCACTCCAGCAATTCAGGCGGTATCTAGTGGGAGTCCTACAATTCAGGTCGTACCCACTGGCAGCCCAGCGATTCAAGTTGTGCTCACGGGAGCCGGAGGTGAGAATTCTCCGCCGGAAACGACGCCGGAAACTGAGACCAAAGGAAACAAGGACGATAGGACAACCGGTGGGCCCGGCGACGGAACTCCCAAGTGTGATGCGGTGCGACCCGAGCGTGTGCCGACGAGACCCCTACCATGCCATTCAGCCGCCCAAGTCCGCTCGTCCTCGCAGTTGGCAAATCATGACGCTGCTGGCGATCCCGCCGGGAGGAATACTTCGCGCTCAGGACCAGCTACAAGTGATAAGGGGCAGCATTCCAGCGTCTCGACAGATGGGAAAGCTCAGAAGAAAGGCGGGGGCGGGAATAGAAATCCGGACCGCTCGGTAAGGACGAGCCCGCGGAGGAAAGCCAGCTCGTTTTGGAATGCTAGTCGGACCGCATCGTCTAGGAGGCGCGGCATCGCGCCGCGGGCTCCGGCAACCCGGAGCTAATCGCTTCGACCATCCCTGGGCCAACGCCCTTCGTGCTGGGGCTCGCATCAGGCGCAACTGCCCGTGGACTGCAAACGGTTTCGCGCTGGGGTTGGCTCGAAGCAGGAGCAGCGATTTTCTCTTGACCCAGGCGACAGCTTTCCCTATGCTGACGGCATCAGTCAGCTCTAATCGCAGTGCGAAGAGGGGCAAGTGGGTACTTGCTCTTGGCTCATCCCAAACTGACACATGCGGTAGGTCTTGACGTTTCCTGCCTCTCCACCGTATGCGGCATATGAAGTGCTGGGTCGCAGTACGAACAAGATTTAGCCTCTCTCACTGAGGATGGCGAAGCTTTATCTGAGGCAGCCAAGTCGTACTCACGCTAGAGTTGATCATGCGAAGCTTGGCTGTCGAAGTCGGTATGGACGAGATCGATCCCTTCCGGAAGTAAGTTACTCACAAGTCAGCGCACGTTAGAGGACTGATGCCCTTGAAGAAGGCGGCAGGGAAGAGCGTCACCGAGGTTCGCATTGTGGAAGCGGCGGCCCAGTTATTCGCTCGCCACGGTTACAAAGGCACGACGACCCGCCAGATCGCCCAGTTGGCGGGCGTCAATGAGGCCACGGTTTTCCGCTGCTTCGAGCGTAAGGCAGAGCTATTCTGGGCAGCCACGGAATCGCGGCTTACGCGACTCAAGCTGGGCAGAGAGTTGCAAAGTGGTATGGCCATGGACTTGGATCCGGAGGTTGTTATGCCGATGCTGGTGGAGTTTCTGGTACAAAATATTTCGGACGACTCTGAGTTGATGCGGCTCCTGTGCGTTGCCGGCTTCGAGCTTCCGGGCGCCAAGCGCATGTTTCGTGAACACCTGGGGCCCATCTTCGACAGTGTGAATGCCTATTTCGCCAGGTGTGCAGCACGAGGAGTGATCGGTGAGCTCGAACCAACTTTTGCCACACTTGGCCTGGCAGGTGCCGTCGCCGCCCATCGCAACCTGCAACAGCTCTTCAGCACGGATAGCTGTCCATCAAGCACCGAGCAATTGGCAACGACGTACGTGCGCTTTTGGCTAAATGCTTTGCACCAGCCGGCATCGGTTCGGCCGGGCAATTGCGGTTTGGGACCAGACACGCGCTAGTGCTTTTCACGCGTGGGTTTCTTTGATTCGAGTGACTTCTTTACTGGGAGAGCGGCTTTTGAAGATGCGATCGAAGTGGGGCGCCAGTCAACCTTGTTACACCATACGTACCCGCGCCCTCTGCCTGCTTTTGTCGGCCCTGCTGGGAACTCCGGTCTTCGGTTTCGCTACGGTCCAGGAGCAGTCGAATACTAACCGCCAGGAGTCGGCGAACACCGGGAATGGCTCTGGCGAGCAGCAAGACCAGAACCAGGATCGACAGCTTAACGAGCAGCAGGGCCAGTCATCCAGCCAGCAAGACGTGCAGACAGGCGATACTCCGCGCGGAGAGGGCGAGACCTCGCCGCCCAACCTGGTGCTGGACGACACCCAAACGATGCCTCCGGAGAACAAAAGCACCAGCGCCAAGGGTAAGTCGAGGACGACGCAGGAAGTCAAGACCACGCAAACCCAAAGAATCGAGCTCACTGATTTTCAAAAACTAGTAGCACTCTCACTGGGTAAGATTCTGCCGATTTATGGCGACAATCTCTTCCAGAACGTGCCCACCACGTTTGCCCCTGTCGACCACATCCCGGTTACGGCAGATTACGTGATCGGGCCCGGAGACGAACTGCTGATCCGCGGCTGGGGACAGATTGCTATGGACATCCGCACGCGGGTGGACCGCAATGGTCAAATCTATATTCCCAAGGTTGGGAATTTGACGGTTGCGGGCCTGCGCTATGACCAGGTGCAAGGGTTTCTGAAGTCTGAGATCGGCCGCATCTACCAGAATTTTGACCTAAGTGTCACGCTGGGAGATCTGCGCTCCATCGATGTTTTCGTTGTCGGTCAAGCGCGGCGTCCGGGACGGTACACAGTGAGTTCGCTCAGTACGTTGGCGAATGCGATCTTTGCTTCCGGAGGTCCATCACCTGCGGGTTCCATGCGGCACATTCAGTTGAAGCGCGGCGGACAGGTGGTCACCGACTTCGATCTATATGATCTGCTACTCAAGGGCGACAAGAGCAAAGACGCGCCGCTGCTGCCAGGGGATGTCATCTATTTCGCGCCTGTTGGGCCACAGGTTGCGATGGGAGGCGAGGTCAATGTTCCTGGAATCTACGAACTGAAGAATGAGACAACGTTGGAAGATGCGTTGCAAATGGCCGGCGGGCTCTCGACAACTGCCTTGGGCAGCAAGGTCTACGTCGAGCAGATCAAAGAGCGTAAAGAGCGGAGCATCGAGGAAATCAAACTGGATGCGGCGGGCATGCAGCGTGCGCTGAAAGACGGCGACATCCTGAACTTTGCGCCCATTTCGCCACGTTTTGTCGACTCGGTCACGCTGCGCGGCAATGTTGCCAGGCCGGGACGATATCCCTGGCACGAAGGCATGCGGGTCACCGACCTGATCCCCAACCCCGAATTTCTCATCACGAACGAATACTGGAAGCAGCAGAACGCGATTACCCTGCAGACTCAGAAAAACGCGAATACCTTGCAGACGCAGAAAAACGCGAATACCTTGCAAAAGCAGAATTCCTCCAGCAAGCAGCCGGGCAACGTTAACGGAGAGTCCGCGAGCACTATGACGTTGAATGATGTCGTACGCAACGCCCCGGAAATCAACTGGGACTATGCGGTCGTGCAGCGTATCAGCAAGCAGGACCTTTCCACTGAACTGTTGCCGTTTAATCTGGGCAAAGCCGTGTTGCAACATGACGAAAGCAGCAACCTGTCGCTCGAGCCTGGCGACATCGTTACTGTTTTCTCGCAAGCCGATTTACGCGTGCCGCGCGAGCAGCAGACAAAACTCGTGCGTCTGGAAGGCGAGTTCGTTGCCGCCGGGATCTACCGCGCGCACCCCGGCGAAACCCTCCGCGACCTGGTGATCCAGAGCGGCGGGCTGGCGCCTTCGGCGTATTTGTACGGAGCGGTGTTTACTCGAGTCTCCACTCGCGAGCAGCAGCAAGAGAGGCTGGAGATGGTGATTGCCCAGCTGGAGAGTGATCTGGCGCGGCGAGCGGCGCGGCAGGAGTACGTAGCCGCTTCCGCCGATGAAGCTGCGGCCGCGCGCCAGGCGGCGGAGGCGCAGCGTCAGAGCCTGGAGAAATTACGGCTCCTCAGGGCTGATGGGCGGATTGTACTGAACCTGCACCCCAAGGATACCGGCGTCGATGATATTCCGCCGCTTCCCTTGGAGGACGGTGACGAACTGTATGTCCCGGCGCGTCCGCTGGTGGTGAATGTTTTCGGCGATGTGTACAACCAGGGCTCGTTCCTGCAACGTCCCGGCAAGACCGTGGCCCGTTACATCCGCGATGCTGGAGGGCCCACGCGCAACGCCGATAAAGGCAGAATCTACGTAGTGCTTGCCAATGGGTCGCTCGTTAGCAAGGACGCTGCCTCAGGCTTCTGGTCGGGCGGGTTCGAGAGCATGGTCCTGATGCCGGGCGATACCGTGGTGGTGCCCGAACAGTTGAACCCCGGCGCCGCGTGGCGAAATTTCAAAGATCTCGCCCGCATATTGTTCGACTTTGGCCTGGCGGCGGCCGCGGTTAACGTGCTGAAGTAACGGCTTATCTGTACGCCGAAGCCTTCGGACGTGCAACAGTGGGCATGGCATATGCGCGACAGATACAAGACACCTGACCTTCGCATTGGCAGTGAACCTGCCGAGGACAGCGTCGCTACAGTCCGCTCCGAGGATTCGACGAGCGCTCCGCGGGATTTGCTTGGGATGTTGCTCATCCTTTCGAGCTACCGCAGGAGAATTCTTGCGGTGACGTTTGCGGCCGCGGCAGTCGCGGCGATCGTGGTCCTGCTGATACCGAACGTGTACACCGCCAATACCTCTATTCTTCCGCCCGAACAGAGCCAGTCGGCCGCCAACGTCCTGCTCGGCCAGATCGGCATCTTGAACGGTTTGTCCAGCTCAGACTTGGGCCTCAATAACCCGGCTGATCTGTTTATTGCGATGCTCCGCAGCCGCTCCATCCAGGATGCCCTCATCAATCAATTCGACCTGCGCAAGGTCTATGGAGCCAAGACTTACGAGGACGCGCGCAAGAAGCTGGACCAACGCAGCGCAATCCTGAATGAAAAAGAGGGATTGATCTCCATCAGTGTGACGGATCGCGATCCGCGCCGCGCGGCCGACATGGCGAATGCCTACGTTGACCAATTGCACTCGCTGAATCAATCCCTGGCGGTTTCGGAGGCAGCACAACGGCGTCTGTTTTACCAGCAGAAGTTGGATGCGGAACGGGAAGCGCTCTCTCAGGCCGAACTGGCACTGAAACAGGCACAAGAGAAGACCGGCCTGGTTCAGCCCGACGCCCAGGGCCGTGCCATCATTGACGCCGTCGCCAACACTCGTGCTCAGGTCGGCATTGAGGAAGTCCAGCTCCAGGCCATGCGCACGTATGCCACGCCTAATAATCCGGATCTACAGCGGAAAGAACAGGAGTTGGCGGGTCTGCGCGCTGAGTTGGCGAAGCTGGAGCACAATAGCGGGAAGCTCGGAAACGGGAACGTTGAGATCCCAACCGGCATGCTGCCTGAGGTCGAGCTCGGCTACCTTCGACGAGCGCGTGACTTGAAATATCACGAGGCGCTGTACGAATTTCTCAACAAACAACTGGAAGCCGCACGCATTGATGAAGCCAAAGAAGGCGTACTCGTGCAAGTGGTCGACAAAGCGGTGCTGCCGGAGAAGAAGTCTGGGCCGCACCGCACCCTCATCGCTCTGTTAGTCACAACGGCGGCCTTCATTCTTTCGTGCTTTTGGGTTTTCGTCGCCGAAACTCTGCGGCGGATGCGAGAGGGACCGCAGGAGGGAGCGCGTCTGGTAGCACTAGGGGACGCCTCGCGCAATTCATGAGCACTTCGCCGTCCGCAATCACGATGTCCCCGCGCAGTGAGCCCAACAAGCTGCCGGCGGCCGTGGAGATCTGTGGGCTGCTCGCCTTGATTGTTATCAGCGCGCTGGTTTTCGTGTTGCGGCTGATGACCCCGGAGCAGGCGGCCGTACTGACCCTGCTGTTGATGCTGTTCTTGGTCGCGTTGGCGTGGCAGCGCTTCTATCACGGGCGCCATCCCTGCTTCCTGTTCCTTTGCGCGTTGACGGTGCTCCAGGGCGGAAGGTTTATCGCCTACTGCGTGGGCGCCGACCCGTATCCGCTGCGCGCCGGCAGCAGCATCAGCAACTATGGGTTTGACCTCTCGCGCCCGGAAGCCGGAATCGTTTTGCTGACGCTGGCCTTGTCCGCCCTTTGCGTCTATGCGCCCTGCCGCTGGAACTATCGGCGCGTGGCCCCACCAGACACGGCAAAGGTGCGCCAGTATTTGCCGTATCTTTACCTGCTGTTCTACGGTAGCCTACCCATCAATATCCTCAAGAACTATAACTACTATCAGTATGCGCAGGAACACGGAGGCTATATTGCGTTCTGGGTGAACCATGGCGACTTTGCCGCTACTGTGCCACTCTGGGTGCGTCTGGTCTCTCTGATTACCCTACCCGCGTTCCTGGGGATCTTCGTTTTCGAGTCTGGGAAGAAGCGCATTTACCTGGCCACGGCCTGCTACTTTGCCTCGTCATTACTGGTGCTCCTGATGGGAAGCCGGATGGGCGCCTTCGGCTTAATCCTTACCCTCTGGTACGCCTCCGGGATCAGGTCCGGGAAGAAGAGCCGGGCGGCCCGCGTACTTGCCCTCGGCCTCGGGTTGTTTCTGGCAGGAGGGATATTTCAGGCCCTCCGCGAAGATTCCGACACCGTCTTCTCTTACGCGGTCGAGCCCTTCACCTTCGTCCGCCTGGCCGGCAACTCGCTCGACGTGAACGAAGTCGTGATCAAGTACCGAGACATTTTTTCTCCTTACACGGCTTCCTATCTCTGGAACGAACTCCAATTTGGTTTCAGCCCCCACGACGTTCAGCACTACTTTCGGGGCCGCGAATTGGGGCACGATGTCACGGTCTTGTTGAATCCGTATGCGCTCGCGCAAGGATACGGGACAGCAGGTTCATACATCGCGGAAGAGTACATGATTGCGGGCACCGCCGGAGTGGTTGTGATCTCGCTTCTGATAGGGCTGGCGTTGCATATGCTCCACCGGCTCAGCGGCAATGCGGTTGGCCTGTTCCTGATCCTGATGGTGTTGCCAGAGTTCATTAATATGCCGCGCGGCGATCTGCTAGACTGGCTCTCCGTATTGGCCAGAGGCATTCTGCTGGTTGCCGTTCTTGGCGTGGGATGGAACTTCTATCGTGTCCTGGCGTGGCTGAGGCGGAGCAACGAAGGGTACCCTATGTCCTTTCCTGTGGGGGCGCCGTGATCTCGCTAATTGTCGCGACCGTCAACCGAGTGACGGAATTGGAGCGTCTTTTCGCCAGCTTGGAGGGGCAATCCTATAAGGATTTTGAGGTCCTTGTCGTCGACCAGAATGCGGACGACCGGTTGCTTTCAGTCCTCGGCAGGCATGCGGGTCTGCGGGTTCGGTATCTGCGATCGGGCAAAGGACTCTCGCGGGCTCGAAATGTTGCTTTGCCCCATGTCATGGGTGACATTGTGGCCTTCCCGGACGACGATTGCTGGTACCCCGACGATCTGCTTGGCAGCGTGAATACCTGGTTTGATTCGCATCCGGGGCCCGCGGGCCTACTGACCACTCTGCGTGATGCCGACGGCCACACTATTGGGCCACGATGGCCTACTGTGCCCCGCAGCTGTACAAAAGAGGACATTGGCGTCCTCGCGATCTCGCCCAACGGCTTTCTGCGGAGACAAGCGGTCCAGGCGATCGGTTGTTTCAATGAGGGTATCGGCGTTGGTGCGGATACCATGTACCAATCTGGGGAGGAATTCGACTACTTTGTTAGGCCGCTGGCCCTCGGAATGGAGATATGGTATGAGCCGTCGCTCACGGTGCACCATCCCAACTTCCACACTCTGGAACGAATGTTGGCGAAGACATACACCTACTCGATGGGAGCAGGCTACGTCATTCGATTACACCGTCTCTCGCCGGCGTACTTCGCCGAGCGGGTGATCCGGTCGGTGGGAGGAGCCGTGGTGCATTTGAGCCGGGGCAATCTGCGCGTCGCCTACTCCTATCTGCTGCGTACCGCCGGCTATTTGCGCGGATACTTTTTCGGTGCAAGAGACCTCGGGAGGGAAACGGGTAGCTTTTGAGTTCCTCCTGGCGGCCGCTAGCTCGTAACATCGTTCAGCTGGCTTCGGGCGAGATTCCAGCCCGGCTGTGCGGCATTGCTGTGCTGCTGCTGCTGGCCCGCACTTATGGCGTCATCATCGTCGGCGTCTACGCCCTGGCCCAGAGCATGACGCAGTATTCGTATCCCTTCATCGACTTTGGGCTGCGCCATGTCGGCGCGCGGCTGATCGCTCGCTATCCGCAAGCAGGCCAGGTGATCGTCAAACGGGTGCAGAAACGCCGCCTGCTGATGGCATCGACGATCCTGCCCTTCCTGCTGGTCTATGCCATGGTGGCGAACCTGCCCCCCAACTTCAAAGTGTTCGTCTTTGTCTTCGCGGGAATCAGTTGCCTATACGCGGTATCACTGGAGTGGGCCGCATGGGGTAAGGAGCACCTTGGCTTAGTCGGCTTCTCCAAGATGCTCGTTCCCGGCAGCATACTGATCTTTCTGCTGCTCGGCCGAGGAAGCGACCGGCTCCTGTGGTGGCTGATCGCAGGCAATGCCTTCGGATACATCGTGCAAGGGGTCATTTTTTGGCGATGGTGGCGAGTTCATCGGCCGGCAGTTGCAGATGTAAACGGCGCGATCCCTGCTGAGGTGCAAGAGTCGCTGGCGTGGAAACGCACCAGCGTCATGGGATTGGCCTGGTTTTGCAACCTGTGCTTCAATACCATCGACATGCTGATGCTGGGCGTGATGTCCAATGCGCACGAGGTCGGGCTATACAGCGCCGCCTACCGCATCATGAATCAGGTTTTGTTCACCTACTACCTGCTGACCTCGATTCTTTATCCCAGGCTCGCACGGCAGGACGTCAAACAGCGGGTGCGCGCGCTGCGGCCAAAGATTCTGTTGACCCTGGCCGCGACCGGTGCAGTGATCGCACTCCCGTTGGCCATTTACAGCCGCGAGGTGCTGCTCATCGTATTTGGGCAGAAATTCCTGGCGGCGACTCTGTTGCTCTCGCTGCTGGCTTGGGCGATACCGCTGGATTTCCTGACCTCGTATCTGAGCAACGCTTACTTCGCCTGGAGCATGGAAAAGAAAGTGCTGGTCTGCACCGCAATCGGGGCCGGCAGCAACGTAGTATTCAATCTCATCTGGATTCCGCAGTATGGCGCGAAAGCCGCCGCCGTCAACACATTGATCTCCTATGTTGTTTTTCTAGGCAGCCTGGCGCTGGTCGGCAGATACGCCAGCGAAGTAGGCCGCTCTGGCCAGCCAGTCGCGGCTTCCAGCACAACGGATTGATGGCTCGCAGGCGTTACCGGGCCAGGGGCCCTTCCGCATGCTTTGCCGCGGCATAATCCCGCAATGAGGGTCCTGTACGATCATCAGGTTTTTTCGCTGCAGAATGCCGGCGGGGCATCACGATACTTCTACGAGCTTGCAAGGTTCCTGGCAGGCGTCCCCGACGCGCAAACCGAGGTTTGGCTGGGCATGAACGGGACGGTTTACCCGTTTTCCGGACTCGACCAGCAAAAGGTGCACGTGAGCGCGCTGCCGGAATGGCTGCCGCCAGGACAGCCCCGCTACCTGGCCAATGAAATATGGAGCCGGACTAAGGCACGGATACATTCACCGGTCGATGTCTATCACCCCACGACGTATATACGCACGCCTACTATCCGGGCACGGCGGGTGATCGCGACGCATCACGACTGCACCCATGAGCGCTTCGCGGAGTATTTTCCCGATGCCAAGAAGATTTCTTGGGCGCGCAAGCGGCTTTTCCCGCGGGCGGATGCAATCATCTGTGTCTCCGAGTCCTGCCGTCAGGACCTGCTGCACTTCTACAATGTCGATCCGGCAAAAACCCGAGTGATCTACCACGGCCTGACGCTTTTACCGCGGAGTCCGCAAGCCGCCGCTGATCTCAAACAGCACCTGCGTCGCGATTACATGCTGTACGTTGGGATGCGAGCGAAGTTCAAGAACTTCGGCGGTCTGTTGCAGGCCTTCCGCGATTCGCGGTTGTACGATTCTCTGGATCTGCTGTTGTTGGGCGGTAAGGCGATAACACCCAGGGAAAGAACGCTGATCACAAAATTGGGTTTGAGCGACTGCGTGGTTTGCCTTCCGAAGGTTTCCGATGAAGTGCTGGCAGAAGCCTATGCGGGCGCCCGGTTGTTTGTGTATCCATCGTTCAACGAGGGTTTTGGTTTTCCACCGCTGGAAGCTATGTCGCTGGGCTGCCCGGTACTCGCGAGCGGGGTTTCTTCCATTCCTGAGGTGTGCCGGGATGCGCCATTCTATTTCGATCCCACAGACCAGGATTCGTTCTGCCGCGAATTACTGAAAGCTAGCAATGACGAGACAGCTCGGCGGCGCTCGGTGATGCGCGGCCGCGAGGTCGCCGCGCTCTACGATTGGACAAGGTGCGGGCAGCAAACCTTGGCTCTGTATCGTGAATGCCAGTGATAGGCTGCAAGGTCAGTTAAAATACCCGTTTGTTCAAACGATGTCAGAGCTCAAGAACCTTTTGTACAGCGATCTCGCACGGCAATTCGAATTGGAAGGCAAGAAGAGTGTCCAGCCCAACGCATTTCGTTTCCTGGCGCGTCTATTGCACTTCCGCTTTCTGCCTAATGTGATTTGCCGTACAAGCCGCGCCGCGATGCTGGCGGGAATTCCGCTTTTGCCAAGGCTGCTGACATATGCGAACCTCGTTCTATTCGGGATCGAAGTGACTCCGCGCTGCGAAATCGGGCCGGCGATCTTTTTTGCTCATCCCGTAGGCTGTGTGATCGGCGCGTGGAAGATTGGCAGAAACGTTACCGTATTTCAAGGCGTTGGACTGGGCGCGCTTCATCCTGACATGGGCTTTAGCCCGGAGTTGCGATGCGAGATTGGTGACAATGTTGTTTTGGGGGCTGGTTCCAAAGTGTTAGGGCCTTACCGTATAGGGAACAATGTCACGGTGGGTGCAAATTCTGTGGTGATAAACTCTGTGGCTCCCAATCAAACTGTATTTGGCATTCCGGCACGAGTGGTGCCAAGCGCAGCCCAACACGCCCTTGGACTGGAGACGACATCTCGCGTGCGCTGAGGCAAGATAGCAAGTCTTTGACAGCGGTTTGGGGTTTCTAAAGGGAGCCAGTAACTTGTGTCAGGTGATCCAAAGGCGTAGGGTTCGCAACGAAACTTAGCATCTTGAAGGCAACCATTACTTCGAAGCTGTTGCATACGATTAGCGAAGTCGGCCAGGAGCCGGCGAATGGCAGTTTGGGAACCATCTTCTACCAGCGTGCGGAGCGGCAATGACCTTCGATGTTACGGTGATCATTCCTAGTTACAACACGCGGGCTTTGCTGCAAGGCTGCATCAGTTCGATCTACCGCTACACCGAGGGCGTCAGCTTTGAGGTCATATGTGTGGATGGCGGCTCCCCCGACGGCAGCGCCGACATGGTGGCCCACGAATTTCCCCAGGTCACACTCATCCGTAATGCCTCCAACGAGTCCTACGCCCGCAGCGCAAACCAGGGCATTCGCCGGGCCCGCGGACGCTATGCCTGCCTGCTCGACAGCGACACTTTGCTGATTGAAAATGCGCTCGGCCCACTGGTGCGATTCATGGACGACCATCCCGACGCCGCGGCCTGTGGCCTCAGGCTACTGAACCCCGACGGCAGCATTCAGCACCACATCCGCAGCTTTGCCGGTCTGCAGATCTTCTTGTTACAGGCGCTGAACTGGCACAAATTCTTCCCCAAAAGCAAGATCATGAATCGCTACTACAACACCGATTTCGACTACTCGAAGGCGCAAGTGGTACAGAGTATCGGCACCAGTGCCTACATGATGCGCCGTTCGACGTGGAAAGAGGTAGGGTTGCTGGACGAGCGCTTCCGCTGGGCGATGCCGGATCTCGCCTACAACTACACGCTGCACAAGAATGGCTACAAGCTTTACTACTCTCCCTGCGCATCGGTGGTCCACTTCGGAGGACAGACAGCCAATCAGGACGTGCTTCGGTCTCTGCGGGAACAGTGTGAAGGACTGATCGACTTTAGCGAGCGCTACGACTATTTCGGAAGCAGCCGGTGGATCAAAGCCCTGGTGCGGCTCGGCGTTCGTACACGCTATTACTCTAAGGTCTTGGGTTACTATCTGAGCTCCGACAAGCGGATTATCAAGGGCCCCGGTGCTCCGCCGAAAGCAGTTGCCGCACACCTTCTCAGGCCAGAAGCGCAAAATGTCACCAGCGAGCACCCCGGGAGAGCCGTTCCCGCGTTCAGTCAGTCAGACTCGGAGATGAGCTCTCTATCCAGCCAGTAAAGGGGCTCTCCTGGGGCGAATCGCCGGACACCATAGCATTCATGAAACCCGCAGCATTGTCATTGGCAAACACAACCGCTGTTCAGCCCGACGAGACACCGGCGATTGCCGGCGGCACGGCCGTGCGCGCGCCGGACCATCGGCTTGTGTTCGGAGCGCCGGTCATCGGCGAGACCGAAATCGCCTCGGTCGTGGAATGCTTGCGCAGCGGCTGGATCGGCCTCGGCCCGCGTGTGACCCAGTTCGAGCGCGCCTTCGCGAAATATAAAGATGCACCCTATGCCGCGGCCGTCAGCAGCGGCACAGCGGCAATTCATCTGGCGCTTCTGGCCTTAGGCATTGGGCCGGGCGACGAGGTGATCGCACCGGCCATGACTTTCTGTTCGACAATTCACTCCATCGTGCACGCCGGGGCGACGCCGGTGCTAGTGGATTGCGACCGCGCTACCTTCAACGTCGATCCCGCGCTCGTCGAGCGGGGCATTACGCCGCGCACCAAGGCGATCCTTGCCGTGCACATGTGCGGCCGCTGCTGCGAGATGGATGCGATCCTCGAGATTGCGCGCCGGCATGGCCTGCTGGTGATCGAAGATTGCGCCCACGCCATCGAGTCCACCCACCGCGGCCGCCTGGCCGGTACCATGGGCGATGCCGGATGCTTCAGCTTCTATCCCACCAAGAACGTCGCCACGTGCGACGGCGGTATGGTGATCTCTCGGGATCGCGCGCTGCATGAGCGCGTGAAGGTGCTGTCGCTGCATGGCATGACTGCCGACGCCTGGAGCCGTTTCCTCGATGGTCCCTCGGGATACGAAGTCGTAGCTGCCGGTTTCAAGTACAACATGACCGATGTGGCAGCGGCGCTCGCCCTGCCACAGCTTGAAACGCTCGAGGAGCACTGGCAAGCCCGCGAAAAACTTTGGCACACCTACAACCAGCGGCTGGCGGGATTACCGCTCATCCTTCCGCCGCCGGCGGTTTCTGGTTCGCGTCACGCTTTTCATCTCTACACGCCGCTGCTCGCGTCAGAAGAGATCGCTGCCTCGCGTGAGCAAATCGTCGCCGCGCTGGATGCCGAAAACATCGGTGTCGGCATTCACTACGTACCGGTCCATCGGCAGCCCTACTATCGCCAGCGGTTTGGTTATGCCGATACCGACTTCCCCAACGCGACGTTTGTCGGCGAGCGTACCATCTCGCTGCCGCTGTCTTCCGCAATGTCCGAGCAGGACGTCGACGACGTTGCCAGAGCTCTGGGCCGCATCTTCCGGTACTACAAACCTGCTGCATGAAGTCGTCCCGCACGAGCTCATCAGCTTTGTATCAGGGCACGACCCTTCGGCACGCTCAGGGCAGGCCTTCAGTTGTGCCGACTCGCGCTCAGAAGAAATCGGACTTTAACCCCTGCGTCTGTGGCAGAGGGGCTAAAGCCCGCATTTTTTTTTCGCTGCTCTCGGTACGGCTCAAGCCGTGCTCTGATACAAAGCGTCTGAAACCTGTTTTTCTGGCGGCGCTGACTCTTGCGGTACTTTCCAGCGGGTTGTCTGTTCGGCTTACGGCCCAGCAGACGCCTTCCAGTTCCACGCCATCCGCCCAATCCCAACCTGTCCCCTTCGATAACAGCTTCCCGCACCCCAACGAGAGCAAATTTCTTCTTCACCTCGCCCAGGACCAGGCGACGATCTGGACCAGTCCGTTCCATCTCCAGCCCGCCGATGCTAAGTGGCTCGTGCCGATGGGCGGCATCGCTGCAGGACTTTTTGCCACTGATCCGCAAAGCTCCTACGCGATGCGGCTCAACAATCCACACCCACTGAATGTCTTCTCCGACGCCGGTGTCGCAGCCGCGGGCGGCCTGACCGGTGCAGCGTACGTCTGGGGCCGCATCACGCACAACGAACGGCTGCGCGAAACCGGCGTCCTGGCTACGGAAGCCATCGCCAACGCCGCCGCGGTTGATCTCGCGCTACAGGGCATCACCGGGCGCGAACGCCCGATTCCCTCCGACTACCAGAACATCTTCTTTCACGGTGGCACGTCGTTTCCTTCCGACCACGCGGCGATTACCTGGGCCTTCGCTTCGGTTGTCGCGCAGGAATATCCGCATTTTCCGGCGGAGCTCGCCGCTTACGGCCTCGCAACCGGCGTCAGTCTGGCGCGGGCGGCCTCCGGCCAGCACTTCCTCTCCGACGTTTTTGTCGGCGGCCTGATGGGCTACGAGATCGGCCGGCACATCTACAAGGTGCGCCACAATCCCGAGATCGACGACGACCTGAAGATCATCGCCGAGCAAACCACCGCACCCCGCCCCACCAATTTCGCCAGCGTCAATGTTCCGCTCGATAGCTGGATCTATCCCGCGATGGAGCGCCTCATCGCCGCGGGCTACATCGATACAGCATTCCTGGGCCTGCGCCCATGGACGCGCATGTCGTGCGCTCGCATGCTAATCGAGATGAACACGAAGTCGGAGTTCCACACCGACGTTCCTTCGGAAGTCTGGCGGCTGAAGCAGGCACTCGACGAGGAGTTCGCGCCCGAACTCGCCACCTGGGAGGGCCACCCCAGCGAATCCATCCAGCTCAACTCCCTCTACACGCAGGTGATGGACATCGCCGGCACGCCAGTCAACGACAGCTATCACTTCGGACAGACCATCATCAACGACTATGGCCGGCCGTTCTGGCAGGGCGTGAACAACGTCACCGGCTTCAGCGCCAGCGCCAACGACGGACGCGTCGCCTTTTATGTGGATGGTGAGTATCAGCATGCGCCCACCATCCCCGGCTATCCGCTCTCCGTGCGCCAGGTGATCGCCAACGTCGACGACAATCCCGTGCTGCCGTCGACGCCCATCAGCGCCAACCGCTTTAGCCTCCTCGATTCCTACGCGATGATGCGCTACGCCGGCCTCGACTTTTCCGCCGGCAAGCAGAGCATGTGGTGGGGTCCCAGCGAAGGCGGTGCCATGCTCATCAGCGACAACGCTGCACCCTTCTGGATGCTGCAGATCAATCGCATGGAGCCGACCAACATCCCCCTGCTCTCAAAGTTTCTTGGGCCGTTCGAGTTCTCAAACTTCTTCGGCGGCCTGGCGGGGCAGGATTACCCGCCCCAGCCTTACATCTTCGGCCAGAAGGCCAGCTTCAAACCGTTCCGCGACCTGGAAGTCGGCTTCACGCGCGACGACGTCTTCGCCGGTCAGGGCCACGTTCCGCTCACCTTCGGCTCCTTCTGGACCGCGTTCACCAGCCTCAACGACGTGTCGCCACAGGTCAAGTTCTCGCGCAAGGACCCCGGCGCACGCCACGCCAGCTTCGATTTCACCTGGCGCCTGCCGGTACCGGGGCGCTGGCTCGAGCTCTACACCGACTCCATCGTGCACGACGACGTCAACCCCATCAGCGCTCCGCAACGCGCTGGCTGGAATCCCGGCGTTTACGTCTCACACTTGCCGGGCATTCCCAAGCTCGATTTTCGCGCCGAGGCTGTCTACACCGATCCGCCGGGCGCGACCTCGACCATGGGACAGTTCATCTACTGGGCGGTTGTCTACCACCAGGTGTACCTGAACAACGGCTATTTGATTGGCAGCTGGATCGGGCGCGAAGGCAACGGCTATCAGGCGTGGAGTACCTATCACTTCACCCCGCGCAGCAGCTTGCAGCTCGCGGTGCGCAACGCCAGGGTCGCGCCCGACTTCATTCCCGGCGGTACCACGCAGTGGGACTGGAGCGTCTCCGGCGATCTGTGGGCGCACAAGAATTTCGAGATCAAACCGCTTCTGCAATACGAAACCTGGCTGATTCCCCTGCTTGAACCAACGCGGCAGCGCGACTTCACGACCTCTCTACAGTTGACGTGGTGGCCGAACAAAATAGGTTTCAGGCGGAGCACTAACTAAGTGCGTCGTAACTGGTTTTTCGTTAGATCAGCGCTTCCGCGACTTTCCCGGGTAAGCCAAGGCAACCGCAGCCTCACCCGTCAGTACTCGGAAGGTAAACGTTTCTTGCAGGTATAACGTGACGGCAGTGTCGGTGTGGCTCAAATAGCCAATGGAAACATCCTGCCCGATCTGCAGTTCGAAGTCGCCGCCACGCGTGGTCACCACAAACGCCCCGCGGATGGCGGGTGCCCAGATGATTTTGTCATCGACCAGGCGCTTGACGTGTTCCAAAACCGGGTATCCCTGGTCGCTGGTCTCCGACAGCGCAGTGTAAACATCGGCATCCAGAAGCACCGCGTAAGGGCCGTTGACGCCGGCCAGCCGCAAGGCGCTTAGCGCTTGGGCAAACGCATTCGGATACGCGCGTACGTCATCGGGCAGCGTCATCGCCGGATTGCTGTTGCCCTGCCGAATGCCGGTAATTCCCGCGGCAGGGTAGCCTTCGAATATCGCGCCATCCTCGGCAAAGGCAAGTTTACGCGCGGCATCTTTCGCCGGCTGCCAGTCTGAGTCGTTCGCTCCCCGCTCCACATCGTCGATGGCCTGGCGCTCGAGCTTGAACGGAGCGCGCAGTTCGACCAGTGCTTTTGCCTCGCGCTGGCGCGCGACAATACCGTCTCCCGGAGCCTGAATCGTCAGCAGATGTCCGGTGCCGACCGCCGATAGAGTCGGCCCCCCGGGTCCCTCCAGGTCAACCACACGCCTCCCGGCCAGATGACGCTTCAACGTGCGCGACGTCTCTTCTTCGATCTGCGCCCAGGCAGCATCGGAGACCGGGGCTAGCTCGCGATGGAGATTATTCATTTGAGATTTCTCCTTTCAGGGAACCAATACCGAGCGAACCGTCGCTTCTTGGCGCCGATGGAGGCGATTCCTCGGCCGGTTCGCCGGCAGCCGCTCCGTCCGCAGACTGGTCGTCGCCTACATTTTCCAGAAACGTCGCGGGAGGCGCAAAAAAAAGGTTGCCGGTGACCGCGCGACTGAAATCGAGCAACCGATCGTAGTTGCCGGGCGGCCGGCCGATGAACATGTTCTCCAGCATCTGCTCAATCGTGCGCGGCGACCGGCTGTAACCGATGAAATAGGTACCAAATTCTCCCTGTGCAGGCCGCCCGAAAGGCATATTGTCACGCAGGATCTTGATCTCCTTGCCATCTTCGGTGATCGTCGTCAGCGCATTGTGAGCGGATGTCGGCTTGACGGC
>Ga0335074_10003826_pt1 | contig 20675 bp, 18 predicted proteins | sample Lox_Sample_23_FD_206715 | JGI IMG/M metagenome (GOLD analysis project Ga0335074, IMG submission 206715) | Soil microbial communities from Loxahatchee National Wildlife Refuge, Florida, United States - Lox_Sample_2.3 | ecosystem: Environmental > Terrestrial > Soil > Wetlands | place: USA... | reverse complement strand
CTCTGATGCCTTCTTAGGGTTCGTGATGATCTGCGTGATCAGGTGCGGGATCCCCGCGTACGCCGCCAGCTCCACGCGCTTCGGATCGACCAGCACCATCCGCACTTCGTCCGGCGTCGCCCGCAGCAGAATGGATGTGATCAAGCCGTTGATACACGTGCTTTTGCCCGCGCCAGTCGCACCCGCTATCAGCATGTGAGGCATCTTCGCGAGGTTCGCCACGACGGTCCGGCCCTCGACGTCCTTGCCGAGACCGACGACCATCGGATGCTGATCAGAAGTGGCAACCGGAGACTTCAGGATGTCGCCGAGGCTGACGATGTCCCGGTCGGTATTCGGTATCTCCACCCCGATCGCGGACTTGCCCGGTATCGGCGACAGGATCCGGACGTCCGCGCTCTTCACCGCGTAGGCGATGTTCTTGGACAGCGCGGTGACCCGCTCAACTTTCACCGCGGGCGCCAGCTCGATCTCGTACCTCGTCACCGTCGGTCCCCTGGTGAAACCGGTGACCTGCGCATCCACCTCGAACTGCTCGAGCACCGCGGACAGCGCCTCGACCATCGCGTCATTGGCCTTGGTCCGGGCCCTGGCCACGGTGCCTGGCTTCAGCAGCGCGACGGGCGGCAGCGTGTAACTGCCATCAGTCACTGCCGCGAGGGTGAGCTGCTCTGCTTTCTTCGAGTGCTTGCTGGCCGCTGCGGCGCTTGCGGCATCCGGCTCGCCAGCCGCGGGCCAGGCATCATCGGCCGGCGAGTCCGGCCCGAACGACAGTCCGGGCGCGGCGGCCGCGGCCTCCGCAGCCGTCGTTCCCGCCCCGTCGTCGAGTTTCGGAAGGTTCTTCGGTAGCTGGCCGCGATTGAGCAGGCCGCCCAGCAGCGGGGTCTCGTACGCCTGATCGCGGGCGCCGACCTCAAGCGCCTCGGCGCGGCGCCGGCTGAGCCTCGCCGAGGGCCGGCCGGCCCTGTCAGCCTGGCCAGCCTTGCCCGCCTTGTCGTCCGCATCGAATTCGTCGCCAGCAGCGACGTCCCAGCGCAGCAGGAAGCGACGCAGTTCGGCAATTCGATCGGGAACGCGGTGCAACGGGGTACCGGTTATCACCAGCAAGCCGAATACGGCGATAAGGGCGAGTACCGGGACCGCGGCCCACTTCGTGATGATGGCAGCCAGCGGGGCTGAAGCTGCGTACCCGATCAGTCCGCCCGCCGACCGGATGGCAGCAATGCCCTCCCTCAGCGCCGGCGTCCCCGAGGCGATCTGCACCAGACCGAGAATGCCGGTCAGGAGCGCTATCCAGCCAATGACCATCCGCGCGGTATCGGCGTTGCGGTCCGGGTGCCGCAGGAACCGCCACGCAAGCAGTGCCAGCAGGATCGGTCCGATCCACGACGCCGAGCCGAGCATTGAGTGGCTGAATGTGCCGAGCGGCCGCAGCGGCCCGGCCACGTGCCACCAGACCGCGACGGCGAGGACAATCGCGGCGCACAGCGCCGTGAGGCCGATCCCGTCCCGGCGGTGCAGCGGGTCGAGATCTCGCGCGCTGCGGCCCACCATCCGGCAGGCCGCACCTACCGTGTGTGCCAGGCCCAGCCAGATGGCCGCGAGGAGGGCGACGACCCAGCCTGCCAGGATCACAAACGGATTGCTTGGCGGCGCAGGCTTAGTGACGCGGCGGCCGGTGGACTTGCCACGGCCCGTCGATCGCGACCGGCTATTCGAATAGCCCGAGCCGCGGCCGTTGCGGGTCGAAGCCCCGGATCTGCCGCGAGGCGAGCTGCCCGACTGTCGCGGGCGGCTGGCCGTGCCGGCGCGAGGGCGCGCTGCGCCGCTGGGCGCACGAGTCGCCATGATGCTCACCGTAACGAGCGTTCCGCCATTTGGGCTGCAATTGCCGCGGCGTGTCACGCCCCGGCTTGCTCTGCGTCCCGCTCCCCGTCGCCCAGGGACGCCCGGCCCGGCTGCAACGGGACCCTATTCGCCGCCGCTGGCACAGGCTAACCACGACGCAATCGGTTTGATCCGGGCACGTTCCGTAGCGACGCGGGCACGCAGTGTCTTTTCACTGATTTCGGACGCACGAAACGGGACAAACTGGCCCACGACGCGGACAAGATCCGTGAAAAGTGAGAACCAGGCCGCCCGAATTAGCCGACTTACGGCTTTTGATCCAAGTGCATCTAGCCACTGATTGGGCTGTTGACGCGGAGCACCCTAGGGATCTATTGTGCTAGTCACCTAGATAAATGGAGACCTGGTGATCGAGTTTCACCTCGACAGCCGGTCCGGGGTTGCTCCATATCTGCAGCTCATACAGCAGGTACGGCAGGCGCTCCGGCTCGGTCTGCTCAGAGAGGGCGATCAGCTGCCGACCGTCAAGGAAGTCTCGGGGGCCCTGGCGATCAACCCCAATACCGTGCTCAAGGCCTACCGCGAGCTTGAATACGAGGGACTTGCAGCGGCCAAGCCTGGCGTGGGCACGTTCGTGACCAAGACGCTGACTGACGCGTCGATCGCGGCGCATCGGCAGTTCAGCGAGGAACTGCTGCTCTGGTATCGCAAGGCCAGGGCGGCGGGCCTAGACGCCGAGAGCATCGACGGCATTTACCAGCAGACCGTGAGGTCCGCCCTTCAGGAGGAAGCAGCATGACCGCAGCGATCGAAGCTAGCGGGCTCGGCAAGAAGTACGGGCGCCGCTGGGCCCTCTCGGATTGCACCCTCAGCATCCCGGTCGGGCGCGTCGTCGGCCTCGTCGGTCCTAACGGCGCCGGCAAGACGACACTGCTGAGTCTCGCTACCGGAATGCTTGAGCCGACAACGGGCACCATCCGCGTGCTCGGCGGGGCGCCGGGCAGCGGACCTCAGCAGCTCGCCAGAGTTGGTTACGTCGCACAGGACACACCTACTTATGCCGGCCTCAGCGTCGCCGACCATCTCAGGCTCGGGGCGCACATGAACCCTGGCTGGGACGCCGGACTGGCGACCAGGCGAATCAATCAGCTCGGACTCGTGCCGGATCAGAAGGCAGGCACCCTGTCCGGCGGTCAGCGCGCACAGCTCGCCCTGACGCTGGCCATCGCGAAACGACCCGAGCTGCTGATCCTGGACGAGCCGATCGCCAGCCTCGATCCGCTCGCCCGGCGCGAGTTCCTCCAGGTGCTGATGGAGACAACCGCAGAGAGCCAGGTCAGCGTGATCATGTCCTCGCACCTGGTGGCAGACCTGGAACGGATCGCTGATTATCTCGTCGTGCTGATGAGCTCGCGCGTGCAGCTAGCGGGCGAGGTTGACCAGTTGCTCGCCTCGCATCAGCTTCTGACCGGCGCGCGCCGTGATCCCGCCGCCCTGTCTCCGGGCCAGCACATCGTCACGGCAAGTCACACCGACCGGCAGAGCACGATCCTGGTTCGCAGCGACGCACCGGTACTCGACCCGAGCTGGACGGTCAGCCAGATCGACCTGGAAGACCTGGTACTGGCCTACATGGGCCTGGCACGAACAGAAGCTGCCGGTCCCGCTGCGCCAACCGCCATCAAGATCCTGGAGGAGCAGCGATGATCTGGCTCACCTGGCGGCAGTTTCGCTGGCAAGCCATCAGCGGCGCCGCAATCCTGGCCGTCCTGGCGATCGTGCTAGGTGCCACTGGTCCCGGCCTCGCCACCCGATACGACCAGATCGGGCTGCCGAGCTGCCACGCCATGTGCGCAGCGCTGGCCCAGCAGTTCATCAACGAGCTGGAGTTCGGCACTTACGGCAAGCTGTTCTATGCGGGACTCGTGGTGATGTACCTGGCGCCTGGTCTGATCGGGATCTTCTGGGGCGCACCGCTGATCAGCCGTGAATTCGAACACGGAACGCACCGGCTGGCGTGGAGCCAGAGCGTCACCCGCACCCGCTGGGCGCTCGGCAAGCTCGGTTTTACCTGGCTAGTCTCCGTCGCGACCGTCGGCCTGCTCGCCCTGGCGATCACCTGGTGGGCGAGCCCCATCGACCATGCCCTGAACTACCCTCAGCCCAGCCCCCGCTTCGACCGACTGGCCCCGTTGGTATTCGGCGCACGGGGCGTCGCGCCGCTCGGCTACGCCGCGTTCGCGTTCGCACTCGGCGTGACAGCGGGCGTGCTCATCCGCAGGACGGTGCCCGCGATGGCCGTCACACTTGTCATCTTCGCCGGCGTTCAGGTCGTCATGCCGCAGCTGGTGCGGCCGCACCTGATCCCGCCGGTACAGGCGACTGCGCCGTTCAATGCCAACGCTGCTGACGAGCTGGCGATCAACACATCCGGCAAGGGCCCGGCGACGATGACGCTCGTGGGGAACTTCAGCAAGCCCGGCGCCTTGATCCTCTCGAACCAGACGATCACCCCGTCCGGCCGGGTCTTCGACGGTCCGCCGGCGCGGGTATGCCTAAGCAACTCGGCCCCTCCGGAGGCGTGCAGCAACTGGCTGAACAGCCTGCACCTCCGCCAATTGATCAGCTACCAGCCCGCGAGCCGGTTCTGGCCGCTGCAGGGCGCCGAGACAGGCATCTACCTCGTCCTGGCGGCCGGCCTCGGTGGGCTCTGCACCTGGCAGATCCGCCGGCGGCGGGCGTGAGCCCGCACCTGGCTATCAGGAGGTACCACAAATGATCTGGCTTGCCTGGCGCCAGTTCCGGGCCCAGGCCATCGTGGCAAGCGCCGCGCTCGTTGCGGTGGCCATGGCCCTGCTCGGCACCGGGCCCCATCTGGTTTCGCTGTTCGACAGCAGCGGACTAGCGACCTGCCAGTCCGGCTGCGGCACGGACGCCGGCAACTTCATCAACCAGGTGAAGGGCAGCACGACCGAGCTGATCTTCTATGGCGGCGTCTTCCTGGTGTATGCCGTGCCGGCGCTGATCGGCCTGTTCTGGGGTGCGCCGCTCGTCGCGCGCGAGTTCGAGGCCGGAACCTTCCGGCTGGCCTGGAGTCAGAGCGTCACGAGAGCCCGCTGGATCGCCGTCAAGCTAGGCCTCATCTGCCTGGCAGGTATGGCCACCGCTGGGTTGCTCAGCCTGATGACCGCCTGGTGGGCCAGCCCGCTCTACCAGGCCGCCCAGAAGGCCGGGCAGAACTCGCTCAGCATCAACCGGCTGGCACCCCCGCTCTTCGGCGCAACTGGTGTCGCGCCGATCGGCTATGCGGCGTTCGGCTTCGTCCTCGGTGTCACCATCGGTGTGCTGATCCGCCGAACGCTGCCGGCGATGGCCGTCACGCTCGCGATCTTCGCGGTGATCCAGATCTTCTGGCCAACCGTCGTCCGGCCACACCTCATCCCCCCAGTGCGATCGGTCCAGGCGCTGAGCACCGCTAACTTCGACGGCATCACGACTTTGTCGGGCGGCCAGTTTGTGCTGTCGGTTACTTCGGTCAGCGGCCTGCCCGGCGGCTGGTTCATCAGCAGCCAGCCGATCACTGCAGCTGGCCACGCCATCACGACATCGCCTGCGTGCGTATCGAAGAACAACTTCATCGCATGCCTGGCTGACCATGGCGTGAAATTGGCGGTCAGGTATCAGCCCGCCAGCCGGTACTGGGCATTCCAATGGCTGGATACCGGGATCTTCCTCGTTCTCGGCGCAGGCCTGGGCGCGCTCTGTTACTGGCGAGTCCGCCGGCTTAGCTGACCACCGACCCAATGATCCTTGAGACTTGTGACCACGCAGCCGCCTAACAGAGGGTGATGTCCCAGTGAGCATTGAGCGAGTCAATCCGCCGTCACTGGCGGCGCCATCCGGCTTTGCCCACGCGGTGATCGCGACTGGCAGCCGGATGGTGTTCCTTGCCGGGCAGACCGCGCTGAACGCCGACGGCACGATCGTCGGCGACACCATCGTCGAGCAGTTCGAGCAGGCGCTGACCAATCTGCTTGCCGCGCTGGCCGCCGCCGGCGGTCAACCCGCTGACCTCGCCAGCCTTACCGTCTACGCGGTGGACCTCGCCGACTACCGGGTACACGGACGCGAACTCGGCACCGTCTGGCGGCGACTCGCCGGACGCGAATACCCCGCCATGGCGGCTGTCGGCGTGTCCCGGCTCTGGGACGCCGCTGCCCTAGTCGAAGTTCAGGGTTATGCCGTCGTCGGCTGACCCGGCCACCGGGCGCAGGGGTCTGTCAGGACATCCGGGAGGCATTGATGTACTGCGTCGTCTGCCGGTTCCACAACAACACGACCGCACCCAGGCCAATCAGCCAGCCCAGGGCGATGACGATCAGTGAGACGCTGGCCCGGCCGGCCTCCAGGAAAACCGCGATCGTGTCCAGCACGAACAGGACCGTGGCGACAATCCGCGCCCAGTTCCTGCCACGGTTGTTTGCCCAGGCCATCCACAGCCAGAGCAGGATGCCCACGACCCCGCCAGCGACGAGCAATCCGACGAAACCGTTCGCCAGCGAGTGAATCTGCGCGGTGGTCAGCGGCGTCTTGCCCTCGCTGACCAGGGTCTTGTTCCCCTTGATCGCGGCGTTGGTCACGGCGGTCTTAATCTTGCCGCTGAACACGAGCGTGACGATCACGCCGATCAGGGCGAGGGCGGCCCCGGCCAGCATCAGCCGGACCGCGTTGCGCAGGGACGGGGGCTGCGGCGGCCGCTCAGCCGTCCCCATCTGATTGGCGCCGCCCCCGGTCGGATAGGGCTGGTAAGTCATCGCGACTCCTTGTCAGTGTCAGTCGCGGCGCGGCCCGCCGAGAACTGCCTTAAGCCAGTACAGAACGACCTCAACTGCGGCAAGCACGCTAACCGTATCGTGTTCGTTCGCTGCGGTTGCCAAACCGGCGTTCCCTGCCTACCACTTTCCTCGTCGCTTCGCGCAGGTGCTGCCAGACACGCCAGCCAGGACGGCCTGAAAGCCGGCCTGGCTACCGGTTGCGCTGGAGGCGGCCACCGTCAGAACCTAGCGCTGAGGACGCTCGCAGCACAGGCGCTGCCCGGCTCCGGTAGGCCGATTCATTGACTACCGTCACGGAAACGGCATACTGGGACGGTCCTGGTGGCGTCCCGAGGAGGGTCCGGGCATGGAACTGTCGCCGTCCGCCTATACCGACACGTTCTGCCGGGACAACCTGCCGAGCCCCGATCTGTGGCCGGATCTCGAGTTCACCCTGCCTGAGCTGCATTATCCGGACCGCCTCAACGCCGCTGACGAGCTCCTTAACCTCACGACCGGGAACGACAAAGCGAGCCGCCGGTGCTTGCTGTCACCAACTGAGACCTGGACCTACGGCGAAACCGCGGACCGGGCAAGCCAGGTAGCGCGGGTGCTAACCGAAGACCTCGGCCTGGTGCCTGGCAACCGGGTGCTACTGCGCGGCCCGAACAACCCATGGCTGGCCGCGTGCTGGCTCGGCGTCCTGAAGGCTGGCGGCGTGGCGGTCGCCACCATGCCGATGCTGCGCGCCGCCGAACTCGGCCGCATCTGCGACATCGCGCAGGTCCAACTGGCGCTGTGCGATCACCGCTTCACGGCCGAACTTGCTGCCGCAGCGGTGCCCGGTTTGCGGATTGTCACCTTCGGCGCCACTGACCCTGGCGACCTGATCGCGGCCGCCGCGGCCAAACCAGCCACCTTCGCCTCAGTGCAGACCGCCGCCGACGACGTGGCGATGATCGCGTTCACATCGGGGACGACCGGGCGGCCGAAAGCGGCCATGCACTTCCACCGGGACCTGCTCGCGGTGGCTGATACCTTCTCTGCGCGCGTGCTGAAGCCGGAACCGGACGACCTGTTCGCCGGGACACCGCCGCTCGCTTTCACGTTCGGCCTCGGCGCGCTGCTGCTGTTCCCGTTGCGGGTGGGTGCAGCGACGCTGCTGCTGGAGAAGGCCACGCCTGCCGAGCTGGCCGATCACATTGCCGCGCACGGGGTGACCGTCCTGTCGACGGCGCCGACCGCTTACCGGGCGATGCTCGCGGCCGGGAAAGGCGATCAGCTACGGGGCCTGCGCAGGCCGGTGTCGGCTGGCGAGCCCCTGCCGGAGTCCACCTGGACGGCGTTCTACGAGGCGACCGGCGTGAAGATCATCGACGGCATCGGCAGCACCGAAATGCTGCACATCTTCATCTCCTCTGCCGACGACGACATCAGGCCTGGCTCGACCGGCAGGGTGGTACCCGGCTACACCGCGGCGATCGTCGACGCGGACGGCAGGCCGGTGCCGGACGGCGAGCTGGGCCGGCTCGCGGTCAAGGGCCCGACCGGATGCCGGTACCTGAGCGACGAGCGCCAGCGAAGCTATGTGCGGAACGGCTGGAACCTGACCGGCGATACCTACATCCGGGACGGCGACGGCTACTTCTGGTATCAGGCACGTTCCGACGACATGATCATCTCCGGTGGCTACAACATCGCCGGCCCGGAGATCGAAGACGTTCTCCTCAGCCACCCCGACGTGGCCGAATGCGGTGTGGTCGGAGCACCGGACGAAGCCCGCGGGCAGATCGTCAAGGCATACGTGATCCTGCGGGCAGGGGCGACCGGCGACGACGCCAAGGCGCGCGAACTGCAGGACCTGGTCAAGGCAAGGATTGCGCCGTATAAATATCCGCGGGCCGTGGAGTTCGTTACCGCACTGCCGCGTACCAACACCGGGAAGCTGCAGCGCTTCCTGTTGCGTGAGCAGGCAGCTGCGATAGCTCCGGCGCCGGGCGGTCACGAGCCGGAACCGCCGTCGCTAAAACTGACTCCAGCGGGGTAGCGAGTCTGGGCAACCGAAACGGCTCCTGCTCCCGTCTTGTCAATGTGAGCACAACGGGCGGCTGGCACGGCCGATGACACAATCGCGCGACGCCGAGTTCGCGGACTTTGTGGCAACTCGGGAAGCTTCCCTGCGGCGCCTTGCCATCCTGCTGTGCCAGGACTGGCACCGGGCCGACGACGTGGTTCAGGTCGCGATCACCAAGCTGTATGTGCACTGGCCGAAGGCGAAGGCCGCGGACAGCATGGACGCGTATGTTCGCGCCATCGTGGTTCGCGAGTTCCTGGAAGAGCGCCGGTCGAGCTGGATCCGCCGGGTCACGCTGACCAGTCAGCTCCCGGACCGCCCGGCGGCCACTACTGACGCGGAAACCTCGCTCGACATGCAGGCCGCGATAGCCGGGCTGCCGCCGCGCCAGCGCGCCACTTTGATACTCCGCTTCTACTGCGACCTGTCTGTCGAGCAGGCAGCTCAGGTACTGGGCTGCACGCCAGGCACGGTCAAGAGCCAGACATCGAAGGCTCTCGATTCGCTGCGCATCGCATTCAGCCCGAACTCCGACACAACCCGCGCCGACGCCACCGACGTCGGCTCATCCGTCGCGGCCCGCAGGGGCGGCCGTGGTGAGGAGGGTCTGAACCATGCGTGAACAGTCGGGAGACGGGGTCCTCCGAGAGTCGATAGGCAGGGCACTCCACGAGATGGCAGATAAGGAACAACCGCAGTCCAGGGTCAGCATCCAGCAGGGGCTCCGCGACGGGCGCGCCCGGTTGCGGCGGCGTCGGCTGATGCGTGCGGCCGGCGTGCCCGTACTTGCCGCTGCCGCTGTATCGGCAATCGCTGTCGGCAGTATCAGCCTCCCCCTTGGTAGCCACGCGCACGGACCAAATACCGGGACAGGCCGGCACTTCAGTGCGCTGGCTCCGTATGCGACGTTCGGCTGGCTGCCAGCCAACGAGCCAGCAGCGCCTAGCCAGCAAACGGATCTTGCTCAGACGAACACGTGGGGAACAATCGATGCAAATACCGAGAACCTGAACGACGGCCCGTGGAATTTGACCGCCTATGCCATCGGCGCATGCCACCGGGCCGGAAACCAGATCGACTGCCCCAATGACCAGCGGTTGCCCGGTCAGCCCAACGTACCGGTGCACCCGTGCGGCTCGAACGACGCTGAGGTGCGGGCCCCCAAGGTCAACGGCCGCCAGGCATTCTGGGAACACAATCCTGACCAGGTGACTACGGTTAATAATGGCCAAGGCCAGTCTTCGGTATCTCACATGCGCTGCCTGACCTGGGAATACGCGCCCGGCGGGTGGGCCAGTCTGTCGAACTTCTCGGAGATCAACCCCGGCAAGCAGCTAGTCGTCCGCATTGCCAGCAAGATCCGATTCGGCGGCCAGCAACCATCGCTCAGGTTCGCGGCCCAGTTCAGAAACCTGCCGGGCAAGTGGCGAGTCGTTCCCCCGGTGAGCTTCTACATGTTCCGCAGGGTCGGCCACAAACTGCGATACACGGGCGTGAAACACGGCGCGCTGCTTGCTGAGGATTTCACGATTACCGACGGCGCGACCACTATTGGCGTCGACGTCAACGTCTTCCCGTCGAAGCGTTCGCAGTGCGTAGACGGCCAGCCTGGCTGCCGGGTAATCAACGGCTACCACGTGAGTGTCAGGAAGGTGGCCGGCATGCAGATGATCTCGGCTCCGGATGCGGACAATCTGTGGGTCTCCCTCACCGGGAGCCAGCAGAGCCTCGGCTTGCTGTACAGGGTGTTCGCACACATGACAATGCTCGGCACGAACCCGGCTGCGTGGACTACCCAGCCAATCGCCACGCCGTCGACCAGCGGCAGTCCGGTCCCCGCGCCGTCGACCAGCAAGCCGCTCGCTGCGCCGTCGACCAGCAGCCCGGTCCCCGCGCCGTCGACCAGCGAGCCACTCTCCACGTCGTCGCCCAGCACCAGCCCGCTGCCCACGCCGTCGACCAGCACGACGCCGCCAGCCAGCCCCACGTCCTCTGCCCCGGCCTAGTTAAATCAGCGGGGACATCACTCGCTGACCGGCTGTCCGGTCCGCCGTGCTAGCCGCCGCCAGGTGACTCCGAAGCTTGCCGCTCCACCAAGGCAACCGGAGAACCTGGCGGCGGCCGCTACGTGATGTGAGGAGAAACTCCGAGAGGGACGCGGCATGACGTCGCCGCACGACGGGGAGTTCGCCGACTACATCGCGGCGCGCCTGGAGGCCCTGCGGCGGCTGGCATTCCTGCTCTGCCAGCACTGGCACCACGCTGACAACCTCGCGCAGGCCGCCGCCATCAAGGCCGATACGCACTGGGCCAGGGCGGCGCGCGCTGACAACACGGACGCGTACGTCAACGCCATCCTGGTGCGCGAGTTCTTGCACGAACGGCGCAGCGCCTGGGCCAGGCTGGTGAGCCTGACGGAGGCGCCGGAAACCGCGGCCAGGCAGGCCGACCACGACAGCTCACTCGATCTGCGGTCCGCGGTCGTCGCGCTGCCGCCCCGGCAGCGGGCTGTGCTCGTTCTCCGCTTTTACTGCGCTCTGAGGCTTCTCATCGACGGACCGCATAACGCCGGCGGGGAATGGGCTGTCAGGGTCTACGCGCGGAGCATGTCTCACGTCATGAATGCAGGGCGGCAGTTTGGGTGCGTGGGCATGCCAGACTCGCCGTTCGCGATATCTGGCCCCGGGCCCGTGATCGACGGGCACGGGTCGCAGTGGCTTAAGGACGGCGCCGCCACAGCGGTTCGGATCGCCAGAGGCGCGGAGTTCGGCCAGCACATCCCCTTCAGGTTCGCCGCCCGGTTCACCACGCTTCCCCGCGGCTGGGGATCATCGGGCTGCAGTTCTATCGCGACCGGCTGCCGGCTGGTGCCTACCTGGCGTGGAGCTATACGATCGCCAGGCTGCGGACGATCAGCCCGGTTACGCCGGACAACCTGGGCAACTACACCATCCCCGGCGAACCCTTCCCTTCCTCACGATCTCGCCGGTCGTCCCGGATACCACGGGCTGCCTGTTTATCGCGCCACGGCAGGAAAGGTACACGCGACTGACGATCCACGGATACCGGTTCACACTCGGTGACCTACGATCCGGGACCAACGGACACGTGCGGTCGAACCTGGACCTCTGCGATGCGCACGCCGATGGCTTGTCGGTCGATGTCGCTGAGATAGGTGCGAGCGCCTACCCGCACCTGGCCCTCTCCCCGACAGACATCATGGAGCGACTGCAACTGCTTGGCCCCGAGCCCTCCCACTGGGTCACGGACCCGCTCCGCTGACTCCGGCTCCTCGTTGCTAGTGCTTCTTGATCGTGCCGGCGGCGGAGATGCGGACGACCCCGTTCCCGGAGAAATCTTGCCGGGACAGTGAGTTGATGTAGCTGACGGCGGTCCGGTCCGGATCGTGCTCGGGCACGCCAGGCGCGACCAGCCGGAGCGGGGTAATGCTGCCCTTGACGAACTGCCCCTTGGCATTGAGGGTGACGTGCAGGATCGCGCTGACCGAGGTGTAGGCGTCCAGGCCGAGGGTGTCGTAGCCGCAGAAGTTGCCCAGGCTGTAGGCGATCAGGTGACCGCGGTACCACTGGAAACCGCGCAGCACGTGCGGGCCGGACCCCATCACCAGGTCGGCACCCGCGTCGATGACGCCGTGGGTGAAGGCGATCGAGTTACCCCGATCCTGGCCGAGGAAGTACTCCTCCCCTGGCTTGACGTGCCGGTAGTCGTCGCCCTCGCCGCCCAGGTGCTCCATCACGATGACGACCTGGGCGTGCTGTTTGGCCTTGCGGACTAGCGCTTCGGCCGCTGGAATGTCGAGCGCGTCCGCGTCATAGGACCAGGGCGCGAAGCCGAGCAACGCGATCTTGATGCCGTTCCTGATCAGATACGTAATCTGGCCGGGCCGTCCGGCCCACTGCAGGCCGGCGGCGCGCAGCGCGCGGTCGGTGCTGACTTCACCAGCCGGGCCCGCGTCCAGAGTGTGGTTGTTCGCCACGTTGACCGCGGCGAAGCCGTCGCGCTTGAGGTCCTTCGCGGTGTAAGAAGGCGCCTCGAACTGGTAGCAGTCCTTCTCGTGGGGCGAGCACTTGGACATCGGCAGGTCGCCGAGCGCAGACTCCAGGTTGCCTACGGTCAGGTCACTATGCAGGTATGGCTTCATCGTGGCGATCAGCGACCCGGTGCCATCCGCCGGCCAGTCGTTGAGTGTGCCGAACGTCATGTCGCCGACCCAGTCGAGGCTGAACGTCGCGCTGTCCTTGGCCGGGGCTGACGCTGCGCGCCCGGCGCCGCCCGGCTTGGTGGGCCCTGACGCCTTGGTGGTCCCTGACGCGGCAGCCGGCGGGCCGGCTGGTTCCTTGGCCTTGGTCGCTACCAGGGCCCAGCCGCCGATGGCAGCGACAACGAGCACGATCGAGACCGTGAGCAGAGCCTGGCGGCTCGAACTCAGCCGCCCCTGCCCGGTCACGCTCGCAGCACGATGGGACTGCCGGGGACGCGGCTGGCTGTGCTCCAACGGGCCCCGTCCCTGCTGGCGGGCTTCGGGCCGACGCTGTCCCGGCTGGCCCTGCGTACCAGGCTGCAACTGGCCAGGCTCGCGCGGATCCGGCCGAAGCGCACCGGACCGGCCCTGTCCTGGCCGGCGCGTACCAGACTGGCCTCGCGTACCAGGCTGACCTTGCGTACCAGGCTTGCCCGGCCCCGGCTGGCCCGTCGCGGGCTGGCCCGGTCCCGGCTGGAACTGACCCGATCCGTCAGGCCCGAGGGCAGGCGGATATTCGTTACTTGGTGGCACGTTGATCCCGCTCGTCACACTTGCTCAACCCTGGCGCTCAGGATAGGGCCTGACCAGCGTGAAGCGGCGGATCAACGGAGCGGCCGGATCGGCGGATCGGCCGCCGAGCTCAGCGGTGTGCCGTGACCTGCGGTGTCATGCTTCTACCAGGACCGGAATGATCATCGGACGGCGGCGGTAGTTGTCGCTGACCCACCGGCCGACGGTCCGGCGCACCAGCTGGCGGAGCTGATGCACCTCGCTGACGCGCAGTCTGGCCGCCTCCGCCAGCGCTTCTTCGATGAGCAGCCGCACCTCGGCGAGGCCCGCATCGTCGATACCGGAGCCACGGGCATGGATCTCCGGGCCGGCCACCAGCTTGCCACTGGTCGAGTCGACCACGACCACGACGGAGATGAATCCTTCCTCGCCGAGGATCAGCCGGTCCTTCAGCGACGCCTCAGTTATCTCCCCTACCGACAGTCCGTCCACGTAGATGTAGCCGCACGGGACTTGCCCCGCCACCGAGATCTGGCCGTTGACCAGGTCGACGACTATTCCGTCCTCAGCGATCACGATGTTGTCCAGCGGAACTCCGGTCAGCGCCGCGAGGTCGGCGTGCGCCTTCAGGTGCCGCCACTCGCCGTGTACCGGGATGAAGTTCGATGGCCGGACCAGGTTCAGCACGTACAGCAGCTCGCCCGCCGGGGCATGGCCGGAGACGTGCACCAGCGCGTTCCCGCGGTGCACGACCCGAGCGCCAAGCCTGGTGAGGTCATTGATGATCCTGGACACTGCCGACTCGTTACCCGGTACCAGGGAGGAGGCGAGGACGACTGTGTCGCCCTCAGCAATCCGGATCGGGTGGTCACGGCCAGCCATTCGGGAGAGCGCGGACATGGGCTCGCCCTGTGAGCCGGTTGAGATCAGCACAATCTGGTCCGGCGGCATGTCTTCGGCTTCGCTAAGGTCTACGAGCAGCCCGCCGTGCACTGACGGAATCTTGAGATAGCCGAGGTCACGCGCGATTCCCATGTTCTTGACCATCGACCGGCCCACGAGCGCGACCTTGCGACCGTGTACCGCCGCCGCGTCCATGACCTGCTGCACCCGATGCACGTGGCTGGCAAAGCAGGAAACGATGATCCGCTGCTCGGCCGCCGCGAACACATCCGACAGGACCGGCCCGATCGCCCGCTCGGAGGTCACGATCCCAGGTACCTCGGCATTGGTCGAGTCGGCTAGCAGCAGGTCGACCCCGTCTGCGCCAAGCCGCGCGAAGCCGCCCAGATCGGTTAGCCTCCCGTCCAGCGGCAACTGGTCCATCTTGAAGTCGCCGGTATGCAGGACCACGCCGGCCGCGGACTTGATCGCGACCGCGAGCGCGTCCGGGATCGAGTGGTTGACGGCGAGAAACTCCAGTTCCCACAGCCCGAAGGTCCTCCTGGTGCCGGCCTCGACCTCGATCTCGACCGGCGTGATCCGGTGCTCGGTGAGCTTGCTGCGAACCAGTGCAAGCGTGAGCGGGGAACCGATCAGCGGGATGTCAGGCCGTCCCCGCAGTAGGTACGGCACTCCGCCGATGTGATCCTCGTGCCCGTGGGTCAGCACCACGGCCTCGATCTGGTCGAGCCTGCCTTCAAGCACAGAGAAGTCCGGGAGGATCAGGTCAACGCCAGGCTGGCTGTCCTCGGGGAACAGGACGCCGCAGTCGACTATCAGCAGTCGGCCTGCGTGCTCGAATACGGTCATGTTCCGGCCGATTTCGCCGAGCCCGCCCAGCGCAACCATGCGCAGGCCGCCAGGCGCGAGGGGCGGCGGTGTCCCCAGCTCAGGGTGAGGGTGGCTCACTTCAGCTTGATTCCTGCCGCTGCGAGATCGGTCCGCAGCCGGTCGGTCTCTGCCGCGGTCGCGTTCGACAGCGGCAGCCGGACGGGACCGCCTGGCAGGCCGAGCAGGCCCAGCGCCGCCTTGGTCATGATCACGCCCTGGTTGCGGAACAGCCCGGTATATACCGGCAGCAGCTCTCGATGCAGCCGGAGTGCCTCGGCGTTCTGCCCGGTCGAGAAAGCGTCGATCATCTCGTGCAGCTGGTCACCTGCGACATGTCCGGCAACGCTGACGAACCCGGCCGCGCCGAGCGACAGCCAGGGCAGGTTCAGCATGTCATCGCCGCTGTAGAAGACCAGCGGAGTGGCGTTCATGACGCGGGACGCCGCGCCGAAGTCGCCCTTCGCGTCCTTCACCGCGACGATTTGCGGGTGCTCGGCGAGCTGGATCAGGGTCTCAGCGGCGATAGGCGTGCCGGTGCGGCCAGGAATGTCGTACAGCATGTTCGGCAGTCCGGTGGCGTCTGCCACCTGCCTGAAGTGCGCGACCAGACCACTTTGCGGTGGCTTGTTGTAATACGGGGTGACAACCAGGAGGGCGTGGGCACCGGCCCGCTCGGCGGCTCTGGCCAGCTCGCAGCTATGCATCGTGTCGTTAGTGCCGACCCCGGCGACGACGGTGGCGCGATCACCCACCGTCTCGAGCACGACGTCGAGCAGCCGGGCCTTCTCCTGGTCGGACGTGGTCGGCGACTCGCCGGTCGTACCGCTGATCACCAGGCCGTCGTTTCGCATCTCGGTGACCAGGTATGCGGCAAGCCGCCTGGCGCCGTCGTAGTCGACTGCGCCACTTGAGTTCATAGGCGTGACCATCGCAGTCAGCATGCGCCCGAACGGCGCCGCGGCCGGACGGCCGGCCGGATTCGCTATCTCGGTCATGTAACGAACGCTACCCGTCGCGGAGTCTGTAGCGCACTCCCGGAGCGGCGCAGGAGCGATCGGTGGCTGCCGGCAGCAGTCCGGCTTTAGCCGGCGTGTCGGTGCGCGGGCGAACGCGTGTGGCGCAGGACAATGAGCCTCAAGGCCCCTCCAGGTATGAGATGGAGGGGCCTTGGCCGTTGCCTGCGGCAGGCCATCATTGTCTGCCGCGCACCGTAAGCCTCTCGCTGCGATAAGCTGCCCGCGTCCCGGGTTCAGGTCCCGGGCGGGTGCTGTGCCCAGCGAAGCCGGTGAGATCCCGGCGCTGTCCCGCAACGGTGATGCCTCCGACGGAGGACGAGCCCGGACGCCTGGCCTGCGCCAACGAGGAGTCCTCGGAGGAAGGGCGGCTCGTTCCGATGCCACTGGCGTCGCAGCGAAGCGCACTTCGTCCTCCACCACACCGGAGGATGATCATGCGGGCAATTACCCGTCAGCTGTCGGCCCTAGTGGCCGGCGCAGCTATGGCCGCCGCGCTGGCGGCATGCACTAGTTCTTCTGCGAGCCCGACGCCGGGAAAGTCGGCCGCAGGCAGCGCTCAGACCGGCTTCCCGGTCACTGTCACCACCGCGGCCGGGAGGGCTCATCTGACGTCCCGGCCGGACGCGATCGTTTCCCTGTCCCCGACTGCAACCGAGATGCTCTACGCGATCGGTGCAGGCAGCCAGGTCAAGGCCGTCGACGACGACTCTGACTACCCGAAGCAAGCACCGATGACCAAGCTATCGGGCTTCACCCCGAACGCCGAGGCAATCGCGGCCTACAAGCCGGACCTCGTGGTCATCTCGAACAACATCGACGGCATTACGGCCAAGCTGAACGCGCTCTCCATTCCCGTCCTCGACCTGCCGGCCGCCACGAACCTGTCAGGGGTGTACGCGGAGTTCACCGAACTGGGCGCCGCCACCGGTCATGTCGCGCAGGCGAAGACGGAAGACAGCACGCTGAAGGCTGACATCAAGCAGATCGTCACGTCCGAGCCTGCCCATGCGAAGCCGCTGACCTACTACTACGAGATCTCGACGAACCCGTACTACTCGGTGACATCGTCCACGTTCATCGGCAGCCTGCTCTCGCTGCTCGGCATGAAGAGCATCGCCGACGCTGCCACCGGAGCCGCGGCATCCGGTGGGTACCCGTCACTGTCCGCTGAGTACATCCTCAAGGCCAATCCGGACTACATCATCCTGGCGGACACCGGCAGCACTGGCGGCGGACAGGATGCGGCGACGGTCAGCGCGCGGCCCGGCTGGTCCGTGCTGACCGCAGTGAAAGACAAGCACATCATCCTGCTGAACGCTGACATCGCATCGCGCTGGGGACCACGCGTCGTCGACCTGCTGCGCGACGTGGTGGCAGGCATCAAACACGGAACTCAGTGACGGCCGCGACACGGGGTCACGGCCAGGACGGTGGCCCGCCAGCTGGCGCGCCCGTCAGGCAGCGGCGCGGCCGGAGCGAAGGGGTAACGCTCCGGGACGCTTCCGCCGGCCCAGCACGCCGCGGCCCAGCACGCCGCGGCCCAGCACGCCGCGGCCCAGCGCGCCTGGCGGCGGTCACCGGACTCGGCGAAACCGGCACGGTGGCCAGCGACACGAGCGACGCCGGCGCGGTACTGGTCCGGCGGATCCGGCCCGCCCGCGCGATCGCTATCGCGACTGCCCTGCTGATCGTCGCGGTACTTCTCGGGATAGCTATCGGACCGGCGGGCCTGTCGGTGCCCCAGGTGCTCGACACGCTGGCCGTCCGGCTGCCGTGGCATCCGCACCTCGCGGTGTCCGCGCTCGACACCGCGATCGTCTGGCAGATCAGATTGCCGAGAGTGATGCTCGGGCTGCTCGTCGGCTCGATGCTCGCTGGCGGCGGCGCCGCGTATCAGGGCGTGTTCCGCAATCCGCTGGCCGATCCCTACCTGCTCGGGGTAGCAGCCGGGGCCGGGCTGGGTGCCACCGTCGTGATCGTGTCAGGCGCGAGCACGGCGCTCACGCCGCCGGCCGCTTTCGCCGGCGCCGTCGTCGCGGTCGCGCTCACCTATGCGCTGGGTGCCACCGCCGGACGCCGCGGCCAGACTCCGGCCGCGCGCAGCGGCGCGGGCTCGATCCTGCTCGCTGGCATCGCGGTCGCGGCGATGCTCACCGCGCTTCAGACCTACCTGCAGGAGCAGCACACGCAGGTACTGGCCAACGTTTACGCGTGGATACTCGGCGGGCTGTCAGCGGCCACCTGGTCGGACGTATGGCTGATCCTGCCGTATGTCGCCGTGTCCGCGGTCGCGCTCCTGGTGCATCGCCGGCTGCTCGACGTGCTGCGCGTCGGAGAGGACGAGGCGGCGACCCTTGGGGTGAACGTGGCCCGGGTACGCCTGGCGGTGGTAATGGCCGCCACACTCGGCGTCGCGGCTGCCGTCGCGGTGAGCGGTCTGATCGGCTTCGTCGGCATCATCGTCCCGCATGTGGTCCGGCTGACCGCGGGACCGAGTTACCGGGTCCTGCTGCCGGTCTCGATGATCGGAGGTGCCGCATTCCTCGTGCTCGCCGACGTGGTGGCGCGCACGGCGCAGGCCCCCGCCGAGGTTCCGATCGGCGTGATTACCGCGCTGATCGGCGGCCCGTTCTTCTTGTTCGTACTCTCGTCACGCCGGGCCAGGCAGGACCTTTAGATGATCAGCTTCGACGGCCTGACAGTCCGTTACGGCAGCGCGGTCGCCCTCGACGGCGTGTCCGGGCAGGTGGCTGACGGGGAATGGCTCGGGCTCATCGGCCCGAACGGCGCCGGCAAGACGACTCTGCTCAACGCTATTGCCCGGCTGTTGCCGTCCGCTGGCGACGTCGTCGTCTGCGGCCAGCAAGCCAGCAGGCTGAGCAGACGACAACTGGCCCGGCTGATCGCTTACGTGCCACAGCGACCGCTGCTGCCGCCGGACATGACCGTCAGCGACTACGTGCTGCTAGGCCGGACCGCGTATATCGGCTACCTGCGCACTGAAACCGGCGCGGACCGGCGTGCCTGCGCGAGCGTGATCGGCCGCCTGGACCTCGGCCCGATGGCAGGCCGCGTGCTGCGCGCGATGTCCGGCGGCGAACTCCAGCGCGTCGTGCTGGCTCGCGCCCTCGCGCAGGAGGCTCCCGTGCTGTTGCTCGACGAGCCGACAAGCGCCCTGGACCTGGGCCGCCGGATGGAAGCGCTGGAGCTGATCGACGAGGTGCGGCGCGAGCGTTCGCTGACGGTGCTGTCAGCGATCCATGACCTCACGCTGGCCGGCCAGTTCGCGAGCCGGCTGATGCTGCTGGCCGACGGCCGGATCGCGGCCACTGGCCGGCCAGCGGAGGTGCTGCGCGACGACGTGCTGGGCAGGCACTTCGGATCGACCGTCCAGGTGATGACAACCGACGCTGGCGATATAGCGGTCATTTCGCGCCGGCAGCCGCGAAGTGTCAGCACGTAGGTGGCCTCAACCGGTCATGGATGTGCCGCTGGCGGGGCTATAGCACCACCTCAGTAACATTCATCAAGATCATCCGGGGAACGCCCGCGTACCTCACGCCGATACCGTCGGGTCGATGGCTGCGGGCGCGAGTAGCACCCACCTGGCTTCGCGGTGCGTAGCCGGACAGTTACGCTAAGCAGCGACTGGTTCAAGATAGGCGACCCACTGGGGGTCGCCGTCGTTGATGGCGCCGATGAGGCGCCAATGTGGTCCGCGTGGCGCAGCCGGATCCCTCGCCAGCGTCCAACCGAGTTCCTCGATCAGCCGGTCTGCCTTGCGGTGGTTACACCGCGTGCAGGATGCGACACAGTTCTCCCAGGCGTGCGGGCCGCCCCTGCTGCGCGGGATCACGTGATCGATCGTGTCGGCCTTGATGCCGCAATAGGCGCACAGGTAATTGTCGCGGCGCATGAGCGCCGCTCTCGTCAGCGGCACCCGGCTGCGGTGCGGCACCCGCACGTACCGGCGCAGCCGGATGACCGAGGGAGCAGCCAGCCGGACGGACGAGGAACGCAACTCCACCCCGTCGACGCCGGAATGCACGACGTCAGCCTTCTCCCCGAGCACGAGGCAAACGGCGCGGTGCAGGCCGACCGTGGTCAGCGGCTCGTACGTGATGTTGAGCAGCAGCACCCGGCGCACTTGCACCTCCCGTTCGGGACGGGTCCGATCCATTCAGGCGGTGCCGCCGGAGTCGCGCCGAGAGGCACCCGTGACCAGTGTGACGGCCAGCCGCCTGGTTAGCCAACACCAAATGCGCTATCGCAGCGGGTCGGCTAGGCCAACGCAGCAGGAAGTCGAGGACAACGTCATGCTAACTGGGCCGACGCGATGCGCTGACCACGGCAGTTACCCGGACAGCGAGCCGAAC
>Ga0335074_10003825_pt1 | contig 20679 bp, 21 predicted proteins | sample Lox_Sample_23_FD_206715 | JGI IMG/M metagenome (GOLD analysis project Ga0335074, IMG submission 206715) | Soil microbial communities from Loxahatchee National Wildlife Refuge, Florida, United States - Lox_Sample_2.3 | ecosystem: Environmental > Terrestrial > Soil > Wetlands | place: USA... | reverse complement strand
AGAAAACCCTTCGGGCGATGATGACCACGCCGCATCTCGGCGAGAAGGGCGTGCATCCGGTCGTCGCCAGCGCCGCACGCGAGCTCCTGAACAAGAGTGAGAACGAGCGCTCCGGCGTGCTGTCCACCGCGATGTCCTTTCTCGGCCTCTACCGGGATCCGGTCGTGGCTGCGGTCACTCGGCGCTGCGACTGGCGCATCCGCGATCTGGTCGAGGCGGAGCGCCCCGTCACGCTCTACCTCGTGGTGCCGCCCTCGGACATCAGCCGCACCAAGCCGCTCGTCCGTTTGATTCTCAACCAGGTCGGCCGAAGGCTCACAGAGGAGCTGGAGTCGAAGTGCTGCCGGCAGCGGTTGCTCTTCATGCTCGATGAATTCCCCGCGCTCGGGCGCCTCGACTTCTTCGAGAGCGCGCTGGCCTTCATGGCGGGCTACGGGCTCAAGAGCTTCCTAATCGCGCAGAGCCTGAACCAGATCGAGAAGGCGTACGGCCAGAACAATTCCATTCTCGACAATTGCCATGTCCGAGTGAGCTTCGCCACCAACGACGAGCGCACGGCGAAACGCGTCTCCGACGCACTCGGCATGGCGACGGAATTGCGCGCTATGAAGAATTATGCCGGCAGCCGGCTGAGCCCCTGGCTCGGGCACCTGATGGTCTCGCGTCAGGAAACCGCGCGCCCGCTGCTCACGCCCGGAGAGATCATGCAGCTCCCGCCGGAGGACGAGATCGTCATGGTGTCGGGTTGCCCGCCCATCCGGGCGAAGAAGGCGCGCTACTACGAAGATCCCGAGCTGGGGGCGCGCATCCTGCCACCGCCGGTCCTGATGGCGAAAAAGCCCGCGGTCGTCGGTGAATGTGTTGTTCCCCGTGAAAACGGAGACTGGGCGGGCGCGGCGATCACACCAGACCAAGGTTCAGACACCGAGGATCCCGCCAATGCTGGCATTCGGCGCGAACCGGAACTGCCTCTACATGAGGAGATCGCGCCCGAGCCGCGGAAGCCAGTCCAGGAGTTCGAGCCGGTCGACGACGAACCCGGTGACGAGGATCAGCGCCAGCGCACCATGCAGCGGGCCTTCGGCAGCGTCCCCCGCCAGGTGTCGCTCGACCCCGGCGACGATATGCAGCTCTAGCCATGCGGACCAAACACACATTTCGCCTGCCGCCCGATCTCGCGACGAAGCTTGCGGACTACGCGGCGCGAAAGCGCGTGCCGCAAGCGCTGGTCGTCGAAGCGGCGCTCGCCTCGCACTTGTCGCCGGACGGAGCTGATCGGCTAGAAGCGGCGCTGGCGCGCCGGCTCGACCGCATGACCCGGCAAATGGAGATCATCGAACGGCACGTAACGATCTCCAACGAGGCGCTCGCAGTGTTCGTCCGCTTCTGGTTGACCAGCACGCCCCCGTTGCCGGATACGGCGCTACCCGCGGCACAGACCAAAGGCCGTGAACGGTACGAAGCCTTTGTCGAGGCGCTCGGGCGCCGGCTCGCCCGCGGCCGCAAGCTCGCCGATGAAGTGATACGCGACGTAACGCCCGGAGTCTCGGAGAGCACAGAGCCGAATAGGGCATAGCAGGCCATCCCTTTCGCCTGTCTTTCTATCCGTAAGCCCTCCCGCCTCACTATCCGCAAGCCCCCGCCTCATCGCCGTTGCGAACTCGCATTTCGGCTCTCTAATCAACCCCGCCGACAGTCCCGCCCTGGAGCCCAGGCGCATTTTGCGGGCTTCTACGTGACAAGGCTCTCTCCGGCTGACGTGGTTGCAAGGATTATGTTGGCCGCGATCCTGATTGTCGCGCCGCGTCAATCAGTCCGCGGCTGATTGTGGCGCATGTCGGCGGCCGGCCAGGCCGTCGTTTGGAAACCCACCACTGAGAACCCCGACACCGGCAAGAGGATATCGCGAGCCAATACGGAAGCGGCGCTCGTCGGGAAGGACGTCCCGGGCTGTGTTTCAGCACCGAGACTCGCCCGGATTGTGCGTGAGCCGTGGGCACCGTGGCGGCTTGCACCCAGCCGGACTCCGTCCCGAGGGGGCGCTCGCACGCCAGCCCCTCGGCGCGAAAAGTCATGGGGAACGGCTTGCCCCTCGACGAAGACGCTCACTGGCTAACGCGGCGGGGCCTGGCTGGCGGGTCGTCCGCCGGATCGGGCGCAGTCGGAACTCACGAAAGTCCTAGCGTCCCCTGGAAACTTGCGCTTAACGTTCCAACTTGATTGTACTTTCAGCGGCTAACGGAGGGCGCTCATGGCTGGCATGATGCTCCTCGACCTCATTGGCGGAGTGGCATTGCTGCTGTGGGGTCTGCACATGGTGCAGACCGGCATCATGCGCGCGTTCGGCGCCGATCTCCGGCGCTTCCTCGGCACCGCGCTCAAAGGCCGCGTGCGCGCCTTCGCCTTCGGTCTCGGCGTCACCGCGGTGCTGCAGAGCAGCACCGCGACGGCGCTGATGCATTGACGTCAGCAGAGCGCGAAGTCCTGCACATGGGCGACATCGTCGAGAGCATGCTGCGACAGACGATCACCGCGCTGCTGTCCGAGGACCGCAAGCTCGTGAGCGACATCGAGCGCATGGACAATGCGGTCGACAAGCTATACGAGGCGGTGAAGCGCTACGTCACCGAGATCACGCGCGAGAGCCTCGACGAGCAGAGCGGCCGGCGCGCGATGGAGATCATCTCCTTCGCCATCACCCTCGAGCATATCGGCGACATCATCGACAAGAACCTGATGGAGCTGGCTGCGAAAAAGATCAAGCACCGATACAAATTCTCGGACGCGGGCGCCGCGGAGCTGCAGGCGCTGCACCGATGCGTTCTCGACAATCTGAAGCTTGCCCTCGGCATCTTCATGTCGGGCGATGCCTCGATCGCGCGCCGGCTGCTCAGCGAGAAGGTGCATATCCGCGAGGTCGAGCGTAGCGCGGCCGAGAACCACCTAGCCCGTCTGCGTGAACGACGGCCGGCGAGCATCGAGACGAGTTCTCTGCATCTCGACGTGCTCCGCGACCTGAAGCGCATTCATTCGCATATCTGCTCTGTCGCTTACCCCGTCCTCGAAGCGACCGGCGAGCTGGAGCCGAGCCGGCTCAAGGGGTGGGACGCGCAGCCCGACGCCGCCGAGACTGTCCGCTCGGGATACGCGAGAAGGGAGGGTGGAGCGGACCCGCGGTGATGGTGCCGCGGCAGCGAGGCTTAAGCGCATGATCCTTGTGGCCATCGCTGCACGCTTGTCAGCCGGTTCGCGCTTGCTCCGCGCGCTCGCGCCATTCGTTTGCCATGTAAGGGACGGCACATGGTCCAGCCGTTTAAGACCGGAGACCAGGTTCCAGGCGATCAAAGATGATCGAGTTGAGATCTGCCGACGACATCACCAACTTTATCGCCGTGCAGCCTTCCATGATGGATAGCCTCCGTCTCGTGGAAGCCTTGGACCTGCCGGATTGTTGGATTGGCGCTGGCTTTGTCAGGAATGTGATTTGGGACGCACTCCATGACCGGCCGTGGTCTCCTTCATATGGTGATATCGATGTGGTCTACTTCGACGCCGACCATCTCAGGCCTGACCGCGACACCGGGATAGAAACCAGACTCAAAAGTTCAATGCCTAACGCTCCTTGGTCCGTAAGGAACCAAGCCAGGATGCACCGTGCAAACGGCGATCCACCCTATGCCGATACGTCCGATGCCCTCCGCCATTGGCCGGAAACATGTACCGCTATTGCGGTGCGCTCCATCGCCTCTCGCGTCGAATTGTTGGCGCCGTTTGGGGTCTCCGATCTCCTTGCACTGATCGTCAATCCGACTCAGGCCTTCGTGCACAAGATCGGCATCTATCGATCCCGCGTCGCTCAGAAGCGGTGGGCACAGAGTTGGCCCAGGCTGAGCATCAACGGCCTAACCGACTGAGCGGCACGCCGCCGCCCCCGGGCCGCGCGAGCTTTCGGACGGCGATTTCCCGCGGCGGTCTCCCATGATAGGATTCTGTGCAGCGCGCAGGTCGGCAATGGCTAGACCGCCGGTGACGGACATCGACGAGGCCAGGCGACGGCGGTCGAAGAGCGACCCCAATGGCCGGCTGGCTGAGTTGGCGCTTACGCAATGCGAGCAGGCGATGCTCGACCGCGATTGGGACCGGTTCGACCGCTGGTTCCGCATCCACCAGCGGGTACGGCCCCGTTCTGTGTCTCGCGCCGCCCCCATGCCCCTGCGCGTGGACGGTGCGAAATCGCTTCCCGCGGCGAGCGCCGCGGCAGGACACCGCCTGGGCGCAGAGGCCACCCTGCGCTGGGCGACGATCGTGGCGGCGCTCCTGGTTCTGACGGTCGTCGCGCCCGTGCCGGCGAGGACGATCACGCATTCCTCGTCAAATGAGGGCACCATCATCGCGTCCACAACGCTGCCCGATCTCACCGATCAGTCTCTCTACGTGGCGGTGGTCGGCGGGCACGTGCCGCCGGACGGGACGAGCTTCACATCGAAATCGGACTAGTTCTTCTTCCAACTCGCGGGCAGAACCGAGTTCGCGCTTGACGGCTTCTCCGGCGTGATGGGCGCCGGCCAAGCAGTCTTCGTCCCGCACGGCGCCCGAGTGACGCTGAAGCCGGAACCCCACCAGACGTCCAGATACCTCCGCTTCATGCTGACGGACGACAAAGGTCGCGGAACCGCCGATATGCCGGCGCCGGGCGAGAGAGTGATCTACAGCACCGGTGCGGCCTCTGGCCCGGCAGGTATGTGCTCGACCTAATCAAGGTGACGCTGCCGGAGCAGGCGCCTCCGGATCCGCCGCACCGTCGCTCCGGTGCGGCGCTCCACGTGGTCCTGTCCGGTTTTGGCGCGGAGACGGCGGACGGCGCCACGGTCGCGCGGAGCCCGGGCTCCGTGTCGTTCGAGCCGGGCTCGCTCGTCTACCAATGGAGCAATCCCGGCAACCAGCCGCTGACCTACCTGGTGTTCAACTTCAACCCGGCGGGCGAAGGCGCCGTGCTTGCCGCACGGTAGGGGGAGCCGGGACGTTAGTCGGAGGGAATGCGCGTCAATGAAGAACGTCAACGGTGCTCGCGGCCGCGTCGGATGAAACCGACGCTGATCCGGTTTGCCAGCCTAGCGGCTTTCGACGGTGCTTCCCCCGCGTACTGACGGCACGATCTGATCCGCCACGCACGCAGGCGCACCCTCTGAACGGTCCAAGCCGCAACGCTCTCGTCGACGAAAGCAACAATCAAGGCTCAGCGCTACGCTTGCGTCATTTCCCGTGCTTGCCGGCTTCCTCGTTGGAATCTGCTTCGTCGGCATTTGGATGCAGGATCGACGCGCTTCGGATTGCGTGTGAGCGCGCGGCCAACCTCGTCTTTCCGCCCACAGGACGGATCTCGCTGACGAGCGCCTACGTCATTCGCCGTATTGCGGTGTGTGTTGGCGACGTCGGAGCATGGCCGTGCGAAGCAGGCTCTGCTGTTCGCATCGACGAGCAAGACGGGCCTTTCGAATGTCTATGGAGAAGCCTTCAACAGGTCTAACGCTGCCAACAGCGAGAAAGCTTGTGTTCGGCGGCGCCGCACTGGCAGGCCTGCTGCTGGCGGCGTCGAGGCTCTTCGGTCAACAATTTTTCAACCACGAAGCCCATGTGCCACGGGCATTTGTCGTCAATGTCGGGGCAGTGGCTATTTACTTTTGGATCAGCGTGGGCAGCGCACTTGGCGGCATGGCCCGCTATTGGTGCTCAGGCATCGCAGCGCGCCTTTTCGGCGAAACGTTTCCTTGGGGCACCCTCATCATCAATCTTGTCGGTTCTTTCGTTATCGGCTTCTTCGCGACGCTCACGGGACCGGATGGCCGGATCCTGGTGAGTTCGACCGTACGACAATTCGTAATGGTCGGCATCTGTGGAGGTTACACGACCTTCTCGTCGTTTAGCCTTCAGACCCTCAACCTGGCGAATGGAGGTGAATGGCTGAGCGCCGCAGCCAATGTTTGGTTGTCGCTCACGCTTTGCCTGACCGCGGTTTGGATCGGACACGTTATCGCTGTCGGTCTTAACGGCGGCAGGTCGGTCTGGTGACGAGACCTGGAACCGGTCCCGCTCCGTACCGCCGTTGATCAGCACCGATCCTCGTACTATGGTTTCCGAGCCCAAGGGGATGGGGTCCCCCAAAACCGCCTAGACAGGCTGATGACTCCTACCGGACATCGACGGTAGGAGTGCGCCGTTCGCGTGCCGCCGCTCTCCGGTGGTTTGCCAGCGGGCGCGCGGAGTTGGCCATGTCACCTCGGCATAAGCACGATAATGCGATGCACCCGACACAGAGGAGGCAGGTTTGGGGCGGCGCCCTGCACGCGGGCGCCTCGCGATGGCGGCTTCGGCGCTGTCGAAGAGGGCGGGTGATCCCGCCAACACGATCATGACCGCCCCCGGGGCGGACGCGATGGTGCACCGTGGTTCGCGGGTGAGGCGAACCGCGTTGCTCGGGACCGTACTCGCTACCCTCGGCCTTTGCATCATCGGCGTACTGTTGATTGATCGTTGGCTCGCCACGTCACTGGCGCATGTGTCCGCACCGGTAATGGGCATCGCAACCGTGCTGGGGGCCCTCGGCACGCCGGCCCTTTGGATTGGGTCGGCGGCGATGTGTTACGTGCAGTTCGAGTTCACCCCGCGAAAACGGTTGGAAGCAAATCAAGCTCTCTTCGTTCTGCTATCCTCCGCCAGCGCCGCTTTGCTCACGATTGCCTTGCAACTCGTGGTCGGTCGATCGGCGCCTGATTCGTATATCCAGACGGGCGCATACTATTTCCAGGTCGTCGGGCGCGGTTTCGCCGCTTCCGGGTCCTTTCCGTCGCTGCACGCCTCGGTCGCAGCTGCTCTGGCGATGGCGTGCTCCGTTATGATGCCAGTGTATTGGCCAACATTCGCGGCGCTTGCCTTCCTGATTGGCGCAAGCCGAACCGTGGTTGGCGCTCACTTCTTCAGCGATGTTGTGGCGGGTTTTGGAATCGGGATCCTTGCGGCGCTGGCGGTCGATTCGATCTTCAGCCGTTTGCGGGTACCGATCAGGAGAGCGAGCCGACCGATATGGAGCTAGCTCCGCGTTCGGACTGACGAGAGGTCGGTCGACCATGAAGCCATTGGCGCAGTTTCCTGCTTCCGCAGCCCGTGCCATTCGGTACGTCCTCACCGATGTCGATGACACGCTCACCTATCGAGGCAGCTTGTCCGCCGCGACCTACCGTGCGCTGGAAGGATTGCGTGACGCGGGGATCATCATCGTGCCCGTAACGGCGGCACCATCCGGCTGGTGCGATGTTATGGCGCGTATGTGGCCGGTCGGCGGTGTCATTGGAGAAAACGGAGGACTTTACCTTCGTCGACGGGGCGATGACATGGATGTTCGATTCTGGCAATCCCCGCCGGAACGTGCGCGCAGCATGGCGCGGTTGCGACTGACGGCCGAGGCGATTGCGGCCGCAATACCAAATGCCCAAACGGCCGCCGACCAGCCCTACCGTCAAACGAGCTGGGCCATATCGACATCGGCGAAGGGCGCTGACCGGAATCGCGCCGTCGCAAGCGTCGTCGCGGCATGGCGGGACGCGGGTGCCAACGTGACCATCAACTCGCTCTGGGTGCTGGGCTGGCATGGGGGCTTTGACAAGCTAGCGATGGCCAAGACGATGATGGTCGAGGTCTTTTCTGTCGACCTGGATCTCGAGCGGGAGCATGTCATCTATGTCGGTGATTCGCTCAATGACGAGCCTATGTTCAAATTCTTTCCCCACGCGGTGGCCGTCTCGACCATCAGCACATGGTTAGATCAACTAACCTGCTTGCCGAGCTAGATGGCGAATGGGCCAGGCGGTAGCGGGTTCGTAGAGGTCGCTGATGCGATCCTGTCATCGCGATAATCGGCAGTCTGGCGAGTTCAGCAGAAGAGGCGCGCGAATGCTCTTCGATAGTTCGGGCGCAATCAGCAAACCTAAAGTAGGCGTTGAACCAAAACAAAGGCTCCGATAGTGTAATGTTATAAGGAGGGGATGGAGTCCCCCGAAACTGCCCGAGAGGGCTGATGACTCCTACCGCGACAGACGATGCGGTGGGTGCGATTCGATGGGAGAGCCCGCCGGAAGGCGGGTTTTTTTATGCCATGCGAGCGCGCCAGGAAGGCAGGATTTGGGCGCTCTCGCGGCACTGCCGCGAGCCGGAATCGGGGGGCGGGACGAAGCGCTGAACGACCAGGATGTGGGAATGGCGGGAGAGGGGGGCCGTTTCGTCTTGATAACGGTGCTCCTCGCACAGCGAGGGCAGGGAGGAACGGATCATGAGGGTCCCAAAGGAGGCGGTGCTCTTGCGGATCTTCATCGGCGAAGATGCGCGCTATGGTCACCAGCCGCTTTTCGAGGCGATCGTGCTAAAGGCCCGAGAAATGCATCTTGCGGGCGCGACCGCTCTTCGCGGACCGATGGGCTATGGGCATTCGAGCCATCTACACACGGCGAAAATTCTACGCCTTTCCTTGGATTTGCCGGTGGTTGTCGAAATCGTCGACAGCGAAGAGAAGATCAACGCGTTTCTTCCGGTCCTGGATGGGATGATGCAGGGCGGGCTCGTCACGCTCGAAAGGGCTCAGGTGCTCCACTACGGCAGCTCCGAAACGTCCGAAGCGGCTACCGTCGCGTGTTCAGATGCGAACGAGGTCAAACCGCAGCAGGGCGGTTCCGTCCGTCCCCCGGCGGCGGGCAGTGCCCGCCGGCTATGGCAATTCGCTTTCGGCCGGTGATGTGCGGCAGTTCTTAAGAAGCCAGGCAGCCGATACGCCGATTACGCAATTGCGGTCAGAGGCCGACGACCCCGCCCATCCGGATGCCTCGCCAACGCACGTCTCCGTTGCAGGGCACACGCCGGCGGCGCCAGACGTCGCGTAGTCGTCGAGCGGCTCGATGAGCGGTGCCTTGCGGTTGTGATCATCGAGAAGGCAACCGAACGCCTTCAGGCGAAAGCCTGCCGATCTCTGGCACGGTCACACGATCGGCTCCGCTCGGTCGCCCGGAAGCAGCAATTGCGGTACCTGGGTGAATGACCATGCTGCTGCGCCGATCGGCCGATCGAACACCCAAACGAGGTCGAACCGATCCTTGGGCCACAGTTGCGGGCAGGTGTTCGTGTTCCCGACGATCGCGTTGCCGAGCTTCGGTAGCCCGTCATGCTTCCATGAAATCAGGACAACCCCGTTTGCCGCGGCGGCGCGAGCGGCCAAAGCAGCCTCCTCCGCATCGCCGTAGCTTACGTCGATGTCTATCGACAGTCTCTGAGCCAGCGGCTCGAGAGTATGCAAGGAACGAGCACTGTTCGCCGTCGGCCGGGATGCAAAGATCGTGGTCGGTGTCGCTAGGAGTGGGCTCGTATGCCGAGGCAGTGCCGGTCCAAAGAGCGCGATCAGGGCGCCCGCGCGCTGCCAGCCACGCACCGTTAGACTCCGCCGATCTTCGGATCCGGTTATCGCGACGCCCCGTGTCCCATAGGCATTAGGCTTCTCGGCGTGTCGCAAAAGCATGATTTTCGTGACAGTCAGGGCAAGCCCCATTGAGCGTGACCAGGGAGGCGCACCCGTTGCGAGATTGTCGCGTTGCCTTCCGAAATCACTGTAGTTTCCATAACCCATTCACGTTTCGGTGGCCGGCGACCAGGATCAGCGCTCTCTTCGCCGCGCTGAGTTCCTCTTCGCTGGCAAGATCGCGGCGCACGCCGTCGTGCTTAAGCGCGTACCGGCGCATGTCCTCCGAGACGCGTTCCATCAGCGTGGCCTCAACCATAAGCAGCCACTTCGCCGCCTCGCCCGGCCCGATTGCCGCCAGCAGGAGCCGCAGGTGATCGAGGCACAGTCCCGTAAACCGAGTCGTCGCTCGAGTATCGGCGGCGTTGATGGATCGCGCCAGTGTTGCGACCGCTGCACGCTCGAGATCGGCACGGACGCGGCAGAGATCGCAACTCTGCGCGGTTGGTCTTAGCCTCTCGATTTCGGCCGGGCCGGCGGCGGCAGGCGACGTTGCTGCCGCCTCACGGAGCCGAGCAGCAAGGGTCTCGAGCAGATCCGAGAAGCCGATGCATGTGCCGCGCGGGGTGGCAAGCGCCTCGTATTGCCACGTGTGAAATGGACACAAGCCGCCGTTTGCGATGAATTTGGCCTGCAGATCTCGGCGTACAATGATATCGTATTGGTATCCGCATAAGTATTTGTAGATCCCGCGCTCGAGCTGCGCGCAGATCCCGCACGAAGCAAATTGCGGCATAACCTCCGTTGCACCCGGATCGGCCACCGGGATGAGGGGCGCCGCATTCGGCCGCTGTCGCGCGATCTCCTGATGCAAGGAGCGAAGTCGCTCGGCTTCCTCGCCCGGATGCGCTACCTCTCGCAGCGCGTCGGCAACGCGCTCGCACATGCGCAGCAGGAATTCCGTTTGCTTTTCGTTAAGCAGGAAGCGGGCGAGCTCCTCTCTGAGCTCGCCGATGCCGCTTGCCAAGAAGCGCTCGTGATCTCGCAGCGCGGTTGCTTCCATCGCGTCGCGCGCCGAAACGGAAAAGACGCGCGGCGGCGGTTCGCCGAAGACGCGTCGCGCTTGATCGCGCACATGATCGAGCACTTGGTTCCGTTCTTCAGGGGACGCGAGGTCGTGCTTATTGATTACCAGGAAGAGCCGACTGGCCGAGATTGCGACACCGTGGAGCATCCGCAGCTCTTCTTCGGAAAGTGGGCTGTCGTAGCTGGTGACGAGCATGAAGGCGTCGGCCTCGGGAAGAAACCGCTCGGTCGTACGGGTGTTCTCGACGATCGAAGAACCGAGACCCGGCGTGTCGACGAAATGGAAGCCGCGACGGAGGAGTTCGGCCGGCAACTCGACGCGTGCCACGGCCACGCCGCGGCGGTTTCCAGGATTGCCCTGCTGCGTCACGAACTCCGGCAGCGCATCCAGTGAAATCTCCTGGTCGAGCGCCCAGCCCTCGTGTTCGATGAAGGCGCGCTCGCTGCTGCCATAGCTGACCGTGGTGATCACGGAAGTGAGCGGCACGATGCCCGTTGGCAGACGCTCCGTCTCGAGCATGGCATTCATGAGTGAGGTCTTGCCGCGGCTGAAGCGACCGACCACGACCAAATTGAAGCGATCTTCCGCCAAGCGCGCGAAGAGGTCGAGGAAGGGGTCCTGGAGGTCGGGCTGTTCGCGGCGCAGAATCACGGCCGCATCCCGCAGGATCGCGGCGAGCTCAAACTTGGCCCGTTCATATTCCGCTAGATCCATACGACATCTCCGTGGCGGCTGATAGCGAAGGATATATGAGCTCTACGCAGGTGCTCGCGTCCGCACCACTTCCTTGGCACGCTCATGCTCGAATATGTAATTGCGCGTCAAAGGCACGGCATCCACTCGGTTCGCGAGCTGAAGCTGGAAGACCATCAAATTGTCGTAGCGAAACGCCATTTCGCTGCCCGCGAGATAGAACTCCCACATTCGGCAGAAGCGTTGGTCGTAGATGCCGCGCATGAGCGCTAGATTTTCGAGAAAGCGCTGTCGCCAAACGCGCAAAGTCTCCGCGTAGTGAAGACGAAGAATCTCGATATCGGTGACCCAAAGGCCGGCTCTCTCGACGGCCGGCAGGACTTCGGACAGGGCGGGTATATAGCCCCCGGGAAAGATATATTTTCGGGTCCAAGCCTGGGTCAGGCCGGGGCCATCCATCCGGCCGATCGAGTGAATGAGGGCGACGCCTCCATCTGCGAGCAGGGCTGCAATTTTGTCAAAGTACGCTTGGTAGTTGGGCCGTCCCACATGCTCGAACATGCCGACTGATACGATGCGGTCGAAAGAACCGGTGATTTCGCGATAATCCCTAAGCTCGAACGCGATTCGATGGTCGATTTCGGCGTCCTTCGCACGCGTTCTTGCGACTGCGAGCTGCTTCGTAGAGAGGGTGACAGCTGTGGTCTGCACAGCCTCGGCCTGGGCGATGGCTATGGCCATACCGCCCCATCCGCATCCAATGTCGAGCACCCGATGTCCCGGCTCGAGGAGAAGCTTCGCGATGATATGTTGCTTCTTCGCCCGTTGCGCCTCCTCCAGCGAAAGCGCCGAATCGCAGAAGTAGGCGCAAGAATATTGCATATCCTGGTCAAGGAATGCGCGAAAGAGGACTTCCGAAAGGTCGTAGTGGTGGGCCACCTGGCGTCGCACCGCGCGCCGCGAATTATGCTGCTGAAATGAACGCGCTATTGCTCGTAAGAAGCGCACGAACCAGCGGCGTCGCCGCGGACGTCGGTGCACGAAATTTTGGCCGCAGAGCTCGAAGAGGTCCCACAGCGTGCCCTGCTCAATCACGAGCGTGCCATCAATATAGGCTTCGCCCAAATAGAGGTCCGGACGGAGCATCAGCTTGAGCGCCACGAAGCGGCGCTTTAGTCGCACCACCACGTTGAGCTGGGGCGCGCTGTCGATGGATTCGCCGAGGTGGACGCGCCTACCGTCGGGGCGGATAATCACGAGGCTTCCGGTCTTGATGAAGGCGGTCAGCTTCCGTTCGAACATAATCCACCTCAGGCGGCGCGCGCCGCGAAGATCGGTTCGTCGCGGCGATGAAAGCGCTGGCGCTCGGAAGCGCGCAGCGGAAAAGCCGTGTCCAGACGGCGGCCGGCCGCTGCACAGCGCCGCCGCACGCCGCTTTGCGATATGGAGACGATTAGGATTCCGAACCACCACTGCATGAGCGACTCCCAAAGAGGGAGGCGAAGGCGTGGCGGATTTCGGCGATAGCGACACCCCCGCGCCGGACGCGCAGTAGGAGCCATCAGCCTCTTCGGCGGTTTACGGGGGACCCCATCCCCTCAGTGTTGAGACGTTAGTGTAATCATCTTTATTAAATCAAGAGCTTATCCGGCAGCAACGGAACCCTCGCCGGGCGCGGCTCTCGCCAAGCTTTCGACCAACGCGGCCCGGATGGTCGCGAGGGTGCCCGATATCTCTCGCAACGCCGCGAGTTGTGCGTCGGCGCGATTCGAAACCGTAGAGCGCGTGGTCGTCGCCGCTTTGACCGCGCCTTGCGTTGATTCGATCGCACTCGTCAGCCGCTCTTCGAGCATCGTTGTGAAGCGACGGAAGGTGTTGTCGAGGCCTTGCAGCGTCGCCCAGCGAAGATTCTCGACATTGCGTTGGACAAGCTCGCCGGCTTGCTCCTGTAGCTGTGCCCGCAACCGCGCCTTGCGCGGGCCTGCCGGCAACAGCCGGTCGACCAGACCTGTTGGAAGCGAAATCAGCCTATCGCTCCATTTCTGAGTGATCCAGTACGGTTCTTGACCGAGCTTGAAGCGTTCTGATCCGGCCGACGCCGCATAAGGCACATCGAAAAGGTCGGCCGCTGTGCGGCGAACGAGATTGACGAGATCGTCGATGCGCCGTTGATGCCCTGCCAGGATCTCCTCAACGGTCCGGCTGAACGCGCGTGAGGTCTCGGCCAGCTCCCGCTCGAAGAATTCTGGGATTGCTGCCGCCACAGCCTCCTGCGCCGCACTCTCGAGATTTCCTTGGTCCGGTCTGGACAGCACCTCGTCCAGCACCTTCGTCAGATATTGACGGCCTGTCTGACGCAGTCGCTCGGCATGCATTTCCAGCTGCTCGATCGCACGTCGGCGATCACCAGCCAGCAGATCGCGGATGACACGCTCTTCATCTGCAATTCGACCCAACGCTTCTTCAAGAGTCGCGCCACGCTTCGCCAAGTCTTCGATCGGCATTTCCAGAGCGCGCATCCGCAACGACAAATCCGCTTCCGCCTCGGCGACGAGTTCCGAGGCCTTGCGGCTGACGGCCGATCGTAGCGACGTTATTTTCTCTTGTGCCAAGTAGCGCAGAAGGTAGCGCTCGATCTCGGCGATGCCGCTTGCAGTCAGCGCGGCGCCATCGCCACTCTCTTTGGCTTTCAACCCGGCAAGCGCGGACACGGTGAAGATGGTCGTCGTGTCAGGTTCGACGTCAGACGATTCCTGCAGCGCCTTGCGTAGAAATGTCACCGCGATCTGAAGCTCTTGGGGTTGCAGATAGTCGGCCTTACTAAGGACGAAGAAGATGCGGGCGACCTTAGGACGCACCGTGTCGAGATAGGCTCGCTCCGTTTCCGTGATCGGTGGATCGGCGGACACGACAAACAACGCAGCATCGCATTCGGGCAGGACCTGGAGCGCCGCGTCTGTCTGGTGACGGTGCGTGGAGCCAATGCCAGGGGTGTCGATCAGGACGACGCCATTCTCCAGAAGAGGGGAGGGATAGAATAGGTCCACACGACTTACGTCGAGCCGGTTTTTCGGATTGGCCTCCTCTGCGACAAACCCGAAGAGACGGTTGCGGATGTCATCCGGCGCCAATGCTTCGAATTCGTCGACAGCGCGGTTCGACCGATACGTCACGCGGATCAGAGGCTTTGCTCCCCAGGCGATGAAGGTCGGAACCGCGGTGAGCGGGATGACGCCAGTCGGCAGGAGAGGGGCGCCGAGGAGAGCATTAAGAAAGGTACTTTTGCCCCGTTTGAACTGACCAAGAACGGCGAGCTGAAGGCGGCCCTCCGTCAGGCGATCGCGCAGATCGCGCAGGCGGCGCGCAATCGGGGAGCTCGTGGCGCCTAGGTCGGCAAGACATTCCGCGGCGCGGTCAAGGAGACCTGCCAGGTCTCTCGTTCGCCCGTCGGCGACAGAAGATGATGATGGCTTGCTGCCCTCTGCCATCGTCATCTCCGACCTGTATCGTCACTGGCTTCAATATGCTGCAGAAAGCTCGCCAAGTGCCCCGACGTGGTCGACAAGAGGCTGCGCGCGCGGAGCACCCGAGCCGCACTCCTCCTCGGAGCGTCGGTTCTGGCGATGCTCATGTCGCAATGATCAAAAGAGACGAGGTTACTCTCCGTGCACCGCATGTCTTTCGTCAGCGGCGGACGATCAAGTTCAGAGAAGCCCCAGAAGCGGGTCATTGCCTGCTCCCCATACCCAACACCACCTCAAGGCGCTCGATCCTTGAGACGCTCACGCCCACGCTGCGCACGAGGCGCGGCAGGAGTCATCAGCCATGATGGCGGTTACGGGGGAACTCCATCCCCTGGAGCTCTAACAGCAGGCTCCAATGCCAGACCGGAGCTTACACCGCTCGCATTGCGGAGCAAGCGCGAACTGTTAGTGACGGACATGGTCTCGAACGTCACTGACGCTACCGTTGATCAGCCTGTCTCCGGGGACTATGGTCTGTTTGCCAAGGGGATGGGGTCCCCCTGAACCGCCGCGAAAGGCTGATGACTCCTACCGACGAGAGACGGTAGGAGTGCGCTCACTGTGCCGCCGTTCTCCGTTCGCTTGTCAACGGTCGTGCGGAGGTGGTCGATGTCAGTTCAGCCGCAACAGCAAAATCGGCAAACGTCCCGGAGCGCGGATGGGGCGCCACCAGAGCTGCGTGGCAAGCTTTCGGAAGCGCGGATGGATCGCCGTATAGAAACGGTCTCGGCCATTGAGACGCTGGATTCGCGCGGCAATCCGACAGTTCGCGTAACCGTGTCGCTCGGCTCCGGGGTGATGGCATCGGCGTCGGTGCCGTCCGGGGCATCGACCGGCGCCCACGAAGCGGTCGAACTCCGTGACGGTGATTTGCGCCGCTATGGCGGCAAGGGTGTGCTTAAGGCGGTGGACAACGTGAACACCGCTATCGCGCGAGCGGTTGTCGGTCGCGATGCAGGGCGACAGGCGGAGCTCGATCGCTTGTTGCTCGAGCTGGACGGCACGGCGAACAAATCCCGGCTGGGCGCCAATGCGATGCTGGGTGTGTCGATGGCCGTTGCGCGCGCGGCCGCGATCGCAGGCGGTTTGCCGCTCTATTCCTATCTCGGCGGAGCTACCGCCAGGCGCCTGCCGGTTCCAATGATGAACGTTCTGAACGGCGGGAAACATGCCGATAGTGGTTTGGCTTTTCAGGAGTTCATGATTGTCCCCCTTGGCGCGCCCGGCTTCTCCGAAGCGCTTCGCTATGGAGCCGAGACGTTCCATGCGCTTGGCGCCGCCCTGCGCGCTCGCGGCGAGTCCGTCGCCGTCGGCGACGAGGGCGGATTTGCGCCGCGTCTGCCCGGCAACGAGGCGGCTTGTGCACTTATCGTCGAGGCCATCGAAGCGGCCGGCTTCAGCCCCGGACGGGACATCGCCATCGCACTCGACCCCGCGGCGACGTCTTTCCACGACCAGGGAGCGTATCTCCCCGACGGTTCCGGAGGCCGGCGTAGAAGCAGCGACGAGATGATCGCAATTTATCAAGATTGGATCTCGAAGTATCCAATCGTCTCCATCGAGGACGGGCTGGCTGAGGATGATTGGACAGGGTTCAGCCGAATGACCTCCGTGCTCGGTGATCGCATTCAGATCGTTGGCGACGACATCTACGTCACCAATACCGAGTTTATTCGGCGGGGGATAGCCGAGCGGTGCAGCAACGCCGCACTCATCAAGCTCAATCAGATCGGCACGGTGACCGAGACGATCGAAGCGGTGGAGATGTGCCGCCGCGCGGGATGGCGTTATGTGACTTCGCACCGCTCAGGGGAGACGGAGGACACTTTTCTCGCCGACTTCACCGTCGCCATGGGCGGTGGCCAGGTCAAAGCAGGCGCGCCCTGCCGCGGCGAGAGGATCGCCAAGTACAACCGGCTCGTAGAAATAGAGCGTGAACTTGGTGCGGCGGCACAGTTCAGCAGTCCGTTGGAATGAAATGGGTTGCGTTCCAAGAGGTTCCGACGGGCGGAAACGCTGGTGACGACGCGGTTCGGGAAGCTCCCCGCGAGAAGTGAGGAGCCGAAGAGCTTTGCCTCTCTTGCAGGGTGCGGGTGTGGACGGCGCTTCCCGACACGGCACCGGCCGCGGATCGTCGATGAACTGGGCGATAACGGCAAACCTGGCGCAACAAGGTACCAATGACCATCGGCGACCAAAGCATCGCTCGCGCCAGCGGGACCAGCCGGACCGCCTTCCGTTTCGTCCTGCTCATCGGGGTCCTGAGCTTCTTCGCGGATTTCACTTACGAGGGCTCGCGAAGCATCATCGGGCCTTATCTCGGCTCGCTGCAGGCCACGGCAACCATCATCGCGGTCGTCACCGGGTTCGGCGAGCTGCTCGGCTACGGTCTTCGGTTGATTTCAGGCCGGCTAGCCGATTGGAGCGGCAAGTATTGGCCGATCACTATTTTGGGCTATGTCGTCCAGATGAGCTCGGTCCCGGCTCTGGCGCTCACCGGAAGCTGGCCCACGGCCGCGGCGCTGATCATTCTGGAGCGGGTCGGCAAGGCGATCCGCAATCCGCCGCGCGACGTGATGTTGTCGCATGCCGGAAAGCAGGTCGGCGGCTATGGCTGGGTCTTTGGACTCCATGAGGCGCTCGATCAGTTCGGCGCCATGTTCGGTCCGTTGATCATCGCTGCCGTGCTCGCGCACAAGGGGAGCTACCACGAAGCTTTCGCCGTATTGCTGGTGCCGGCAACGATCAATATCGGCTTCCTGCTGCTGGCGCGCTATCTCTATCCGCGCCCGCAGGAACTGGAAGCGGCGTCGCCGGATATGAGCGCCACGGGCCTGCCGCGGATTTATTGGATCTACTTGACCGGCGCTGCGTTGGTTGCCGCAGGTTTCGCCGATTACCCCGTCATCGCCTACCATTTCGGCCGCACAAATTCTGTGCCGGGCCAATGGATCGCGATTTTCTATGCCGTTGCCATGGCCGTGAGCGGCAGCGGCTCTCTGCTCTTTGGCCGCCTCTTCGACCGCTTTGGCTTTGCAGTCCTGATCGTGCTGACGCTGATTTCCGCTCTGTTCGCCCCGCTGGTGTTCCTTGGCGGATTTTGGATCGCCCTGGTGGGCACGGCGATTTGGGGGCTGGGCATAGGCGTTCACGAGTCGATCATCCCTGCGGCGGTCGCGCCGATGGTGCCGGCGCAACGGCGGGCTTCTGCCTTCGGCCTCTTCACCGCCGGCTATGGGATCTTCTGGTTTCTCGGCAGCGCAACGATTGGCATCCTCTATGACGTCTCGCTCCCGGCCACGGTCGCGTTCTGCGTTGCCGCCGAGCTGGCGGCGGTGCCGTTCTTCATCTGGGTCGGGCGGCAGCACCGTTCCGATCTTCGTCCATGAGCTGCGCGGCATGGCTCGCACGAGACGGGGAGCGCAGATTCTGGGGGTACAGCCGCTGGCTCAGGTCAATCGTGCTCTTTCCCTTGCCCACTCGGCCAAGGCGTGATCGTTGATCGCCTCCGCGGCTTCGGAAGCGCGCATGAAATACGCCGAAGAGCGGAAGCGATCGCCGAGTCTCAGCCAAACTTCGGGGAGGCGTACGGCATCGACAGCCGGCTCCTGCTCGAGCCGGAGTTCGCCTGGATCAATCGAGAAATCTCTTGGTCGCGCTGCGCAACGGCGCCGGCTCTCTGCAAGACGACCGGCGAGCGCATCACGTTGCGAAGAATTTGCGAGAGCGAGGGCGAGATCATAGAAATCCGCCGCGAGGCGCCAGTCGAAATGTCCAGCCATGGTGTCGCCGGCACGCCATGCCTCGTACAGAATGTTCATGCTTTCGGCCGTGTCGGCGTTCACCGCGAGGCTCCTCAAGTCGGCCAATAGAGGACCGGCGCTGCCGACTCGTAGGCGCTCGATTGCCTCCCGAAGGCGGCTCGATCGTGCGCGCGGCCTGCCGGCGAGGTTACACGCGAGAAAGATCTCGAAATCGATCTGCTCGAGGGCTGAGAGATGCCGCGAAGCCTCGATGCGATCGCCGTAATCGCCCGTTTCCAGGCGATCGAGCCACAGCCCGATCTCGCGCTCGAGCTCATCGATTTGCTGCGCGACAGACTGCCGTTCCCAAGATGCGCCCCAGCGCAGCGCTTGTTGAATGCCGGCGAGGCGGACTTTCGACAGATGCGCGATCCGTGCTGCAACGAGTTGATGGAGGTTTTCCGGCGCGTCCCCGGTTCCCCGGTAGCCGGTTTCCTCAGCCCAGGCGGCAAACTGCTCGAGGAAGAGGGGGTTTCCCTGCGATGCGCGCGTGGCGATCTCGGCGACACGGGAACAGCGGATCAGCTGCAACGCCATATTCTGGGCCGCGGAGGAGGGCAGCGGCTGCAGCTCGAGTTTAGCGGCTGGGTTCAGGCGTTCCACGAGCGGGCGGCCGCTTGGACGGGTGATCAAAAGCACAAGGATCGCCCTTGCCGATAAACCGTCCAACAAGCGGATCACGAAGGCGGCGGTTTCCGTGTCGGCCCAATGCAGGTCGTCCAGCACCACGACGTCCACATGGTCGGACTCCACCCGGGCGATCGCCGAGTGAAGGAGAGCCTCGGTCGTGATCCGGTCGGGCGGAAGATCCGCCAATTGACCGGCAAAGGCTGCGACGTCGCCACCGAACAGGCTGAAATTCGCGGCTATGGCGCGAAGACTGGGATGCCGCCGCCGCCATTCCCTTACGAGGCGGGTCTTTCCGCAGCCCGCCTCTGCGATGAGCGCGACCCGCCCATGCGCGGCCCGGCTTCGCCGATGGTACGAATCGAGCAAAGCCAACTCGCTCTCTCTGCCTACGAAATCGCTCCTATCGGCAACCTCGGCATGATCGAGAGCCGATGGCCGCTTATGGCCCAGGAGCCGGTAACCCTGACGCTCTCCGCCGTCCAGCGCTCGTCGAGGCACGCAGACGAAGTGCTCCCAATGGCGATTGATCTCGGCCACGGTATCGGAGCACAGGAGCACGTTGTCCGGCTCGAAATGGAAGACGGCGCGAGCCGTGATATCTGAAATGGCCGGCTGATCCTCCGCGTCGAACGGGACGACATATTGGTCGATCCAGGTCCCCCAGCGAATTTGCCCATTCAGATGTTCCTCGATCTGGTGCAAGCTCGCTGTCAGATTTCGCTCGATTTCCTGCGCGCGCAGAAAAGCGATGCGCAGGCCCCTCGTCGTCCATACCAGCCAACCATGGTCCGGGATCGCGCACAGCGAACCTGCATCTAGTCCTGCGAAGATTTTGCGGAGAATGGTGGTCATTCCGTGCAATGCGCGCTTCGGCGGGACCTCGGATATGAGGCGAAGCACGATCGCGCTGGCGCCGATGAGCCGGTAGTCCACGCCTTCGGAGGGCCGTGCGCGCGACGGCACGATCTGCCATTCGGTCCGTTCCAGGGGATGGTCGCCGAGCCAACGGACGCAACTGGGACAGTGGGAACGCTTCGCCGGCCAGTCACGTCGGCAGGCCGGGCAATGGCGGTATCTGTAAACGATCGGGCGCGCGTACAAGCCGCCGGCGGCGATTTTGCCCACATCATCGGTCATGGGCAGGCGCCGCCCCGAGCTCCGCTGCTGTGTCGTGCTCCGCTCAGTGGGGTTGGTGCCCCTCGATGCGCGTCAGGAGTTCTTCTTCCAGCCAAGCCCGACGCTGCTTCAATCGCCTGACTTGGCTTTCGAGGCTGTCCAGTATCCTGATGATCGCGCGGTACTCGTGACATAGCGCGTCAAAACTCTCGTTTTTCACAACCAGCTCGCCTATCCACCAATGCTGTGTTGACAGCCTTTGGGCCGCCCAGTGGTGCCGCTGGTGTACATGAGAAACAACGAGTCATCAGCCAGGAGCTCCACAGGATC
>Ga0335074_10003824_pt1 | contig 20680 bp, 19 predicted proteins | sample Lox_Sample_23_FD_206715 | JGI IMG/M metagenome (GOLD analysis project Ga0335074, IMG submission 206715) | Soil microbial communities from Loxahatchee National Wildlife Refuge, Florida, United States - Lox_Sample_2.3 | ecosystem: Environmental > Terrestrial > Soil > Wetlands | place: USA... | reverse complement strand
GAAGTACAGGCATGGAACCAGAACATGAACCGCAACCGTGTCACCATTCACTGGCAGTTTACGCGCGCAAAGGCACGTCGGAAATTCAGCTATAAAAGCAACCACATCACACGGTCAAAGACCTAGTGACCACGAAGGGAACGGCGAAGCTACTTGATTTCGGACTGGCGAAGTTCGCGGCTGCCGATTCTGATTTCGCCAAGACGGCGGAAGGCACGGTGATGGGCACCGCAGCCTACATGGCGCCCGAGCAGGCACAGGGGAGACCGCTGGATGAGCGCTCCGACATCTTCAGTTTCGGCGCCGTACTGTACGAGATGGTGTCGGGGAAGCAGGCGTTCAGCGGCATCTCCACCGCGGAAGTGTTTAGGCGCAGTATTGCGGGATGAGCCAGAGCAGCTCAGGAACTCGGCTGCTCTAAGCGCAATCGTGACGCGCTGCATGCGGAAAACGCCCGCCGAACGGTTTCAGACGATGGCGGAGATCAAGGCGGCGCTCGAAACGATCTCCGAAAAAGGCGCTCAATTGCAGCCGTCGATCGCGGTTCTTGCGTTCGCCAATATGAGCCGGGACGCCGACGATGAATATTTCTCCGACGGCCTCGCAGACGAGATCATCAACGCCTTGACGCAAGTCGCGGGACTAAAGGTTATCGCCCGCACGTCGGCGTTCGCCTTCAAAGGCAAGAACGAGGACATTCGCAGAATCGCCGAAGCACTCGGGGTGACCAGTGTTTTGGAGGGCAGCATCCGCCGAGCCGGGAATCGCCTGCGTGTCACCGCGCAGTTGATCCATGCCGCCGACGGAACTCATCTCTGGTCCCAGCGCTACGATGGCGAGATGACGGATATATTCGCAGTGCAGGACGAAATCGCGGCGGCCATCGCGGGAACGTTGCAGGTGAAGTTGACTGGGAAGCCAGTGACGGCCCGGACGTTCGAGTCGAATCTGCCCGCCTACGAAGCGTTCTTGAGGGGCCGGCAACAGTCTTACAAGTTATCGCCAGAGGCGCACGCGCTCGCCGAAGAGAATTTCAAGCAGGCGATTACACTGGACCCGCAGTGGGCCGACCCTCACTCTTACTTGGGCCGTGTGTATTTTTCCCTGGGGTTCTAACGATTGCGTCCGTCGACTGAAATGGTGGTGCTTGCGCGCGCCGAAGCCCGGAAGGCGCTGGAACTTCTCCCATCCGAGCCGCTTGCGCATGCTCTGCTCGGCATAATCGCGGCTTCGTATGACTACGATTGGAAAGAGGCTGATGAACAGTTCGGGCTGGCCAGGGCGTCCGAGCCACTCCCGCCTTATGTGCACGATATGCGCGCCCACTTCTATTTATTGCCGTTGGGACAATTCGAAGAGGCTCTACAAGAGCGGATGAGAGCCATTGCACAAGATCCGCTAAATGCTCTCTGGCACGCGCATCAGGCATTCACGCTCCTTGCGCAGAAATGTACGAACTTGCAGTTGTCGAAGCGCGTAAGGCGCTGGAGCTCGATGACAGGATCTATGTGGCTCACTGGGTAATCGCCTTGAGCTATTTCTTCCAGGGAAAGCGGGTCGATGCGCAGGAGCCCGCGGAAGAGGCTTTTCGTCTCGCGCCGTGGAGCGTCGCGATTGTAGGCACCCTGGCTGGCCTTCTGGCACGAGCCGGTGAAAAGGATAGGGCGGAGAAACTGCTCGCAACGATATCCGCGGCGGAGCCGGTGGGCATGTACATGTATCACCTGGTTTGCTCTGAGATCGATGCCACCATCGATTGCTATGCACTGGGAATCGAACAGCGCAATCTAAGGGCGATGGTGATTGCCTCCGCTGGATTCCTCAAGCCATTGCGTGCCAGTCCACGCTGGCCCAAGCTGGCGAGAATGATGAATTTTCCGGGAACGATGTAGAAGGGGGCTGTCTCGCCAGCATAAGCAGGTTTGCCAGGGAGTTGGCCTGACTGGGGCTGGAGAGTCCGCGGTTCGTCAATTGACCGTGCAATGCACTGCGTTGAAAGCGGATGAGACGATTAGACTAGGGAAGAGTAGCCGGTCAGCCGCCCACAATCCGGAGCGGTGCGCAGCGATGGCTCGGGCCACGTTCCGGCAGTGCTTGGGCCTCGCCAAAATTCAATTTGCAGGCGAAGCTGAATGGGGCCCCGGAAATTCCCTCCAAGCTCATAGAGACGAAAGTCAGCGAGCAGTTACCAATGACTCCGCCTTCACTCGGCTGTATAACCGGCTTCTCGGATGTTGATTCCGAACATCCCGGTAAAGTCCCCTTTTCATTGACTCTGATTTCAGTCATTGAGAACGGGTATTCCGCTCACTGAGCGTGCTTGCGATTTTGCGAAACCGTTGCATCCCGTACCGCTAGGTGATGCAGCGCCAGGAAAAGCGACGCTAGATTGTCCCAACACGAAACCTCGCTACCACGTTCAGCATCTAGCCAAGGCTGCTCGAGGAGAAGGGCTTTACCTGCTAAATCAGCGAAGCAACCGTGAATCACATGTGAATTACGCCTGCGCAAGCGCGGCCACGGAATCTCATTGCGCAGTCCATCCACCGTCGATTGGCAGAGATGCTCCGGTGATATTCGATGCGGCGGATGAGCAGAGAAAGAGTGCCACTGCGGCAATATCTTCGACAGATGTGAAGCGGCCAGACGGTTCCTTCTCCTGCAGGAGCTGCTGGGCCGCTTCGTCCTTCGAGAGCCGGGCCTCAGCCGCGCGACCGTCAATCTGTTTTTGTACCAGCGGGGTGAGAACGAAGCCCGGACAAATGGCATTGCAGGTAATACCGCGCGCGGCGTTTTCAAGAGCGACAACCTTGGTGAGCCCGATCAGGCCGTGCTTCGCCGCAACGTAAGCAACTTTGTTGATCGAAGCCACCAGCCCATGCACCGACGCAATGTTGAGAATCCGCCCCTCATTACGCCGCTGCATCCCCGGCAGGGCAGCACGGATCGTGTAAAAGGCGGCGGATAGATTTATCGCGATGACCGCGTTCCATCGATCCGCAGGAAACTGTTCGACCGCTGCGACATATTGGATACCGGCGTTATTAATGAGAAAGTCGACACGGCCGAAACGCTCCTCGGCATCGCGGATGAGCGCGACACACTGTTCAGGATCGGCCAAGTCGGCTGGGTGAAAAAAGACTTCCGCCTGGTATTGCTCTTGTAGCCGCCATGAAAGCGACCGTGCATCTTCGGGCGTCGCAATTCCATTGATGGCAACGCGGCAGCCTGCCTTGGCGAAAGCCTCCGCGAGGCCGAGACCGATGCCTGAAGTCGAACCGGTAATGACGACGGTTTGATCGCGAAACACAAAGACCTCCTTCCCATGGAGTCAACGAAAAGCATCTTTACATGTCGCCGAGCCGGAGACGCATCGCACACACTCTCATGTCACCTGGTCCTGTAGGTCTCACGAAGAGCACGCTTGAGCGTCTTCCCGGCTGTATTGCGGGGAAAATCCTCCAGGATTACCATCGCCTGGATTCGCTGGTTCTTGGCTCCAACGCGCTCGTTGATCCAGTCCCGCAGTTCTTCCGCGGTGATGCTGGCATGCTCGCGCAGAATTACCGCGGCCATGGGAGTCTCTCCCCATTTCTCGTCCGGGATGCCGAACACCGCCGCTTCGTGCACTGCTGTGTGTTGGAGGATAACTTCTTCTATGTCTCTCGGATACACATTTGCTCCGCCGGAAATGATCATGTCTTTTTTGCGATCTACCAGGTACAGAAAACCATCCTGATCGGCATATCCGAGATCACCCGTGTGCAGCCAGCCGTCAATGATTGTCTGGGCAGTCAGACAAGGTTGCTTGTAATAACCATCCATGAGGAGTGAACCACGCCCGAGGATTTCTCCGACCTCTCCGGCCCGCGCCTCATCTCCGGCGTCGTTGACTATCCGCATCTCGCAAAACGGTATCGGCGCCCCCACTGAGTCCGGCTTTCTCGAATAGTCATTCTTATCGAGCACCGTAGCAAATCCCTCAGTCAATCCATACAACTCGTAGAGGCGGCCGGGTAACTGTCGATTCAGCTCTTCTTTGTGCTCTTTGTGGAGAGGCGCACCCACACTGCAGATCATTTCTAGCGACTCGAGAGCTTCGGCGGAAAAACGAGGTGAGCGGAGCACAGCGGTGATCTGCGAAGGAACCATCATGACGTGAGTGATTCGTTCTCGTTTGATGGTTTCGATACAACCCCCGGCATCGAACTGCCGGTTGAGAATGAAGGTTGCCCCGAGATACATCGCCGGCATCAGCGTCACGAAGGCGCCGTTGAACACGATGGAGCCGGCATTCATCATGACGCTGTCCGGCTGCATTCGAAAGGTTGAGGCAAAGATTAGCCCGTACATGCTGCGGATTCGGTGGCTGTGTATGATGCCCTTTGGTTGTCCTGTCGTGCCGCTGCTGTAGATCAGATTGTAGGGATCATCGTCGGCTATTGCGATGTCTTGCGGCTCCGCGTCGTTCGCGGCAGTGGTCAGATCTCGATAGCATCGATAACCGGAGAAAGAGCCGCCGTTGTCGGTGAGAATATAACGGTCAGCCTGAACCGCAGTAAGATCTGGCTTGATCACATCCACTACCCCGGCGAACTCACTATTCGTAATAACTGTCGTCGCATCAGAATCGCGAATCAGGTTTACCAGAGCTTTACCGCGCAGCAAGGGAGTAAGCGGCACGGCCACTACGCCGATCTTGGCCGCAGCCCAGTAGAGGTCGAGCAACTCCAGGCAGTTCGGCAGGATCGAAACAACTTTGTCCCCTTTCCAAACGCCCAGTTCCAGCAGCGCGTTTGCCAGACGATTGACGCGCAAGTTGAAATCCCGGAAGCTAACTCGCTGTCCCTCGAAAACGATGGCAATATGCCAGGGACGGTAACGGGCATTTCGAGTAAGCAGTGAACCTATCTTCATGGTAACCTTCATCAGCTCCTGGCAACATCATGCCCGCGGCGTCCCGCGAAATCGTCCACCAGATCCGCGACCCTGGTTGCACCGCGATTCCCCATGAGAATCGTGTAGTGCGTCGTGCCCGCAATCAGCTCCTCATCCATCGTCTGAACGCAGGTGCGCATCTGCTCCATCATCGCGTCGGGATAGAGCGGAGGTGTGCCTGGCACAAACCCGGCTGGAGCACGAATCATGAGTACAGGCACGCGAATCGCCTGCAGCCGCGCGATCATGTGCTCTCTCTGCAGGCCCTCCATCAGATCGGCGCGCACGCCATCCTCCGAGGCCTTCGGCCGCAATTCCGGCTCCTCGCCACCAACCTCATAATCCAGAAACGCCTCCACCCACGGCCCCCACTCCTCGGGCGGAAAATGCGGCTGCCCCCGCCAGAACTGCCGGTAAGCCTCTCGCGAAGGATACGCCTGGCGAAGCTGCGTAATACGCAGCGCCAGCGCCGCGTCCAATCCCTGCTGCGGAGCGGCCGCCGGGATCGCCGGCGCATACCCGCCATCGATCAGCACCACTCCCGCTACAAGTTCCGGTTCCTGTGCCGCCAGCGCAGCCGCGACAAACCCGCCCATCGAGTGCCCGACGACAACGCTCGGCTCCAGCCCCATGGCGCGCATTGCCGCGGCCACATCCTGCGCGTGCTGCGGCATTCCGTAAGGTCCCGCTGGCTTATCGGAATCGCCCCGTCCGCGCAGATCGAGCGCGAACACCGGTCTTCTGCCTGCAAGCCTCTCAGCCACTCCCAGAAAGCTCACATACGACGCAGTCAGGCCATGGAGAGCGACAACCGGTGCGCCCCGGCCAGGCCAGTATCCAAAGGCCAGATCTACGCCGTCACCGGAAACACGCCCTTGGGCTTCCCTCGTTGTCTTCACCCATCCCTGGCGTTCATCCGCAGTCATAGAAGCTCCATCGCAACTAGAAGTTGAACTTCAGCGCGAACTGAATCACTCGCGGTCCGGTCGACGTGGACACAATCTGCCCCACATTCTCCGACGCCAATATATTCACCGGATTCGCAAAGCTCACATTGTTGAATGCGTTGAAGAACTCACTCCGGAATTCGATTCTGCGCTCCCCAATCGGAAAAAACTTCACAATCGAGATGTCCGCATTCTTCTGATCCGGTCCGCGCAGGATATTGCGCCCGCTCGTCCCGAAATCGCCGACGGCACTCGCCGGCGTAAAGCAGTTCACATTGAAGTAGTCATTCAGCCGTGACTGCACTCCGCCGCCCTTGGCAGGATTACAGCCCGGTACATAGTCGGCACGCGCCTGCACAAACGCCGTAGCGTTGGTCAGAACCGTAAACGGTATACCGGCCTGCAGTGTGATAACCCCAGCCAACTCCCAGCCATCCGCCACCTGCCTCATAAAGCCCGAGTTGCCTTTGTACCCGGGCAGGTCGTAAATGCCGCTGAAGACAAAGCGATGACGCCGGTCGAAATCCGAGCTCGCGTAGTTCTTCAATATTGCCTGATTGCCCGGAACGACAGTCACATCGCTCGTGCCCGTAGGATCGCCCGAATACTCATCGAGCCAGTGGCTGTATGTGTAAGCCGTCAGAAACTGCAGCCCGTGAGACATGCGCTTGGTCGCGCTCAGCTGCATCGAGTTGTAGCTCGAAACCGACGAGCTCGACATCAGATGCACGCCGAATCCCTGCACCGCCAGGCTCGACAATCCCGGACTGTACGACCCCGGCTCAAACGGCACCGGCGCATACGCCTGGTTCAAATCAGAGAGACGATACAATCGTCTTCCCAGCGACCCCACATAGCTCAGATCGATCAGCCAGCTGTTGGCCGGGTTGTATTGCGTTCCCAGGCTGAACTGCTGCGTATACGGCGTGCGGAAATTGTGAATGTTGGGATAGATCCCATTTGCCGAAACAACGGCAACGCCCGTCGGCGAAAGCGGACTCGGCGCTTGCGGCAGCAGTGCCGGCGGTCCGCCGAAGGGAAAGATCGCCGGATTATTAAACTCTAAGGGAAACGCGCTTGGCTGCGGAACCTGAACGAAAGGGTCCGAAATCGGTGTCTCCAGCGTTTGCGCCAGCGTGTAGTACGGGAAATTCAGAAGCTGATTATTCAGCAGCCGCGAATTTGCCCGGTCAAAGTAGATTCCATAACCGCCGCGCACCAGCACGCGATTCCGAAACGCATCCCACGCAAACCCGAACCGCGGCGCAAAGTTCTCGTAATCGGGAGAAACCAGCGATGACCGAACCTCCGGGATCCCCGGCAGTAGATTCTTCGCATTGCCCGCCTGCACGAATCCGCCCGTAATCGCCACGTTGTCGCCAACCGGAAATCCCGGAATCGCCGTCGTCGTTATCCGGTCCTGATCGATCCCGACGAGGCGCCCCTCTGCATCGCTGAATGGACCGAAGTAATCGTAGCGCAGCCCCATCGTGAGCGTGAGCCGGTCCGTCGCGCGCCAGTCATCGTTGAAGTATCCGGCCCAGTCATGCGCGCTGATGTTCCGGTTGTTCACCCCGGAGCCCATGATCGTCAGTCCCGTCAGATCGTACAGTCCACCGAGAAAATCAAAGAAACCATTCCCGGCGAAGGGCGAAGGCGGCGGCGCAAGACCAAGGAAGAAAATCTGGCCGCGCGTGTAGAGGTTGAAGTGCTCAGTCAGCCCATGGTGTTTGTACTCCACCCCGAACTTCATACTGTGCTTGCCCTCCTGCCAGCTCACCGTATCCAGGGCCGTGTACGTCTTCTCGTTGGCATTGTTGTCCGAGAACGGGTTCGCCCCAATATCCAGGTAGTTGGTCACAGAAATCTCCGGCATCCCCGGAAACAGGCTGCCAAGTGGATTGGAGATTCCCACCTGCGCCGCGCTATACGGCTCCTGAGGTGCGGAGCTCGTCGTAATAATCGACAGCCCGAATCGCGCGTCATTCACCAGGCGCGGAGAGAAAACGTGAACATCGTCCAGGGCAAGCACCCGCTGATTCAGATCAGCCGTCCCGCCAAATCCCGGCACCGGCAGCGCATTTGTAAGTCCGAACAGGTTGAACAACGCTTGTAGCTCCGGATTGTCCGCCTCGAAAAATTTGCCCGAGAAGCGGTTCGCCGACGAGAGCTGATAATCAATGTTCGTGTTGTACTGGTTTTCTGTGAATCGCGAGATGCCAACCACCGGCGTCGCCTCTGGCAGTGGCACCTGCCCTGCACCCACTGCCGCCGGGTGAGGAGGTGACGGGATCGCATACGCCCCATTCGGCAGCTTCGCCTGCAACAAAAACTTCGCCGTCGGATCGAAACACGGCGGGAATGTAAGCCCGGTCGGAGGTGCCGTACAGGGCGCCAGGCCGTACGACGCAGCAAATGCGTCCACGCCCGCATCCGAGCGGTCGTTTGTCAGGTTTTGCGGTATAAAGACGGTGCCAACCGAATTGAGCAGCGATGTCCCGTTGACCTCACGGCTCCCCTGATAGGAAATGAAGAACCACACCCGGTCCTTCTTGATCGGTCCGCCAAGTGTGCCGCCGAACTGATTGCGCTGGTAGGGCGGCCGAGGAATGCCGGCGCGATTGAGGAAGAAATTGTTGGCATTCAGCACTGTATTCCGGAAAAACTCATAGACGTTTCCATGGAAGTCATTCGTTCCCGACTTGGTAACAGCAGCCACGACACCGCCGGAGACGCGCCCTTGCGACGCGTCGTACTGGCTGGTCTGGACAATAAACTCCTGCAGCGTGTCGGTCGCCGGTATCGCCAGGCTAGGCAGCGAGCCCGTCCCAATGGAGTTCGCGTCGGCGCCGTTGATGATGACTGAATTCGAGGTTGCCCGATTCCCGTTGACATATATTGGAGCCTCGCCCCTCCCCAGATCAGAAGAATTCTGCACCGGTCCCGACGTCCCCGGCGTCAGCGCCAGCAATTGCTGAAAATTCCTCGTCGGCAACGGCAACTGACGAATCTGCTCCTGCTGAATCACAGAGCCGTGTGCCGGAGTTTCAGCCTCTTCGGCGTGAACTTCGACGACCGCCTTTTGCACAGCGACCTCAAGATGAATCTCGAGATTGGTCGTCTCCGTAATACGGACATCGACCTCCTCAGCGATCGCCTCCGCAAATCCCGACCTTTTCGCCGTCAGGCGATAGCTGCTTGGCGGCAGAAGCGAAAAGGTAAAGTGCCCGGTTCCATCGCTCACCGTCTCGCGCTGCACTCCAGCACTGCTCGAGAGAGTGATCGTAGCTCCGCTGACTACCGCGCCGCTCGGATCCCGAACGACTCCCGCGATCTGTCCCGTCGTTGTCGTCTGTGCGCTGGCCGCACCCACCAGCCACAGAAGCGCGCATAAAACAAAAAATGCGGCGGCCTTCATTGGTCTCATGACTTCCTCCTTTGCCCGGCAGCCCGCGCCCTCTTGGCCGGAATGGTGCGTCCCCCCATATACAGAAGGACAAGTTGATCAATAGCCTCTTCGTTGCTCATGCCAAGGTGCCGTTTCGCTCCAAAAAGCTCCTCGGCCAGGAAATAAGTGAAAAAATGTAGATAGATCGCCGTATAGGCAAGCGAGGGATCTACACCTTCAGGAAAGGCGACATTGGAGCTGTGAATTACAGCTCCGGCATAAGTCCGCAGGCCCCCGGCGATCTCGCGAAAACTGTGAACGAAATGCTTGTGGCGAAACTCAACCACATCGATATACATCAGCCGCCAGTAATCCAAGTTCTCGGCTACCACTCGCCCAATCGCGCGCGCAAGCTGCCTCAGCGACTCCGGATCGAGCGATTCCATCAGTGGCAGGAGTTCTTTCTGCCGGATCGCTTCCATCTTCGTGCCCATGTGGTGAATCAGATCGATGAAGATGGCCTCTTTTGTGTCGTAGTAGGTGTAAAGATTGCCCATGGACACGCCCGCCTTCGTAGCGATCTCGCGGACACTGGTGCCATGGAATCCCTTTCGGGTAAAGAGCTGCAGAGCCGCGCGACGGATCCGGACCTTGTTCTTCTCAATCGTGTTATGGAGAAGCCGTGGCATCGATGCCAATTCAATCAAAGCGAGCGCTCGCTCACTTTGATCATCCGGGTTTTATTCCTCTCAATGAAAAGTTGTCAAGAGAAATTTAATAGTGGGCTCTCGGCTCGCTGAGTTGGACCGCCGCAAAGGCAAACTCCTAGCGGGGCGACGTCGAGTCTTGTGGTGGGTCAATTTGAGGTATGGATAAAATCCTTGTTGCTCCAGGTCACGAGCAAACTGGAAAAAAGATTCACGTGGACGAGAAACCCGCTTTCCATCACCTGGTTGCCGGCAGCAAAGCGTAGACATAGCACGCAATGACTCTCTTAACCTCATGATCCACCGCATTGGAAGGCGGGAATCATGGGGAAGACGTCTACAAGCGGAGCCAAACGCAAGAAGAACCGACCGAAGACTAAACTCGGCATACCTGACCAGGAGCATTCCAAAGCCGCAGTACTCCGAAGTCTCGCTTACCCGGATTCGCGGCGTGGCTACCAGCACGCAATTGATGAGTTTGTTGCTTGGTACCGCTCTGAACCACGGCTGGCATTCAACAAAACAGTAGTCTTACGCTATCGGTTTTACTTGGAAGAACGCGGTCTTGCGCCCGGGACGATCAACGTGCGCATGGCTGCCGTGCGTCGGCTTGCTTATGAGGCAGCAGATTCTGGTCTCCTGAGCCCCGAACTCGTTGCCGGCATCCATCGGGTCAAAGGTGTTCGCAAGCTCGGCTCTCGTTTGGGCAACTGGCTTACGGCGGGCGAGGCGTCGGCGCTCTGGCAGTTATGCGACGACCAGACTGTGACTGGAAAACGGAATCGAGCGACTCTGGCCATCCTGCTCGGTTGCGGGCTGCGCCGCCGCGAGCTTGCGGAACTGGAGTTGGAGAGCTTGCAGCGTCGCGAGGAGCGCTGGGCCATTGTGGACCTGGTCGGCAAAGGAAGGCACATACGAACCGTCCCCGTACCGAATTGGGTCAAAGAGACCCTCGATTCCTGGTTAGGAGCAGCCGGTATCGAGAGCGGCCCGCTATTCCGATGTGTTTGTCGGGCAGGTAAAACCTGGGGGCACGGTGTCTCAGAGAAGACGGTCTGGCACGTGGTCAAGAAGACGGCCGCGAGTATGAACATTCCACGGCTTGCACCACACGATCTCCGACGCTCCTGTGCGCGATTTTGCCATGATGCCGGCGGCGAGCTTGAGCAGATCCAATTCCTTCTCGGGCACGTCTCAGTACAAACGACGGAGCGTTACATCGGCTGCAAGCAGCGTTTGAGAGTCGCGGTGAACGACCGCCTTGGCATCGAACCCGGGTGAGTTGTCCAGTCCGCGACTGGACGCGTAGGCGACTATTCGGCCAAATGAAGAGAAGCGCGTTTGTCGGTGGCGAATCTGGTCGAAGGTGAACGCGATTCCGCTGTGAAGCCGAACAATCTTACTTGCCAGTTGCCGGTCTCACGCTGGCACGAGCAAATCGGCGATCCCACCATCGCTGATGGCATCCTCGGCCGCCTGGTTCACAATGCCCACCGCATCGAGATGCGCGGAGAGTCCATGCGCAGGAAACGCAATCCGCCGTTGGACGAGGAGAAGGAATGAACCAAAGTCAACATCTTTGAGTGCGAGTTGGCGAAGTCACGCCAATGATTACAGTCACACGACTCGATTCGATTTGTGTGTGGCCATCGTCTCATCCCTTTCTGCTCTAGGTTTCAGCATCAAGGTGCATAGTGAGTAAAGACAAAGTCGGTCGCTTTGGCCTTCTCGTGGCAGGGGAAGCAGCTTTTCATAAACGCCGCGTCGCCAGGTTTGCCGTCTGCGAAGTGACCGAACCCCCAGCCGCCGGTTGCAGCGTACTTGGTTGAGTCCTTGACCATAACCTGAATGTTCGTTGGGGCCCCGGGAACGAAAGATTGGGCTTGGCCAAAGACTTTGTTGTTTTCCTCTGATGGCACGTAACGGTAATGCAAAGCAGCAATGATCGTGCCGTCCGGGAACGGAAACTTCCCATCCCGGTAGGCCTTGATCGCTACATCGTTGCCCAGGACAGCACCTATACTGTTGAGGTTGCCTGCTTCATGGGCCGAGCAGATCCATCTCCAGTCGCGGTACCCTTGAGGGATTTCGGTAACGAAGGCCGGGGCGGACTCCCCACTCGCGTGTCCTGGCGCAGGGGCAATGAGGGCGACAAGGCCGGCCATTGTTGCAACTGCAACCAGGAAGAATGTGAAGTGTTTCATGAGGGTTCCTCCATCCAATATGCTTATATGCCTAGATGAACTGAAATCACCAGCCCTTCATTTGAGACTGAGAGTGCTTCCTTAAGGAATTGGCGACTCCAATCGTCGCACATCATGAATACATACAAAGCGGCCGGCTTGGTTTTTCGTTCACGTTGCAACTTCTGACATAGCTTTTCACCGGATGTGCGCACCGGGCAGAAAGACTCTCACCACAAGTGGAAATGAAGGTGTACAGGCGAGGAGGCGTTCTTCGGGTGTGCGACGACTATCAGGCCCAGGACGACCACACTTAGAACGGCGAGACCGAAGTAGATGTCGATGTAGGAGAGCAACCTACTCTGTGTTATCACGTTCGACTGGAAGATTTGGACGGCACCCAGAGCGGGATTGCTTGCTGCGCCACCATCGCGCGCGATCAGATTGGAGTATTGCGACAGGGTTGACTGAACCGTTGGGTCGAGGCGGTTGGCTACGTCAACTAGACGTGCGGAATGCAACGTCTGACGATGGTCGAACATGACGGTTGCGGCAGTGACGCCAAACGTGTTTCCCAGTTGCCGTACAAAAAAATAACTCGTTGAGACATCGTTCAAGTCACAAAGCGCCGCCTGGCTCGTGGAGATGTTGGAAGCGCCCAACAGCAGGGGCGTCAACGAGAATCCTTGCAGGAAGGTCGAGAGCGCGAGAAGCCACGTTGGAGTGGTGGGGGTCAAGATGTAAATGAAGTTGACGCAGGCAGCGCACATCATCAGTGCCCCGAGAGTAACCAGCCCAGATCCGCCTAGGCGCGGCAGGAGGTAACGTAATGAAATCACCATGCCGATTCCCAACCCCGCCGTATACGCCGAGACGAATCCACCCGTTTGAACTGCGCTGTAGTCTTGCACGTTCCTCAGATATTGAGGCAGTACGAATAGTCCCGCGCCCAGCATCGCGCCGACCACAGTGATGATCGCAAGAGAGGCACGTAACGGAGCTTGCCGCCAGATGGTGCGCAGATGCAGAACGGGCGCAGGATTTTCAGGCCACCACTCCCACCAGAGAAAACCCACGAAGCAAGCGAGCGCCACGATCAGGAAACACACGATGAAGGCCGACTGGAACCATAGGTCGCGCTCTCCCCTGCTGAGCGCAATTTGCATCGACCCCAGCGCGGCGATTAGGAGTCCCGCACCCCAGACATCGACGTAGGACTTCTCGCTGCGCAGGTGGCCCAATCCTCGCGGCAAATATTTCCAGATTAGAAATGCTCCAATGGCGAGAAAGGGGAAATCCAAGAGAAAGGCATAGTTCCAGCGGAACGTATCCGAGATCCATCCCATGGCAGCGGGATATACAACTGCGAAAACGTAAAGCTCCCCGTAAAGCCAGGATATGGCAAAGATGCGGTCCTTACCGAGGAACATTAGGCGGACAAGGATAACGGTGCGAACCAGAAATGCTCCACCGCCGAAGCCCATGACCACTCGCGAGACGAGCAAAGACTTGAGGCTGTGCGCGCTTGAAAAGCAGCCAATTGCTCCGGCGGCGTATAACGCAATGCTGAAGAGCAGGTGTCGGCGTGCGCCAAGAACGCGCGTCATCCAATAGCTGATCGCGAGGGAACATAGGAAACCGAGATTGTATAGAATGATCACCCAACTGACTTCGTCCGAACTGCCCGCGACGTTGCCTTGCAAGTCTGGAAGCAGGACGTTGATTGAGAGCCGGTTCGAAACTTCAATTGCGGTGACCAAGCCAACGCTGAACAGAATAATCAGCCTGTGTTTCTGCGACAGTTCGACGAGTGACTGGTTGAGGCGCTGAGTGTATTCCTCCTGCCACGGTTCCTGGCCGCCGGGAACGCCGCTTGCAAAATAGCTCATGACCCTCCCGACACTTCAGCGAGTGTAAATAGTAGCTTCCACGTTCATTCCCGGGCGCAGTACAAAACGCAAATTACTGCTCTGCCTGACCAGAATTTTTACCGGAATGCGCTGTACCACTTTGATGAAGTTGCCGGTGGCATTCTGAGGGGGCAGAAGCGCCTGCCGCGAACCGGCCGCACCGGCGATGGAGTCAACGACGCCATCGAAATCGCGGCCGTAGGTGTCGACGTGAATTTTCGCGCGCTGACCGGACCGCACGCGATCCATCTGTGTTTCCTTGAAGTTCGCGGTTATGTACACCTGATCGAGTGGTACCAGCGTGAATAGCAGGTTTCCTGGCAGGACGTATTGTCCCAAATGTACAGTTAACTGCGTCACTTGCCCGGATATAGGCGCTTTGATCGTGGTGTACCCGAGATTGAGCTGGGCCTGCTCCCAGGCGGCTTTGGCGCGTTCGACACCCGCCTGTGCTGATTTGTATGTCGCTTCGGTGATCGGAACTTGTTGCTCGCGGGCCTTCGTTTCCAGAAGGAGAGATTGTGAGCGTGTTGCTCTAGCCTTTGACGAGTTCAGAGTGGCTCGAGCAATCGCCACATTCTGCTGCGCGGCGGCAAGTTGCTGTTCAGCGGCGACAAGATCACTTTGCGCGACGCGTGCGGTGGCGTCGACAGCGTCAAACTGAAATTTCGAAACGTCACCAGTTTGCAGGAGCGGCTTGTAGCGCTCAAGGTCGGCTTGGGCGCGCTCGTTGGTAGCGCGCTTAGACGCCACTTCTGCTTTCGCTTGAAGCAGGTTTGCGGTGGCGGTGCGTTCCAGTTGGGCTTCAGACATGGAGTAGTCGGCTGTATCTGATTCAAGCTGTGCCGCGGCACTGTCAGTGCTGTGCGTTGTGGTGGCGCGAGTCAACCCGATTTGCAGCTCGACCGCCTTGGCTTCGGCCTCGGCAAGATCGAGCGAGGCTTGCGCCTGATCGACTTCCGCTTTGTATTCGCGCGGATCGATCTGCACCAGCACATCGCCTTCCTTAACGTTCACGTTGTCGTCGATCGAGAGAGCGACGACGTAACCAGAGACCTGTGATGCGACGGCTGTGATGTGAGCGTCCACTTGTGCATCGTCCGTCGAGACGCGGCCAGTCCAGATGTACCAGCCTGCAAGCAGGACAAGTAGGAGTGCGATCACGGCGAACTTCGCCAGGCGAGAGAGTTCGCGAATCGCCTTGCCGGCCGTGGCTAGAAAGGATGGCGTCGTGTCCGTTGTCGGAGTCGCCGGCGATGGGCTGGGCGGATCGGCTAGAGAGCCGCTCCTCGGTGCGGTTTTTTCCTCGTTGGCTCCATTATTTAGCATATGTGTTCTGCACTTCGCCCATAGCCTGGGCCAGATTCACCCTGGACTGGTTGAAACGGTAGAGCGCGTCGATCTGGTTGGAGTTCGCACGCGCCAGTGCGTCCTGAGCCGTGACGACTTCGACGTTCGTGGTGACTCCGGCTGCGAAGCGACGGTCGGCCTGCGCTACCTCGTCGTTCGCGAGTTGAAGTCCCAGGTTAGCGACGTCGACGTTTTTGCGTGCTGCATCCAATTCGTCAATCGCCGACTTCACTTCGCGAACAATGCGAGCCTCCAGGAGCTGGCGATTCTGCTCGATACGCTTTTGCTCCAGGTCTGCTTGGGCAACCTCGGCATGAATCCGCCCACCGGTGAAGAGCGGAACGCTGAAGCCGATCTGATACCTGTACGCGGGAATGCCATTGTTAAAACGCGAGCCCTGGTAAAGCCATATCCCAGAGAAATCGATCCGCGGCACGCGTTCTTCCGACGCAGATTTCTGTTCGAGATGTGTGATGCGCTCTTGTGACGCCAGCGCCAGCATCTCTGGACGACTCATCAGCGCGGTGCTGATGGCTGCTGTTTCTTCAAACTCAGGCAAATAAAAGAACTGCAGTTTGTCGGTGACCTCCGGTTCCAGATCGCGCGGAAGATCAAGCAGTTCGGCCAGAATGTAGTTCGTGGTGTGCGTCGAAGTCTCTGCGTCGATCAGATTCTGCCGTTCATTCTGCAATTCGACCTGCGCACGAGTGGTATCGATGTTCAGTCCGATTCCGTTCTTCTGTAAATTCGACGCTTGTTCGTAAAGGCGCTCGGCGAGATCGACGCGAACCTTCGCGGCGTCGTAAGTAGCAAACGCACGGAGTACGAGTATGTATTGGGTTACGACCGAAGCGGTAACATCTTCGCTTGTTACGTTCTCTTGCGCGCGCGCTTCGCGAACGCTTTCGCGGGATATCTGATAGCTGCGAAACAAGGGAAGATCGAGAAGCGACTGCGAATAGGCGGGGCCGGCCTAAATAAATTGATAGGGGCCGCCCGTGGTGCGCCTGGATGTGCGCTCGACCGAGGCCCTGTTGTACTGCCTGACCACTCCGATGCTCGTGAGGCTTGCTTGCGGCAATAAAGCGGAGAGGGAGATCTGGCTTTCACGGCCGCTTTCCAGAGAAAGCAACCGCGAGGCCACAACCTGCGGGTTCTGCTTCAGTGCTAACTGCACTGCTTGCTTCAGTGTGAGAGGAATAGTCTGAGGGGACGGACCAGGAGCGGATTGAGCGAGTCCGCCTTCACAAAAAACAGCAACTAACAATAGAGGGCAAAGGATGGCAGCGACAATGCGCGACGAAACAGATGCGTTTGCTCTAGTGCCCTTGACTCCCCCCCGGCGAGCAAGTGTCTCAGCATTCCCTTTTCGAAGGAATCCGTCAATGGTGAGGGCATCGAAGTGGACCGCAACGCGGTGTGCCGAATCGCGATCAGGAATGAGAGCGGATTCCGTATGGTTCATTTTCACAAGTTTGCCGTCAATTCTACTGTTCAAAGTTTCGCCAGATTCGTCGCTCGTATCACCCGCGCCCTTATAACTCGCCCTCGGATACGGGTAGAAGGGCTGAAGCATTATCACCCACCTATTGCCTTGCGCGCTGGCGCGTACTTCGTCGCGACCACATCCCCCGCGGCGGGCTAGCTGGTAAAAATTCGGTTCAAGCTTTTGTAAGCTTGTCCGCTCACCCATGACAATAAGAAAATCGCCGGCCGAGATCTCGAATTCAGCAGAAGGATTGAAAATTGTTTCTCCCTTGTGGTTTACGGATCGCAGGCACGATCACTCCGGATTTCCGCAACTCCAACAACTGCCCAAGAGGCTTCCTGGTGAATTCAGTTTTTGGGGCGAAGAAAGCGGCTCTGGTGCAAATAGCGAGGGCCCGCGAGTACAGTTGTCTTTCATTTGTGATGTATCAGGCCAGTTCGCGGGATCCACTCGTGCTGTGCGGGGCGGTGGCAGCGATGACGCTGCTGGGCTTGGCCCCGCCAGAACGCCGCCGCCGCAACTACGCAGTGAACGGCGGCAGCGCCGTTGCCACGCACGTTGCTCTGCGGCTGCGGGAGTCAATGAATGTCAGGCCTCAAATTGACATGCAGTTTGAGATATCAGACTCCTCGGCAATTTGCCGTCCGTTTGTCCGCGCAAAGATGCACTCGCCGGTAACAAGAAGAGTGATGACAGAGGGGTCGAGGCGAGCACAACTTGCTGCGTCGAATTGAGACCGCTCCAGGTTGAACCGAATCCAGCCGCGGGTCTAGAATTCACGTGACCCATTCGAAAGACCGTGGGAGGTTTCTATGCCTCACTATGAGTTCTTTTGCAACGCCTGCAATAAAATCTCCTCGAAAATTCTCACCATCACCGAGCACGACACGGAAAAGACCGCCTGCCCGCACTGCGGTAGTCAAGAGGTAGAACAACGCTGGTCTGCCTTCTCTGCCGTCACCTCGAAGAAGAGCGCCTGAACACCGCCGCACGAGCAGGCGCGTACACCCTTCAACGCATTTTCCCCGGAGGTGCCCTATGGCACAAAACGTAGCTGACGTAATGTGGGAAATGCTTGAGAATGCCGGCGTAAAACGCTGTTACGGAATCGTCGGCGATGCGCTGAATCCCGCGATCGACGCCCTTCACCGAAATGGAGAGATCGACTTCGTGCACGTGCGCCATGAAGAATACGGCGTCTTCGCGGCCGTCGCCGACGCGTATTTCACCGGTAAGCCGGTCGCGGTATGTGGCACTGTAGGCCCGGGAGTCACACACCTGTTCAACGGGCTGATGGATGCCCGGAAGGAGGGCGCGCCGATCATTGCAATCGCGGGCGATGTGGAAACAAGCCTGATCGACACCGCCGCCCTCGAAGAGCTGAACCCGGAGCAGGCGCGAGCCGTGATCAGCACCGCAATCCTAACGGCTGTCATCGATCGCGGGCCGACAGTAATTTCCATGCCGGGCGACGTTGCAGCATCCGAGGCACCCTCTCGCATTCATAAAGTAACGATTCCGGTCACGCCGGTTCTCCGCCCCGCCGATGCGAATCTGGAACTGCTAGCAGCGATGATCAACGACGCGAAGAGCGTGGCGATCTTCGGCGGCGATGGCTGTCGGCACGCACGCGATGAAGTGCTTGCCCTCGCGGCCAGGCTGAAAGCGCCGGTCGGTTATTCCTTTCGTGGCAAGCAGTGGCTGGAGCATGACAATCCGAACGCTGTGGGCATGACCGGGCTTCTCGGTTACGGCGGAGCTTACCGGGCCATTCACGACGCCGAACTCGTATTGTTGCTGGGAACGGACTTCCCCTTCCCGGAATTCCTCCCCGGAGATGGCGTAAAGAGTGCAGATCGATCGCAAACCGAAGCACATCGGCCGCCGTACTACGGTCGATCTCGCACTTGTAGGCGATATAAGGGCGACACTGGAGTCCCTGCTGCCGAAGGTGAGCCAGAAGAACGACTCTCATTTGCTTGAAATACACCTCGCCGAGACGCGCGAGTTCAACGAGCTGCTCAATCATTACGTCGAGAAGGGCCCGGGCATCAAACCCATCCGACCGGAATTCCTGGCCGCCACGCTCAGCGAAATCGCTTCCGCCGACGCGATGTTTTTTGCGGACACCGGCACGGCGTGCATCTGGCTGGCAAGGCACATTAAGGGCGGGACGAAACGCAGACTCTTCGGGTCATTCTCGTGGGCGTCGATGGCCAGCGCCGCGCCCAATGCCTTCGGCGCGCAACTGGCGTACCCGGGCCGGCAGACGATCGCATTCTGCGGCGACGGTGGCTTCACCATGCTCGCACTGGGCGACCTCTTGACGCAGGTACAACGAAAGGCTCCTGTGGTTCAGATCATCCTCAATAATGAATCTCTCGACTTCGTCAACATCGAGCAGGAAGAGGCCGGCATGATCCCGTTCGGCGTGAAATTTGAGAATCCCAATTTTGCCAGGGTCGCCGAAGCCATGGGCGCAAAGGGCATTCGCATCGAAGAGCCCGGCGACGTTCGCGACGGACTTGCTGAGGCCCTTGGCCCACAAGGGTGGCCCCGTCGTCGATGCGGTAGTCGATCCTTTCGCCCTCTCGCTACCGTCGCATGTTCCTTTCCACACGGCCAAGGGCTTCACTCTGAGTTTTGCCAAAGAGGTATGGAGCGGAAAGATGGACGAAGTGATCAAGGCGATCGAACGAAACGTCAGGCTGGTTTGAGCAATGCTGCCATCGCGGCGTGAGTCTTGCATCGCTGGAAAAGTCGAAGACGGGCTGGCAAAGCCATAGCCGGCAATCAACATCGAGGAGGAAACAATGAGTGCAATCAGCAACGTGAAGGTGATGGGCGTTCGCACGGAGACCGACAGCCTCGGTGACGTCGATGTGCCCAGCGCGAAGCTGTGGGGAGCGCAAACGCAACGCTCGCTCGAACACTTCAGCGTTGGGCAGGATCTGATGCCGCGGGAGATGATTGCGGCATACGCCATCCTGAAGAAGGCCGCAGCGAATGCAAACCACGCAGGTGGGCGGCGACTTGACGATGAGCGCCACAAGTTAATCGTTGACGTCTGCGGTGAAATCCTCGCTGGCAAGCATCAGGACATGTTCCCCCTGTATGTCTGGATGACGGGAAGCGGCACGCAGTTCAATATGAACGTGAATGAGGTGATTTCTAACCGCTGCTGCCAGCTTGTGGGCACGCCGCTCGGGAGCAAGGCGCCGGTTCATCCCAACGACCATGTCAATATGTCGCAGTCTTCCAACGATTCTTTTCCCGCGGCAATGAATATAGCCGCGGCAGTCAACGTGGAAGAGAGACTAATCCCTTCGGTAACGTGGTTGCGCGATGCGATCGCGGCGAAAGCAGAACAGTGGAAAGACGTCGTCAAGATCAGCCGCACGCATATGCAGGATGCGACACCACTTACCCTGGGACAGGAATGGTCGGGCTATTCAGGAATGCTTAGTGACGACCTCGAACGCATCGGGGATGCGTTGAAGGGAGTATACAAGCTGGCGCTCGGTGGTACAGCCGTGGGAACCGGCATCAATGCCGCTCCAGGATTTGGTGAAGAGGCTGCTGCGGAAATTGCTAAGCTTACTGGCTTGCCTTTTATCAGCGCTCCAAACAAATTCACGGTGCAGGGCGCTCACGATGCCCTGGTACAGCTCTCCGGCGCACTGCGCACCCTCGCTGTCTCGCTCTACAAGATCGCCAATGACATCCGGCTCATGTCGTGCGGACCGCGAGCGGGTTTTGCTGAACTCA
>Ga0335074_10003823_pt1 | contig 20680 bp, 26 predicted proteins | sample Lox_Sample_23_FD_206715 | JGI IMG/M metagenome (GOLD analysis project Ga0335074, IMG submission 206715) | Soil microbial communities from Loxahatchee National Wildlife Refuge, Florida, United States - Lox_Sample_2.3 | ecosystem: Environmental > Terrestrial > Soil > Wetlands | place: USA... | reverse complement strand
GATAATTGATGGTTCGGGGCCGGGCGAGTAATACCCAGGCATCCGTTACAACGAGGTGCGGCCCCGGCGGCGGTGCTGCGCCATTCTGGTTCAGCACCTCCAGGTATTTTCCTTCGCTGTCCAGGTTTCCTGCAATCAGCTTGAGCACATCGGAGTAGCTTCCGGGGTCGAACGGTGTCGCCGGGCGGTCCTTTTCCCTCGACAGCTGGGCAACCGCATTTCGTTCGACTTCGATGGTGCCCGCGACCTGGCAGGCGATAAATGCATCGAGCTCGACTCGCGTCTCCGTCGCTCGCGGACGGATCTCGATCGCCATGGTACGATCATCGATCGACAACTCCATGGCCTGGGTCAGAAGAGGATATTCGAATTCAACGATTCCTTTTTCCGTCTTCAACTGCCACGACGAGATTCCTAACCCCCAGATCAGTTCCTGCGGTTTGCTGGTTTGCTCAGCTTCCATCTGGTGCAACAAGGTGAAGAGGTCGCCATAAAGCGTTATGGTGCGGCGGCGCGGTCTCTCCCCTGTAGCCCACCTTGTCCACAATGGCGAATATGCGCTGAGGGCTTCGTCCGCTGCCGTCTTTGCCTGCGCCTCAATCTCAGCGACTTCAATCGGCTCGTTTCTTGCTTTGGCCGATTGCATGAGCTGAGTGACTTGTCTCGACAGCGCAGCCTCATCGATAACCGGAGGCACGCCATTGGGATCGGGGCTGAAGCGGAGCAGTGGCTTGTGTGCAGGTTGAGGCGGAGGAGGTGGCTCGGCTGCCAGTCGGGGGATCCTCATCCAGACATGGTCCCCAGCGATCCTGATGTCGAACTCGACGCCTGGCAATCCGGCAATCTCGCTCCGCTGCCGCTGGAAACCCTTCGCGTTCGCCAGCCGGTAAGCCGCCGGATTGACCTGCTTCGCCTGCTCCTTGATGTAATCAAGAAGGCAGACTAGCAATTCCCGTGCATCAGTCATTCAGGCTCCCCTCAACAGGGTGTGCTCTACGTTGCCGTCTCGAAACAAGATTCGGTTATGACTCATTGTAGCCAGAGCCACATAAGGGATTCCAGATCATTCAGATGGCAGCCTTCTCTTCCATTGCTGGTTGTGAAGTCTTCAGGCCACGCGCAGGTGGTCGCCGCGGTAGACTTCGGCGCCGGGAACGGCAATCTGGTTCTGAACAGCCTGTTTGATGGCCTCGTTGTTCGGTGACGCGTCCTGAATCGCCGCCACGAGAGGACGGCTGAGGTCCTCCGGGAGGCTTTCGATCAATCTTTCCCACAATGGCCCGTCGATTCGCGCCGCAACAGTTAGATAGCGCATCGGTACCTGCGTCTCATCAGGGAACCGAACAGAATCCTGACTGTTCTTCTGGATCCGCAGGGTGAACTCTCTGCCTTCAATCTTCCTGAGATCGCGGCTTTTCAGGTAGTACATGACCATGTACTTGGTCTGCGTTGCCTTGCGCTCGCTGCTGCGGGCGCGTTCCTGCAAACGGTTTGCTTCGCTTCGGCAGTACTGAACGCGCGCCTCCATCATGCGGAGGAAGCGCCCGATGCGGTCGGCCTTTTCGCTGTGCGCCTCGCAGAACTGCTGGAATCGTTTCATCAGTTCGGCCGAAGCCTCGCCGCGGCTCTCGATCTCCTCTTCAATCTCATCGAGGAGTGTGTCGAGTTCGCGGTCGATTTCAAACAATGAGTATTCCTGTGCCAGTGATGACATGAAAAAGCTCCTGCATGCGCAAAGAGGCCCACGCCGAGACAGGGCGTGAGCGTTTCAAGGTCTGTTTGTCGCTTGTTCAGAATTCAGGATTGGCGCGTAGCAGCGTTCCCGAAGCGGCGCGAAGACGACGCATTCGAAGAACCACTTCTTAAGGGCCAAATCGACTGAGCTCGGGATACGGCGATCACTGCGCGCTACGGCAAAGACATCTGCCGGCGATGCAACGTGGCGTCCGACTGATCCAATTGTCTCTGTGCACGGTCCACCTGCTCCCGATCGCATCGAGACAGGAGATCCTTCAGATCCGATTCTTTGGTCAACTTGTGAAACGCCTTTTCCAGCGAGAGATAGACGAGAACCGCTTTCTCTTCGTGCAGAAGATTGTGGATGTTATTGAGGGTTCCCTTGCTTTTCCCATCCCAGAACATGACGCCGCACCGCGCTTCGCGCGCCATCGCCAGATCTTTCTGCGCGAAATAGGAAAAGTCCCTCTTGCCTCCCGGATGCGGTATGGGGCGAACCTGCCAGTTGCCGACGTTATTTCGGCAATGATCCATGCAATAGACGACCACATTGCCGTAGCCCCGATCGGCGAAATGCTGCTGGACTGCGCGGTCCGCTCCGTTCGCGTCGCCTATAAAGATCCTGCAGTTCTTCTGAATCAAGTCATCCAACTGGCCGCGAATGACTTCATTCAGCCGGGAAACCGCTCGGGAACCGCCAATGAAGACTGTCGTCATAGACTACTCCGCGTCCGGGTCAATGTCAGCGCATAAACGACCTCTACTCCGCCGGTCATGAGGCATTCCGTGATCGTATTCATTGTGGCTCCCGATCGAAAGAGATCATCGAAAAGAAGCACGCGCTTTCCCTGTATTTTAGCCTTTTCGACTGCGAAAGCGCCCTCAAGCGCGGCAACCCTTTCCTTGAAGTCGAAGACATCCTTAAGTTGCGGCGTTTGTTTGACTTTCACAAGGCCGTCGAGGCAGAGTTCGATTCCGGTCCGTTCGCTGATCGCCGTCGCGACTTCCAGGACCGGCTGCCGCTTTCGCCCTGTGTTGGAAGGCGGTACCGGCAGGATCAGGTCAACATTCACACGCGACTTTTCCGTCAAGAACTCAGCAGCAGTCTCAGCGATGGAATCCACGGCCGACGGGTCGGCTCGGTATTTCAGTTTATAGAGCAATTCGCCCAGTTCAGACCGGACCGTCTCGAACTGGGGATGTCCATAGCCGTCGTAACCGAGGAATGTGCTGCTGGTGGTGTGGAGGTCCAGGGCGTAGCCATCAGCCCATTTGCCGCGGATCTTGCGCGGATGGATTTCGACGCTCATCGTACTCCCACTTTGATCATAGGCATTGAACAGCTGCCTGCCGGATATTCAGCAACTCAAAACTGGCTCAGTAGCGAACGAACCAGAGTGTCAGCCAGCCAGTCCTGGTACTGCTGGGAACTCCACCCGCGCTCGCGCACGAGCATCCGGTATATGTCGCTGCCCGTGAGCGTCCATAGGATGTCCCGGGCCGCCCCGTAACTCAGTCCCGGACGAAGTCTCTTCGCGTCGCGCAGGGAATGGACCATCGCTTCTTCCCGCTCGTAGCGGATCCGCTCGCGCTCCTGTTCGAGCCGCGCCAACTCCGGCGCAACCACCCCCGCGCCGCGCAACAAGTCGAAGCCCGTCCGCTGCGCATCGTGAATCTGCCGCGCGATGCGGGCAGCTCCACGCAGACGCCTTTCAGGGTCCCCTTCTTCCAGCGTGTGTCGGACCGTCTCCTCGTAATCGGGCCCAAAAGTGGTCTGGTTGAGAAGTTCAGCCAAGATGCCGGTCTTCGACCCGAAGACGGCATAAACCGTCTGGACGGCGACCTCGGCCCGCCGAGCAACAGCCTCAACGGTCATCCCGGCGTAGCCCTCGGCTTCGAGAAGCTGCCGGGTGGCAGCGACAATCCGCCCACGGGTCTCGTGCGCCTGGCGCTGGCGAGTCAGCGATTTATAAGCACGGCGAGCTGATTTCCGCATTCCTGAAAAAGTCTAGCAACTCTTATTCATTAGAGTCATCTCTATCGGATGTGAGGGTACGAGAGCTCAAGGGAGATGAACGGCCATGACAAGCACGAAGACATCCATGCGTCTCTTCATTCTCGGCGCTACCGGCGGCATCGGACGGCAACTCGTGGATCAGGCTCTGGAACGGCGCCACCAGGTGACCGCGTTTGTCCGCTCGCCGCAAAAGCTCGGCGCTCGACGGGACGGATTGACCGTGATTCAGGGCGATGTGCGCAACGCGGACGCGATGAGCCAAGCCCTTGACGGTCACGACGGGGTGCTTTCGGCGCTCGGGCCGCCGGGACCGGCACGAAACACCATCACCAGCGATTGCGCGCGGGCGACGATTGCGGCCATGCAGAGCGCCGGGATCGATCGCTTGCTCGTCGTGGGTGTTGCCGCCCTCTTTCCCGATATCGGAGTGTTCGGCCATCTGCTGCGCAACACCCTCCTGCGCAATATTGCAGATGATTCCGCCGAAATGGAACGGATTGTGACGGCCAGCGGTCTCGACTGGATGATCGTCCGTCCACCGCGCCTGACCAACGGCCCACGGCGGGAGCACTACGGAGTCGCCGATGACCGCCTTCCCAACGGTGCGGGTGGGAACGCGATCATAAGCCGGGCAGACGTGGCTCACTTCATGCTCAACGAGGTCGAGCATCCCGAACATATGCGGCGTGTCGTCGGCGTCGCGTACACCAAAAGGGCATCGCCATGACCGCACTCTTCGAGCACACCCGGACCGAAATTTCGACGGCAAAGTGCAACGCATTAGGCGGCAGCGTCCATCTCGTGTCGCGCTAACTCAATCATCCAATTCACCTCAGGAGGAAACTCATGGCACCTGTCACACAGATCCTTTTCCTTTCCATCAAACCCGGCAAAACCGACGAATTCCTGGAAGCAGATCGCAACTTCATCGCATCGGGCACTTTACCCAAAGGTCTTGTCGGCAGCCGTCTGTATAGAAGCTCGGATGGCAAGTCAGCGGTCCGGGTGGTCCAGTATGAATCCGCCGAGGCCCACCAGGAGTATCAACAGGATCCAGCTCTCCAGCAGCAGGTCGCTCTGCTCCGCGATTTCGTTGATTCAGCAACTGCGAGCGTTTATGAGGAGGTTCGCACCACCGGTGATTTCAAATAGCCTGCATCTCTCGCGGTCGCACCAGGCACCCGCCTGCCCGTCGGCAAATCAAGGCCCGCAGGCGGGCGAGTGAAGCACTTCGGTCAGCTCCACGCGCGTTTATCAAGACAACGTCTCTGCAGGAGGAGCATATGAATCTCTATTCCGCAGTTCTCTTTGTCCATGCGGGCGCGGTCCTTGTCCTCACCGCTGGCTTGACCCTGGAAGCTTGGATACTGCTCCAGCTTCGGCGAACGATGCGTCCATCCGATGCTCAACCGTGGATCGGTACCATGCAGCCCGTTGCCATTGCTGCGATCACTTCTTTGGTCGTCATCTATGTCACAGGCGCCTGGCTTACCGGAGCCTGCATTCCTGGGTTCTTGCTTGGCCACGCCTTGCTCGAAATCGTGCTCTTCGCTGTTCTCGCCGCGATGACTGGCCGCCGCATGCGCGCAATTCACCGACACTCCGCGGGCGATCAGATGAATCCTTCTGAATAGAATGCCCTGACAAGCGGCCCGTTCCTCAAGATCTCCCTGAGCACGCGAGTCTGGATTGTGATGGGAACCTTCCTGCTCACTGCGGCAAAACCAGATCTCAGGGAGTCCCTCCTGGTCGTCGCCTGTTCCCTGATTTTCGGCCCATTGTTCTCGTTCGTTTCGTTTGGGCAACATTCGGCGGTTTCGACGGCTCAGGCTGGTCCTCGCTGATCGCACTTATTTGAATCGGACACCATCCCCTGTCATCCAAAGGGCGCACCCCCGGAGGCATCCCCATGACCATTGCTGCCGCAAGACTCAAAGACGAGGTTTCATCGTGGCCAGGAGTCTCCGTTCACCCTCATCGGTTCGCGGCACGGGAGTATCGCTTCGGTAAGGCGGAAGTCGGTCACGTCCACGCCTGGGGCGATGTCGATATTCCTTTTCCCCGCCCCGTTCACGACTTTCTGCTTGAGCGCCATCTCGCCGAAGAGCACCGCTGGGTTCCCGATTCCGGCTGGACCACCTTCCGCATGAGCGACGACAGTGATGTCGAACATGCCGTCTGGCTCATGCGATTGTCGTATCTTCGCTACGCGCTCAAATCCGCGACCAGCCCATCCGACCTGCTTGAAACCGAAGCCCAGGGCCTTCATCTCAGCCCTGATCTGGTTGCGATCCTCTCGCGATTCATTCCGGCAGCGGTGGCGCCCGCCGCAGGATCGATCTCCGCTTAAGGACTGCGCGACACTCGATATTCGGTGCCCAGCGTAATTGACAGGACTGCCGACGCGCCGTCGGCGGATATTTGGTCATCCAGTCAGCCGCGGCTCGATCCTTTCTCACCGTTGCACCACCAGTGCACGGCCTGAATGTTGTCCGGGTGATCGTCCCGCCAGGCGCCACCCATGCCACGAGGGCTGATGTGGTCGGGGACGACATCGCTGTAATCGGTGAACTTCTCCTTGCAAAGGCCGCAAATGCCGTTTTGGGCAACGATCTTGCGGTCGAGCAGCTTCCGCATCTCCCCGTTTGAGCGCAGCTCCCGGTATCCGCGGGGGTGCTGGGGATCGACGATGCGCCGGATGCCCATTTGGTGTTGACGTCTACCCTTTTGGATTGCCTCCCTGCCACAGCAGGAGAAGGAGCGGTGGATTGGACAGAGCTGGTTTTGACGGAGTCGCACGCGGATCCTCCTAGTTGGACGGAAGGTTATTGATGGATTGGCGGGAATTATGATTGCCGGGAAAGGAAATACCGCGCGTGGGGCTTGCGATCCATTGAGCTGGATGGGCAGAGCAAATCGCCGATTTTCGGCGCAAACCCTCGGAAACTCGCGATCAAACAGCTTGGGCGCTCGGGCAGGCTAATGCCAGATCAGCGAACCTCTGAACACGTGAGACCTGTTCCTCAGGTAGGACTCGAAAGGGCTCAAGCCTACAACTCTTCGATTAACAGCCGACAACCAAAATTCGGAGCAGTAGATTTTTTGACGGGGAAGAAGAGAGGCATCGCGCTCTTTGGCCCGCAGATCGGTTCTTTCAGCGCCGGCCAGCTGCGAATTGCTACAGCCGATTGATATCGCGCACCTTATCATTGAAGCATGCCCTTCGATCCCAGCTCGTTGAACCTTCTTGACCTTTGAGGGGTCGAATAGTTTCCTCTCCACGGCGTGGATTGGAGAGTTTGACCGGGGATTTGATGTCGAAGAGTGTGCGCCGGGCGCCTGATAGCTGCCGGAGATTCTTGTCAACTTCGGCCTGTTTATAGCGCCCGTTCTCGTCAACCTTCAAGTCCTTAATCTGCCAAGTAATCGCCGTGTCGTCGAATACGACAAGCAGGTCACATAGTTCTTTGCCACCCGGTCGCGGAGGGTTCGGGTAGCACCAGTCCGTAAAAAAGGTCTTGATCGAAGGATCGTGGATGATCTTCTCGGCTTTGGTGCCCTTATCGCGAAAATAGTGTCCCGATTCCAATAGACCTCCCGCCAGCAACTCCTATCACTTTGAGGACTGAAAGCGCCGAATCGACGCCGCCAATTCTTTCTTCGGCAGCCGCACCGCAGGGTCCGCCGCCAGTTTCGAAAGAGCCTCATGCAGCAACTCAGCTGTGGCGAGCTCGTTCTCAATGAGCCGGTCACAAACCCACAGGACACCGTGCACTTCGATCTTGTGCCGTTCCGCCAGCACCCGCAGCGCCGCGTCTCCGGTAAGGAGGATACACCCACGGTGCGTTTCAGCCAGGGCGAACGCAAACCCATCGTGGACACTGAGCCGGGGCTGGGCGCGTACGACGTCGCGGGCACGTGCGACCTGCGGTCCAGGAAGATCGATAACCTTCAGTCCCACTTTGACCAGCGACTTCTTCTCCGCCGAGGTGAAGCTCAACAGCTCGTCTTCAAACAGCGTGTTGGGAATGAGGATCTCGAACGGCAGCCGCAGAAACGATGCAAGCAACGCGGCATTGCGGAGATCGATGAGACAGCTGGTATCACTGATGATGATCCGCATGGTCGACCTGCGGTCCTTTCAGGCCAGCCTCGACCTTCGGTAAGGGGATTCTCAGCAGTTCAGCCGCCTTGCTTAGCGATACGAAGTTCTCGGCAAGCGCGCGGTAACAGAGCCGTTCAAACCGCCTTGGCCGTTCGCGCTCGCCGCGGATCTTCTCCTCCTCGAGTTCTTCGGGCTCATGTGTCCGCCATCCTCGTGCAATGGTCTGGAACGCATAGGTCAGTATGGACTCATTGATCACGCCGACCTGTTTGAGACGCATAAGTAGCGCCGCCCCGCTGACACGATAGAGCCGCTTGAGCGCGATGAGTTCCTTGTATCCGAGGGCATTGCGCTGCTTGCCCACTTCGCGCAGCAGGTGTTCGCGCGGCATCAAAAAGGCGCCGGCGAAAAGATTGGCGGCCTTCTCTTCCTCTTTATCGGGGAGGCTGGCCGGATCGAAGACACGGTGGGCAAGCTCGTGGGCCAAGGTCAGGCGGCGGCGTTCAAGCGGGAATCGCCGGTTCACGACGATGACCGGCAGGCCGGGTGCCCCTTCCTCCCGCGCGACGATGCAGGTGAAGCCGGAGACCCTGTCGGGCAGGTCGACGATCAGGACCTTCAGCCCCTTTTCTTCGAGCAGCTCGGTCATGTTGGGGATCGGGTCAGTTCCGAGCATCCACTTCGACCGGACCTCTCGGGCCAGCTCTTCGGCGTCCTCGATTCGCTGGAGCTTCTTGAGGGTAGCGAAGGGTGGCTTCCACTCCGCGCTGTCGAGGTCGAGGATGTGCTCGATCTGGAGGTACCGCTCAATCCACTCGAGAACCTTGGTCTCGACCGTGGCCCGATCGGCCGCAGTGGTACTTGCCTTGGTGCGGAACTCCACGCCCGAGAGCACAAGTCCCTGCGTATCCATAAGATAGGTGACCGACACGTCGAGTGCCTTGGCCAGCGCAATCAGGACGCCGGAGCTGGGAATATCCTCTCCCCGCTCGTACTTGCCGATGGCTTGGGGGCTGACCCGGTTGTCCATCTTGGCGGCCAGATCCCGTAACGAGAGGCCCGCCTTGCGGCGGGCTAGCAGGATGCGGTCTGCGATCATGGGGCGTCTCCCTCGGTTTACAAATGCCAATCTTCTATATCTATTGTAAACTACATTCATTGCGTCCGATTTTTCTCGGAGGTAATCGAGGAGGTGCCTGCGGTGGTATGCCACGGATGGGCCTCCGCGTTCAACGAGGTGACTCTATGAGTCAATCATTGTCTTCGCTTTATAGCCTTGTCCCGACGGTGCCAGCACCGGTTAAGCGGCAGGTGTTCATCTCATCGTTTCACGCCGACCGGGATGAGGTCGATGCTTTCATCTATCGCTGGGCGACAGTGGAGAAAGTGTTCACGGCGAATGCCTTGGCGTCGTTTGAAAACGACGACTTCATTGACAGCACCAATCCCGAATACGTGATGAGTCAGATCCGCGCGAAATATCTGATGAATTCTTCGGTCACCATCCTTCTCGTGGGCAAGTGCACTCACAGCAGGAGATATGTGGACTGGGAGCTCAAGAGTTCTCTGCGGCAGGGGACAAACACACCCAACGGTCTGCTCGCTTTTGTTCTGCCCTCGGCCATGCCCCCGGACTACGGGCTGCTGGGGCCGATTCCTTGGACGCAGCGCGCTTGGCCGGCTATTCCCGATCGGCTCGCTGCGAATTGGAATTATTCCAGGCAGGATGCCTGCTACGCGCGATATTTCGTCATGCCTGCCTCGGCCACGGAGTTGAGACAACACATCGAGGCTGTGGTGTCGAACAGAAGCAGTCGCGCACACCTGATCCAGAACGACGCCACGATGATGAAGTACAACGCGAGGTGCCGCGTGTGTGGGGTAACCCATTAGCAGTCGGAGCTCGCCACTCGGCACGGACGAGTCGGTCGCACCCTAACAAACTGCTGGATGCTCCCTGTTTTGCTATCGAACCGGAGGACGACAACCATGGCCGACGAAATTAAGAACGTCTTCATCAGCCACATCCACGAGGATGATGAGGGTCTCGGAAAACTGAAGGAACTGGTCGCGAAGGGTGGGCTGACAGTCCGCGATGGGTCGATCAATTCCAGCAGTCCAAACAATGCCAGTGATCCCGACTACATCAAGACGCAAATTTTGGCACCTCAGATTCAGTGGGCGAGCACGCTGGTGGTATACGTCACGCCGGACACCAAGGACAGCGAGTGGGTGAACTGGGAAATCGAGTATGCAGCTAAGCTCGGCAAACGGATTGTCGGGGTGTACGCGCACGGTGCGAACGAGTGCGACGTGCCGGAGGGTCTCGAGAAATATGCCGACGACGTTCGCGGATGGAACAGCGAAGGTGTAGTGGAAGCCATTGTAGGCAAGACGAACGAATGGCACACAGCATCGGGCGACCTGCGCGACCCTCGTCCGATCAAGCGGTATGGCTGCGCTTCATGAGACTCCATTCCTACGTCGTCGCCCGAGACTATGGATTTGCCCCGAACCCGTTCTTCGGTGTGTGCACGCTCGCCACATGCAAGCCCAAGATCCGGGCCTCCGCTGCGGTCGACGACTGGGTCATGGGGACAGGCTCGAGAACGAATAACCGGCAGAATCGGATTGTCTATACGATGCGGATCACAGAAATCATGACCTTCGAACAGTACTGGGCCGATCCGCGGTTTCAGCAAAAAAAGCCTAACCTTCGAGGCAGCAAGAAACAGGCATTCGGCGACAATATCTACTTCCGTGACAAGGCTGGTCGCCGCTGGTGCCAACTCGACTCTCACCATAGCCTCGTGGACGGACGCCCGAACCCAAAGAATGTCCGCGTGGACACGGGAACGAACCGCGTCCTGGTGAGTAACGAATTCGTTTACTGGGGCGGGGCCGGGCCCGCCCTTCCGAGACAGTTCCTGAGCTACGGCCCGCATCACGAAAGTGTTCTGGCAGGCAGAGGACATCGTAACCGCTTTCCTGCCCAGATTGTTGCGGACGTGATCGCTTGGATTAAGTCACTCCATCAGAGCGGCTATTGCGCGGAGCCGCTTGATTGGATCGGGACGCAGTGAGGGCGATGCGATGAGGGAGACAGACCACCCATCGATTCTTCTGACCGAGTACACGAGTCAAGTCGAGCCCACGGACCGCTTCGAGGCAGCGGACGTGGGGCCCATTCTGCTCGGGCTGTTCGGCGAGGTAGGAAGCATCATGGCGACGGCGAAGAAGCTGCACCGGGAGAAAGAGGTCTATGCGGACTACCAGCACGCGGTTGATGAGGAATTCGGAGACGCACTGTGGTACTTCGCCGCGCTCTGCCGCCGCCTGAATGTGCGCATAAATGAGCTGTTCGCCGAGTCCACCAGCGGCGAAGGCTGCTTTACGCAGGTTGCAGCCAACGACTTGGCAGATGGCCCAATCTCGCGGATTGCAAGCCCGACCGCGACGTCCGATCTTGACGATGCGCTGCTACGGCTTGGCGAGAGCACATCCGCACTCCTCCGCATTTGCGATTCAGGCGCCGAGCCGCTACGCCTTCTCCGTGGATTCGCGCAAGCGTATTTGAAGGCCCTTGAATCTGCGCGCGTCAGCTTTGCGGAGGTTGTCCACAAAAACATCGCGAAGACAAGAGGGCGGTTTGTCGCTCCGGATTTCGCAAATCTGCCGACCTTCGATGCAAGGTTTCCAGAAGAACAACAGCTGCCCCAGCACTTTGAGATCACGATCGACCAGCGTGGCAAAAGCCCGCGCAGCTACTTGCGCATGAATGGCGTTTTCATCGGCGATCCCCTTACGGACAATATCCTTGATCCAGACGGCTATCGTTTCCACGACGTTTTTCATTTCGCGCATGCGGCAATTCTGCATTGGTCTCCTACGTTCCGTGCCCTAATCAAGCATAAGCGGAAGGATGATCCGGTTGTGGATGAGGCACAGGACAGCGGGCGCGCCATCGTAGTTGAGGAAGGATTGACTGCGTGGATCTTTTCGCGCGCCAAGGGGCTGAATTTCTTTGCAGGACAAAACGGCCTTTCCCTCGATCTTCTGAAGACGGTTCAGCAGTTCGTTTCGGGCTATGAAGTAGAGGCTTGCCCACTTAGTCTATGGGAGATTGCCATCCTGCGGGGTTACGATGTATTTCGACAGGTAAAGGAGCATAACGGCGGCGTAATCGTCGGTGATCGCTCCAGCCGCTCAATCGAATACAGGCCGCTCTCGGGGAAGAGTGCATGACTCCAGCGCAGTTCGTCAACTCGCTCAAGGCGACGAAGTTCGACGATGTCTTCAATCCTTACAGCGATAGGTGCGAGGTGTGCGACCTCGAAGACGCCCCTAACCTCAGAACTACAACCTTGGTGAAAGTGCTACAGGCTGCAGCTAGGGCGAGAGTCGACGCATTCTGGATTGGGCGGGATCTTGGCTACCGCGGTGGGCGGCGTACCGGCCTGGCATTGACCGACGACGTTCACCTTCCTAACCATGCGACTCGATGGGATCTCCGCGTTACGCGAGCAACGAGAGGCTCTCTTATTGCAGAGAGAACCGCCGCCGTCGTTTGGAACATGCTGTCGCAGGTGTCTGCGCCAATTTTTCTCTGGAACGTCTTTCCGTTTCATCCCCATATGCCCAGCGAGCCCTTTTCGAATCGGGCGCATACTCGGAACGAGCGAGAAGCCGGAGAGGAGATCCTCGCCGAACTGATTGGGATGCTCCGGCCACGTCACCTCGTCGCAATCGGCAACGATGCAGCCCGAACGGCGGAGCGGTTTGCACAACGGGCTGAAGTGATTCATGTCAGGCACCCTAGCTATGGCGGGCAGCGTGACTTCGAGCAGCAGATTCAAAGCTTGTATTATTTGAAGGCAAAGACGGACCAGCTGACGCTGTCATAGACAGAGCTCGCAGCGACGTGCGTTCCTGCCATCCAGATTGGGGTGCGAGCGATGCTTGGTCCTTTGCGTTTGGCTACAGGATGCACCAAGCAGCCGAAGAGAAACGAAACCGAAGAGTTCTAGGATAGGCCATGCCAACACCCGCGCCGCTGCAGCTGTTGCTGTTCCGCCACATCGACGATCTCGACGTGAATGCCTACTTGGAATCAATTCTTCGTGCCTTTCAGGGCGGCAAAGAGGCTCGGAATTACTTGGCCACAGGAGAGGACCTTGGGATTCAAATTGAGGTTTTCGGTGGAGTACCAGCGCTGGGGGCAGCGACGGTGCTGGACAGCTTCTGTCATACCGTGACAGTGGTTCTAGCGGACAGCACCTTGCTGGATAAGGGCGACGATGCGCTTTGGAATTGGCTGGCAGACTGCTGGAACCATACCCGTGGATCGAACGGGCGTCACAGCATGCTGGTGGTGGCTCTGGACGAACGGGTCGGCAAACGATTCCTCGGAAAAAGGGCCAACTTCGGCTCCTTACAACTGCTCCAAGTTCACAGCCTAGGCGAGTCGGCGATCCGTCCTGCCATGTTCGCGTTGTTCCTGCTCCACGAGTGCCGAGTCCGGCTGGCCGAAGCTCTCGTTCCATCACTTGGCTTCAATGCGGGGCATCTTAAGCTCTTTATTAGCCACGCCAAGATGGACGGGCTTCCTCTGGCCCAGGCTTTGAAACATCAGATCGGATCGCTCGGGTGGCTGCCCAAGTTCTACGACGCCGATGATCTACCACCTGGATGCGACTGGCAGAAGGAATTGCAGAAGAGCGTCGGCGCGTCGCTCATTGTGATGCTGCGGACCGAGGAGTACGACAATCGTTACTGGTGCCAAAGCGAAGTGCTTTGGGCGGACGAATATGCCACGCCAGCGGTCTTAGTCGATGCGCGCACGAATCTGAGCCATCCCGCCGGTGTGCTGCCGCTGGACCGCGTGCCCAGCGCAAGAATTCCCGACGGCAATCTTGTGCGCATTCTCTTCCTAGCCTTGCGCGAGGGGCTGCGCTTCCTCCACTTCATGCGGCGCGTAGAAGAGATGAAGAGGAGTGGAACTCTTCCAGATCCCGTTGAGTTGCGGGTATTCACCTTCCAGCCCAGCATGGCTGCGTTACTGCGCGCTTGCCGTCTTCTGACGGATGCGAAGGCACCGAGTGCCGTACCACGCATGATCTTATATCCAGACCCGCCGTTTCGCGCTGGCACGTACGAGGCTGCCGAGGCACTTGTTGCCTCGAACGCTCCAGTTGGTACTCGACTCGTCACCCCGAATACGCTCGCAGCGACGAAAGGAGCAAAGCCATGACAGCCGTTCAGCGGCCCTTGGCCGGGTTTGCCCTAAATCTCTCCGTCTCCGAGAGCGACGACAGCGAGGGCCGCGGCTATCCGGCTTGGCAGGTCAACCGTGTCACATTGCAGCTCGTGGCGGCCCTCTTCGGCCAGGGCGCAAGCCTGGTCTTCGGCCACGACTGGCGTGAAGACGGGGTTATGGAAGCCGTTTACGGTTTCGCTCGGCAGATACAGCCTCCCATTCCTCTCGTCCCCGAGCATGCCGAAGACGAAGGGCAGCCTCTGCTGTGCAACTTGCTTCCGTGGCCAGATAAGCCATTTCTTGACGAACGGGATCTTGAGAGACTCGCTTCCACTCTGCGCGTTGAGCTTGTTGGCCTTCCACCAGAGCTTGTGGATTTTATCCGAGACAACCGCTTGCAAGAAGGAGGGGACGGAATTCACCGGTATCTTCGGGCTCGTGCCCTAACATTCCTCCGCCATCGGATCAACGAGGTCAGCGACGTTCGCCTTTGCCTCGGAGGCCGTCGCGCCGGCGCGCAAGGTCGCTACCCCGGCGTCATCGAGGAGGCGCTGCTCGCCATCCGCGAGGATAAGCCCCTCTATCTTGCCGGCTTCCTGGGTGGCGCTACGGAACAGGTGATCGATGCGATCGAAGGTAAGCCGATGCCCGGATCGTTTTGCGTGAGTTCGCCTGTTACAGAGCTGTATAACAACCCACCCGTGAAGGAGAGCGCAGTTGGAACGCAGGCCGACCGTGCGTGCGATAGAGAAGGGATATGGAAGGAATTCTCCAATGCGGGCTATGACTGGCTTGCTCAACATAACGGACTGACTGCAGAGGAAAATCGTGCGCTGCTCCATACATCGGTTTTGGATGAGGTCATCGAGCTTGTCCTCGTGGGCCTGTCCCGTCTCTACCGAGACAAGAATCAACATCGGCGGGCAGAGTGACTGGAATCGGATTCTGAGGAGCTACGGGTGCCGGGGATCAATCGAGCGCTGTACGAAAATCGTGTCCTTGCGAAGGCTGCAGCTGCACTCAACCGCCCCTGCATCTTCCTGTCACACATTTCCGTCGACAAGTCTACAGTTCGTGCAATCGGAGAGTACATAACTCAGAGGGGCGACATTGATATTTATCTTGATGCCGAAGATCGCGATTTGCAGGAGGCCGTGAGGAATGGGGATCCGCACGGGATTACCGCATTTATCGAGCGCGGACTCTCCTCTTCGACCCACATCATGTGCATCATTTCGAACAACACTGCAAACTCCTGGTGGGTACCCTATGAGCTTGGCTTCGGAAAGCATATGGGAAAGCCCCTCTCCAGTCTCAGGCTCAAGGACGTGAGCTTACCAGCGTACCTCGAGATCAGTGAGATCATTCGGGGCACGGAGAGTCTGAATCACTACCTCACCCGCGTTCGGCGAGGGCTATCGAAGAGTGCTTCCGTAACGAACTTGACAGAGTCTCTTCTCCCTTCAAATATGCAAAGTCACCCTTTGGATGGATTTTTGAACTGGCGAGACTGACAATGCCCATCCTGGCGAACGAGCCTGCGACGAGCGCGAGATCGCCGAAACTGTACAGCGCAAGATACTCGTCGGCTTTATCCGTAAGGAAACCGGTCGCTCCTCTCCAGTTCAAGTTGACTGGCAGTGAGGAGCGGCAAGGGCCGACAACCCACGATTTCCGGACCCTCTGGTCTCGATCTGAGGCCGTGCAGTCTGCTCCGCGCCTTTCCACCGCCCGTCGGGATTCCGCCGCACCGCCACAAGGTGAGTCATGACACATCCATCAAACGAATTGGGCATTGATTCGGGCAAACGAGCAACCACCGTGGCGGAGGTCACGCATTCTCTTGCCGACCGATTGCGTCTACGCTGACTCCATTGGAACTACCTCCCCAAGCGGCGCCCGCCGATTTTCCGTAGTCGCCCAGATCACCGGATACGGCGGTGCTTCGCTGGGAAATGTACCACACAGATCAGTGAGGAACACCAGCGACTGCGGCACGACGCCATGCTCCTCAAGCCAGCCGAAGCACGGCCGGAAATCGGTTCCGCCTCCGCCTAGTGGCGAGAGTGAGACCGGCTGTCCAGCCTGATACGTCTCCACCTTTTGAACGGCCGCGTCGAAATAGAGCACATAGACCAGCCGCGGTCGCTGTCCGTCCAGGATCGACCGTACCTCGGCCTCAAAGAGCCCCAACTGCCGGGAACTGACTGACCCGGAGCAGTCAACGGCGATGGCGATCTCTCCCACCCCCTCCGATGTGATTCCCGGGAGATACAGCCCAGCCCAGACGTGACGCCGATTGGGGCGTATCCAGCTGTAGTCGGCAGGTATCGTGTCGGACCAGGCGCGGCGCAGCAGCTCGCGCCAGTTCACCCTGGCAGCCTGTGACGCCTCCAGAGCCCGGACAGCGCCTCCTGGTAGCTTGCCGGCGACCTTCGCCACAGTCTCCGCCTGTTCGACGGCGATCTGCCATTCGCGCGCCTGCTCAGCAGCAGAAGGACCATCTTCTGATTCCGGTTCCGGCGCGTCCAGTACCTGTCCTACGCCACCCGGACTCGAAGGCGCCTGAGGCTCGCTTCCGACTTCATCGTTCTGCAGAGGGCCATCCTCCGGCGCGCCTGAACCGTTTTCTGACTGAGTCTCGGACTTGCCGAAGGAGCCCTCCTGCTTTTCGTCCTCCTCGATAAGGTTGTAGATCCGCTCCGCGCTCATTCCGCGGAACCGGTGGTCGATAAGCACGCCTTTCGGGAGCGCCAGACCGGCATCGAGCAGCATCGGATTGATGGCGTAGTCGCAGGCCATGTTCCACCGGGCACGATCACGATCGCCGCGGCGCGTGTGATGCTGCAGCGCCGGGTGCATGACCTCGTGGGCCAGGACGCCGGCTAGTTCTGCCGCATTTAGCGTGTCCACAAACTCCGGGTTATAGAAGAGCGAAACGCCGTCCGTCGCCATTGTCGCGACCGACCGTGATGCCTTGCCCCCGAGCCTGAACAACAACGTGCCAAAGAAGGGATGGTCGAGAAGGAGCGTAGTCCGCGCCTTCTGAATGCGCAGGCCGCTTGGGACAGAAGAAGAAAGAGAGATTGGGTGGTTCATGACACTGGAGCCTCCATGTAGGCGGCCATGTGCGCAAAGATGTCGTCGGCGCTGACGGCATTTGCCGGACAATCAATCACCGTTTGTTGTCCGCGCTCGCGCAGTACCGCATCCATCTCTGTCAGAATTTGCGCGGCATCGTTCGCCGTGGCGGCGCGCAGGATCTCGTTCTTCTTGAGATCCCGAGCGGTAAAGCCGCAGAGCCGATCCCGGATTTCTCCGGCGAAGCGGTTGAGTTCTTCGTCCTGGTTCACGTTGAGACGTGGCAGCAACTCGACGAGCTCGCCGATATTGGTCACCAGCGAAGCGTGGAAACGCGACTCTGGTTCATTGAGGCGCTCGACCATATGCGTAACGACACCCTTCAGCCGCGCCCAAAGGTCCTCGGTCCCTCTCTGCAGCGACTGCCGGACGTTCTCATCGATCTCCCGCGCCACCCTCGCCTGTTCTTCCTCGGACAAAGTCACCCGGAAGTCGTTCCCGCTCGGGATGGGGAGGACTTCGAGCCTGACGCCAAACTTGTTCCGCAGTTTGTCGGTCGATGGATAATCCTCTTCCCGGAAAAGCCCGTTTAGCTCCGGACGAACCTGCTCGATATAGCTGGGGTAGACGGCCAGGAATTCCTCCACCTGCTGCGCGAAGGCCTGCTCGAACTCCCGCATCTTCGTGGTCAGCTCGAAATAGAAGTGCGCCGGCAAAAGACGATAGCCCTCGTCGGACCAGGGCAATGTGATTTTGTAGAAGTACTGGCGGATTTGACCCGAGAGCGAACGCAGCGATTCCAGCCGTTCCGCTTCCCGGAGCAGTTGCTTGTTGTAGCGGCCGGCACCGGCATAGGCTCCGTGCTGCTCGGCAACCTCGCGGCTGACCTTCCGGTCGTGTTTGATCGCAGTCCAGATGCTGATATGGACCGCGGCCAGCATGGCGCGTTCGGTAATCATTGCAGAACCTCCGCATGGTCTACGCCGAAGCGGACGAACTCCGGCGTGTGGGTAATGGACCGATCACGGGCGGCGGCATCGCGCATGGCGAGCACCCGCATTTCGGTCGGCATCCGGTCGAGATACCGGATTCCCTTCGGGATCGAATGGTCGGTCAGTGCACGCCCGAGAGCCGTGGCGATGGCAATCCGCGCCGAGGGCTCTTCAGGGAGAGGCGCCGCATCGGGATTGAGCAGGATCTCGTCGATCGACGGCAATTGCCGGAAGAGGCGCAGGAAGGCGACCAACTCAGTGGTTGCCGCTTCTCCGATCGTTCCTTCGAGCAGCTGCGCCTCAATCTCGGTGGTGCCCGAGAAGAAGCCGCTCTGCTGGCGGCGGGCAAAGCCGCTGAGGACATTTGAAGCCATCTCCCACGACCTTGGAGTCGGCCAGGCATTCACGTCGGACGTCGCGTCCGGATCGTGCAGAAGCGCCGGCTTGAAGCGCAGGAAGGCGATGATCTCGGGACGAATCCCAGCTCTGACGGCCCACTTGCACCAGTCCATGAAGTCCGGTTCGAGATCGAGATGGACAAAACGGTTCCGCAGCGGCCGCGGCATCGAGAAGTGGACGCCCCGCTCCGAGGCAGGATTGCCGGCCGCAATCACCACCCATCCATTCGGGAGCCGGTACTCACCCAGCTTTCGATCAAGCACGAGCTGGTAGCAGCCGGCCTGGGTCATCTGCGGCGCCGAGGTCAGTTCGTCCAGAAACAGAATGCCCTCGCCATCGAGCGGGAGGAATTTCGGCGCCACCCATTCTGCGCGGTCTCCGGAGATTCGCGGCAGACCGCGCAGATCGACGGGGTCGAGTTGCACCGCCCTGATGTCGAGAAACTCGCACTTGCGGTCAGCGGCGACCTGGGCAACGATCTGCGATTTGCCGACGCCGCACGGGCCCCAGACGTGCAGGGGCACACGCTCACTGATCAGCGCGTGAAGAGCCTCGTAAAGTTCTGAAGGTTTCATGAAAGAGAATCCTTTCGCGGGGATCTTAAATATGTGGAACGAAACGACTCGGTGCGGACAGCTTCCTCGCAACCCGCCCGGAAACGGTAAAGAAAACCGGAAGAGGCCAGAGTTCGGCCGTTGGTGCAGAATTCGACATTCCCGGCCCGCGGGCAGGCGCTTGTCAAAGGTTCGGCACAGGAGAGAACATTCCGAATACGGAGACAGCAATGGCAAAACCGACGAGCTTTCAGCAGGACATTCGACCGCTCTTCACGGATCGAGACATTCGTGCGATGAGTAAGGCTTTTGATCTGGCGAGCTACGATGACGTCAAAACCCACGCGGCGGCCATGTACGATCGCATTCGAGGGATCGGCGGCGCGGTGATGCCACCCCCGCGGCCGCGGGGAGAAGGGCCGTGGCCACAGGCGCGCATTGAATTATTCGCGCAGTGGATGGCGGACGGGTACCAGCCCTAGTTCGCCCCTGGCCAGCGCGCTTCGGAATTATCCGGTTGCGGGTTTGTTGAAGGGTTCCGAGGAGTCCTTCCTCCGTGCATGGGGTGCCAGACCTCTTCTGAGCTGGATGCCCGACTCGCCAGCCCTGAATGCTCGAGATTTAATACATGCCGCAGGACATCTCGAACCCGCGGGCAGGCGAACGTAACGTGCTTGCCGTCACCATCCTTGGATCGAGTATGGCGTTCATTGACGGAACCGTCGTCAATGTCGCACTTCCCGCGCTGCAGAACGCTTTCCATGCCTCCATCGCGGACGTGCAGTGGGTCGTCGAGTCCTATGCGTTGATCCTCGCCGCGTTGCTGCTTGTCGGCGGCTCCCTGGGAGACATCTTTGGCCGTCGTAAGATCTACGTTCTTGGCGTTGCCGTGTTTGCAGCCGCCTCCGCCTGCTGTGGCGCGGCCCGAAACATTGACATGCTCATCTGGGCCCGCTCGCTCCAGGGCCTGGGTGCCCCTTTACTGGTACCCGGAAGTCTCGCACTGATCACGGCTTCCTTCCCCGAAGAGACGCGAGGCCAGGCGATTGGCACCTGGTCCGGCTTTACGGCAATGGCTGCCGCCATCGGTCCGGTCATCGGCGGCTGGCTGATCGAACACTCCACATGGCGTTGGGTCTTCCTCCTGAATCTTCCCCTGGCCCTGGCAATCATCCTGCTCTCTCCCAGGGTGCCGGAGAGCCGTAACCCGACTGCCTCACGCCATCTCGACTGGCTGGGTGCTCTTCTGGTGACCCTGGGCTTTGGGGGCGACACCTACGCGCTCATAGAGTGGCCGAATCGCGCTCGCCATCCCACCCACCTCGTTGCTGCTGCAGCTGCTTTGGGTGTCGTTGCTTTGGCTGGCTTTTTCGCAGTGGAGCATCGCTCCCGCGCGCCGATGGTTTCCCTCGAGCTCTTTCGCTCGCGCAACTTTACAGGTGCGAATCTGCTCACGCTGTTTCTCTATGCATCCCTCGGTGGACTGATGTTCTTCTTCCCCATGGACCTGATCGAGATTCAACACTACACAGCCACGCA
>Ga0335074_10003822_pt1 | contig 20685 bp, 19 predicted proteins | sample Lox_Sample_23_FD_206715 | JGI IMG/M metagenome (GOLD analysis project Ga0335074, IMG submission 206715) | Soil microbial communities from Loxahatchee National Wildlife Refuge, Florida, United States - Lox_Sample_2.3 | ecosystem: Environmental > Terrestrial > Soil > Wetlands | place: USA... | reverse complement strand
CGCTGCTGAACGCCGGCCTGCACTTCCCACTGGCCGAGGAGATGGGAAAAGGCGCGCTCTCGGGCGTGGGCGGCACGCGCCTGTGCGAATGGTGGTTCACCGACGAAGCCGTGCTGATCGACACGGCAGGACGCTACACCACGCAGGACTCGAACGAGGCGGTCGATCGCGCCGGCTGGACTGCGTTCCTCGACCTGCTGCATCGCACGCGGCCGCGGCAGCCGCTGAACGGTGTGATCGTTGCCATCGCTATCAGCGACGTGGCGAGGGCATCCGCTGCCGAACGCCAGGCACACGCGCGGGCGATCCGCCAGCGGATCAGGGAGATGGAGGCGCGGCTTGGCATTCGGCTGCCGGTTTATGCCGCATTCACAAAGGCCGATCTGATCGCCGGCTTTACCCAGTTTTTCGACAATCTGGACGAAGCGCAACGAGCGCAGGTCTGGGGCTCGACCTTTGCACTTGCAACCAATGCGAGTGGTCAAGTCGCCGAATTTGCCGCGGAATTCCGGGCGTTGGTCGAACGGCTGAACCTGCGCCTGTTCGAGCGTTTGCAAGCCGAACCGAACATCGACCGGCGATCGCTGATCGCACCGTTTCCGAGCCAGGTCGCGAGCCTCGAGCAACCCCTGGTCGAATTCCTGCAAGCCGCGTTCGCTGGTACGCCGCAGGACCCGGCATTGCTGTTGCGCGGAGCCTATCTGACGAGCGGGACGCAGGAAGGCACGCCGATCGACCGGCTGCTCGGCACAATGGCTCGTTCGTTCGGTCTGGACCAGCGCAGCGTGCCCAGCATGCGGCCGGATCAAGGACGCAGCTACTTCCTCAACAAACTGCTGCGCGAGGTGATTTTCGGCGAGGCGATGCTGGTCGCCCGCAACCCCGCCGCCGAACGCCGGCGTGCCGTGGCGCGCGTGGTCGGGTTTGCCGGCGCCGCCCTGCTGATACTGGCGGCCGGGACGCTGCTCTGGCGTATCCAAAGCGGCGAGCGGCGCCAGATCGCGGCTGCCGAAACGGCTCTGACAGCCTACGAACAAGCGGGCGATAAACTGAAGCTGGATCCGGTTTCCGACGGGGACCTGGCACAGCTCGTGCCTTGGCTGGATCAGGCGCGGGCACTATCCGACAACCTCGACAAGGCTGCGGCAGTGCCGCAGCCCTGGTGGAAGCTCGGGCTGTCACAGGAAGCCAAACTCGCGGCCGCGGCGCATGAGGTTTATCGCCATGCGCTCGAACGAGCGCTGCTGCCGCGGCTGGTGTGGCGGCTGGAAGCGCAGTTGCGCGGCAACATGAACCAACCCGAATTCCTGTACGAGGCGACGCGGATCTACCTGATGCTCGGCAGTGAGGGACCGCTGGACCGCGATCTTGTGCATGAATGGATGAAGCTCGATTGGCAGGCATCGTATCCGGGCGATGATATGGCGCCGATGCGCGACGCTCTGCTGCGCCACCTGGATGCACTGCTGACCGAACCGTTGCCATCGATATCGCTGGATGGCAATCTGGTTGTGCAGGCGCGCCGTGCGTTCAGCGACGTCTCGCTGGCGCAGCGAGCCTATTCCCGCATCCGGCCGTCCGCAGCCGCCCAGCAGCTGCCGCCGTGGCGGCCGAGCGACGCCCTCGGCGCCGCCGGCGTCGACCTGTTCGTCCGGGCGTCGGGCAAGCCGCTCAGCGACGGCATCGCCGGCTTCTTTACCACCAACGGATTTCACGACGTATTGCTCCCGTCGCTCGACGCCGCGGCGCGAAGCGTCGTGTCCGAGAGTTGGGTTCTCGGCAAGCGCGTCGAGTTCGATCCGAATGGGCCGGAGATGCACACGCTGCAACAGCAGATCATCGCGCTCTATGAGGACGACTATGCGCGGATCTGGGATGCGATGCTGACGGATCTGACTTTCGTGCAGATGCGCAGCCTGCCGCGGGCCGCACAAGATTTGTATATTGTGGCCTCACCGGAGTCGCCGATGCGGGCGCTGTTGGTCGCAATCGGAAAGCAACTGCGGTTGTCGGTGCCACCAACGGGCAGTGCCGCCGCGACGCCTGCGCCGACGCCCGCGGCATTGCCGAGTGTAAACACCCCCGCCGAGCAGTTGGGGGTGGTGTTCGGCAAGGCATCGCCGACCGAGGCCGTGTCCTCGCCGCCCGGTCACGAGATCGATGAGCGCTACCAGGCCTTGCTGTCCTTCATTGGCGAGGGGCCGGGCGCGCCGATGGATCAGATGCTCAAGTCACTGATCGATGTTCAGCAACTGACGGCGAAATTGGCCGCCGCGCCCGTCGGCAGCTCACCCCCGGCGCTGGCTGCCGGCAACAACCCGGTGCTTGCGCTGCAAGCAGAAGCGGCGGGACTGCCGCAGCCGGTTTCGCGCTGGCTGGCTTCCATTGCGGCGAGCAGCGCGGCGTTGCTTGGCGGCAATCCTCGCGGGCAGGTGGCCGCGGTCTTCAACGCATCGGGTGGACCTGCAGCCACCTGTTCCGTCGCGGTCAAAAGCGACTACCCGTTTGCACGTAATTCCGAGAGCGACATGTCGCTTGCGGACTTCTCCCAGCTATTCGCGCCCGGTGGGCTCATCGACGGCTTCATGAATACTTTGCTGCGCCCTTATGTAGATATGTCGGGTTCGGCGTGGCGCCCGCAGGCCGCCGATGGCGTTCCGGCGCCGGTTACCGCGGCCGATCTCGCGCAATTCCAACGCGCCGCCAATATCCGCGACGCGTTCTTTGCCGGGGGCGCCACGACGCCATCAATCCGCTTCGATATCACGCCGGTCCGCGTCGATCGTGCCACAAAGCAGGCGACACTGGATCTGGACGGCACTGTCATCACCGCCTCACGCGGGTTGCCGCGCGCGATCCAGATCACCTGGCCCAGTTCGGCGCGGACATCCACAGCAAGCCTCGCCTTCGACCCACAGCTTGCCGGCCAGTCGGGTGTCCTCCAGGACGCCGGACCGTGGGCGATGTTCCGCCTGTTCGGTCGCGGCAAGTTGCGCCCGACAGCTTCCCCGGATCGCCTGACGCTTACGTTCCAGATCGGCGACCGGGAGGCAACGTTCGAGATTCGCATCAACTCGACGCTCAATCCGTTCTTGCCGAGCCTGCTGCAGGATTTTCGGTGCCCACAAGTGAGCGGGTCATAATCCTGGCCGCCTCGGATGCCGGTCTGGTATCGACACAGAGACCGCCGAGCGGAGCAGAGATCACCGAGATTATTTCTGGTACCTCAGTCGAACGAACCGACCGACCGATTGGTATCAGGCGACAGTGGACAGTCGCGCAGTGGCCTCCGCGGTGAAGTGCGCGATCTGTCCCGCCGCAATCGTGGCTATCACCCGAGCGTGCCGAGGATCGACAAGGACAAGATCACCCCGCATTCCCTCGGAGATCGCCCCGCGATCTCTCAGGCCGGTGGCGGCGGCCGGATTGGCGGAAATCAGCGCCCAGGCGCAGGACAGGTCGAGCGCGCCGCGTCCGGCCAGGATCAACGCTGCACGGAGCATCGCCGGATAGAAGTAGTCCGAGGACAGCACGGTGCAGATGCCATCCTCCGCCAGCCTGGCGGCGGACGCCCAGCCGAGATGCGAGCGCCCGCGCACCACGTTCGGGCTGCCCATCACCACGAAATCGCCGGCCGCCCGTGCCGCGCGTGCTACTTCTTCCGCCATCGGGAACTCGCAGATGCGGGCGCCCTGGGCGCGGAACGCGTCGCGCATCGCGACCGTTTCGTCGTCGTGGCTGGCGATCGGCACGCTGGCTGCACGCGCCGCGGCGGCAACGCGCGCCAGCGCGGCTGGAACATCGGTCGCGCGCGCACCGACGCGCAACGCCAGATCGCGAAACTGCGCCACCGTCATCCCGGCCCGCTCGCTGTACTTCGCTCCGGCAACGAGATCATCGATGCGCTGCAAAATCGCCGGGGTGTGATCGTTGAAGGCGACCAGGTGAACGCGACCGGAGTCGATATCGGCCAGTGCCGTGTCCAGCGCGTCGAGGTTGTACGCCTCCCACCGTAGGTGCACGCGCATGTCGCAAGTCCAACGCCGCGTCGCCATTGCATCGAGCAGCGCCCGCCAAGTCTCCAGACTGCGCAGTCCCGGCTCCCACGACAGCGTCACGCCGTGGAACGCGGTGGTGATGCCGTTGGCGAGAAGCTGTGCCTCGGTATCGATCAGCGCAATGTCGGCTGCGAAGTCCACGCCGGGACGCGGCTGAAGCTGGCGCTCGAATGCGTCGCCGTGGATATCGACGATGCCCGGCAGCACGAGAAGCCCGGTCGCGTCCAGCCACAGCCCGGCGCGCGCGGTGTCATCGATCCGCGCGATCCTGCTGTCGGCCAATGCCAGAGAGACCGGTTGCAGTCCGTCGGTTTGCAGCAGCACGCGGCCGCCGGTGATCGTGATTGGTTGCATCTGCTCGCCGTCAGGGTTCGAAAACAATCTGCACGCGCGGCGTCGGATAGCGCGCGACGCCGAACTCCACCACCGCGCCGGTGTGATCGACGTTGATATTCTCGGTGACCAGCAGCGGGCGGTTGCGCGGAGTGCGTAGCAGCTCCGATTCTTGCGCGTTCGGCAGGCGCGCGGTGACGCGGGTCACCAGGCGCATGTAGTCGGGCACGCCGACCGATTTCAGCGCCTCGGTGATGGTCGGCTGGCGACGCAATGCATCGAGTAGCCCGCGATAGCGATGCGCGGGGAAATGATGTGCCGCCAAGCTCACCGGCCGGCCATCCGCCAGCCCCAGCCGTTCCAGCAGCACGACCCGCCCACCAGGCTTTATGCCCAGGCCCGCCGCCACCGACGCGTCCGCCGCGATCTCGACGAGTTGCAGGATGCGTCCCGACGGCTCCCGGTTGTGCCGACGGATCCATTCGGAGAATCGGGTGCGCGGCTCGACCGCGTATTCCAGCACATCCTCGGCGACGAACGAGCCGCGCCCCTGCTCGACGCGCACCAGCCCGCCGCGCGATAATTCTTCCAGGGCGCGGCGGACGGTGTGGCGGTTGACGCCGAAACGCCGCGACAACTCTTGTTCCGTGGGCAACCGGCCGCCCGGCGGATGGACGCCGGCGCCGATATCCTGCTGCAGCCGGGTGGCGATCTGTCGCCACAGTGCAACGCCGTCCTGGCGCAGGAGCTGCTCTGCGGCGTGCGGCGAGGCCGTCATCGCAATTTCACCCACGCCTGCACCGAATCCCCGCCAATTGCGGCTTGACCTTATATGGGTCGGGGGCTAGCTGTCTAGACATCTGTACTGCGGGACCCTCATTTGCCTATGGACGATTCATGCTCGCCAGCCCGAGCCGACGCGTCCGTTCCAAGCGAGCGGCGACGCTGGATGGCGATCCTGGCGCGCGCCCGCGCCGACGAAATCTCCACCCGTCTCTCCGCCTGTCCTGACCTGCCGAGCTGGCATGTGCTGCGCGGGCCGGAAAGCGGGCTGGTGATGGTGCGGGGGCGGGCAGGGGGCGGTGGCGCGCCATTCAACCTTGGCGAGATGACGGTGACCCGCTGCACTGTCCGCACCGGCTCCGGGACTGAGGGCTTCACCGGCCATGCTTATGTCGCCGGACGTGATGCCAGGCAGGCGGAGCTGGCGGCGGCCGCGGACGCGCTGCTGCAGGATGCGTCGTGGCATGCCGTTCTGACGAATAGGGTCATCGAGCCTCTGGCGGCTGCGCAACGCGCGCGGCGGGCTGATGTGGCGGCCAAGGCGGCGGCCACGAAGGTGCAGTTCTTCGCGCTGCGGAACATGCGGTCATGAGCGCCGACCGCGACATCGATCTGGCCGGGTTTGCCGATCCTGTTGTTGACGCACAGCGCTGCTTTCGCGCGGTGCTTGATGCGATGGCTCGGCCGGGATCGGTGCATGTCGCCGGCTTGGGGTTGGCAACGCCACCGCCGCTGGATGCCGCGACCGCGGCGGTGTTGCTGACGCTGGTGGACGGCGAGACGCCGCTGTGGCTCGGGCCGAGGTTGCACGTTGCGCGCAAGTGGATCGTGTTCCATTGCGGTGCCGTCTGCGTCGAAGATCCGGCGATAGCATCGTTCGTGGTGGCCGAGGCGCTGCCCGACCTTGCTGCATTGCGCGCCGGGTCGCACGAAGCACCCGAGACGGCTGCAACCGTGATCGTGCAGGTGCGAGCGCTTGGTATCGGCAGGCGTTACCGGCTGCATGGGCCGGGATTGCGCGACGACGCCCTGCTGAGCGCCGACGGACTACCTGCGGAATTCGCTGCGATCTGGGCAGACAACCACGCGCGCTTCCCGCGTGGAGTCGATCTTATCCTGTGCGCCGGATCGCGTCTCGCGGCACTGCCGCGGAGCGTCACTGTCGAGGACGCCTGACCATGGCATATGTCGCAGTTAAAGGCGGCGAGCGCGCGATCGACGGCGCTCACGCGTGGCTTGCCGAATCGCGGCGTGGCGATCCGGCGGTGCCGGCGCTCGACCTGGCGCAGATCGAACAGCAGCTCGGGCGGGCGGTGGATCGGGTGATGGGCGAGGGGTCGCTTTACGACCGGGAGCTGGCCGCATTGGCGGTGAAGCAGGCGCAAGGCGACCTGATCGAGGCGGCGTTTCTGCTGCGCGCCTATCGCACCACGCTGCCGCGCTTCGCCCACTCGCGTCCGGTGGACACCGCGTCGATGCAAGTGCGGCGGCGCATTTCGGCGATCTTCAAGGACCTGCCCGGCGGGCAGGTGCTCGGTCCCACCTACGACTACACGCACCGGCTGCTGGATTTCGCGCTGGAGTCCGGCGACGCGGCAGCCTCGGCGCCGTCCGTCGCGACTGGCGATGCTGCGATGCCGCACGTGCACGACATACTGGGCCGCGAAGGGCTAATCGAGCCGGACGTCGCCGACGATGCGGAACCTGGTGACTTGACGCGCCAGCCGCTGGCGTTTCCGGCCAGCCGCGACATGCGCCTGCAAGCGCTGGCGCGTGGCGACGAGGGATTCCTGCTCGGGCTCGGCTATTCCACGCAGCGTGGCTATGGCAACACGCACCCGTTTGCCGGCGAGATCCGCATGGGTGAGGTTTCGGTGGAAATTGAACCGCCGGAACTTGGGTTCGCCATCGATATCGGCGACATCGTGCTGACCGAGTGCCAGATGGTCAACCAGTTCAAAGGCTCCAAAACCGCGCCGCCGCAATTCACGCGTGGCTATGGGCTGGTGTTCGGCCATGCGGAGCGCAAGGCGATGGCCATGGCGCTGGTCGATCGCGCGATGCGGGCCGCCGAGCTCGACGAGGAGATTACGGCGCCGGGGCAGGATGTCGAGTTCGTCCTGTATCACTCGGATAATGTCGAGGCCACGGGTTTCGTCGAACATCTGAAACTGCCGCACTACGTCGACTTCCAAAGCGAGTTGGAGGCGGTGCGCCGAATGCGCGCTGAGGCAAGCCGACAGTCCGACGTTGTGGAACGGCGCAGCCGGGAGCCCGTCGAATGAGAGGCTACAACTTCGCCTATCTCGACGAGCAGACCAAGCGGATGATCCGCCGCGCGCTGCTGAAAGCGGTGGCGATTCCCGGTCACCAGATCCCGTTCGGCTCGCGCGAGATGCCGCTGCCATACGGCTGGGGCACCGGCGGCATCCAGGTCACCGCGTCAGTGCTGGGGCCGGACGACGTGCTGAAGGTGATCGACCAAGGTGCGGATGACACCACGAACGCGGTCTCGATCCGCCGCTTCTTCGCCCGCACCGCCGGCGTGCGGACGACGACGCGGACCGCCGAGGCGACGCTGATCCAAACCCGCCACCGCATTCCGGAGACGCCGCTGCGCGAGGACCAGATCATCGTCTATCAGGTGCCGCAGCCGGAGCCGCTCTTCCGGCTGGAAGCGTCGCGCGCTGAGACTCGCCGGATGCACGCGCTGGCCGAATATGGCGTGATGCATGTCAAACTTTACGAGGACATCTCCCGCTTCGGCCAGGTCGCTATCAGCTATGATTATCCGGTGATGGTGAACCGGCGCTATCTGATGGCGCCCAGCCCGATCCCGGCCTTCGATAATCCCAAGCTGCACCGTATGCCGGCCTTGCAGCTCTTTGGGGCGGGCCGTGAGAAGCGCATCTACGCGGTGCCGCCCTATACCGACGTGCGCTCGCTGGATTTCGAGGACCATCCGTTCCGCGCCGGCCGTGCCCCGCATGCCTGCGGGCTGTGCGGTGCTGTCAACTCCTATCTCGATGAGGTGGTGATCGATGATCTCGGGCGGCGGCTTTTCGTTTGCTCCGACACCGATTATTGCACCGAGCGGCGCGCGGCCGGTCATGTCGGCGCCGACGGCCTTGCCGAGGCGGCCGAATGAGCGGCGAATGGAGACGGCGCGAATGACCGACGAAACCCTACTCTCAGCACGACGCTTGTCGCTTTCGTTCGGCACGATCCCGGCCCTGGTCGGCGTCGACGTGGACCTCTGGCCCGGAGAGATGCTTGCGGTGGTCGGCGAATCGGGTTCCGGCAAGACCACACTGTTGAACGTGCTGTCGGGTAGACTGCGGCCGGATTCCGGCACCGTGTGGTATCGCGATCCGGCCGGCCGCCTGCATGACGTGCACGCGATGGAGGCGCCGCTGCTGCGCAAGCTGCACCGTTCCGATTGGGGATTCGTGCATCAGGATCCGCGCGAGAACCTCCGGATGGGGGTCACGGCCGGCGGCAATGTCGGTGAGCGGCTGATGGCGCAGGGTGCGCGGCATTATGGGAATATCCGCGAAGCGGCGCTGGATTGGCTTACCCAGGTGGAGATCGACGCCGACCGTGTCGACGACCTGCCGCGTACGTTCTCGGGAGGCATGCTGCAGCGGTTGCAGATCGCCCGCACACTGGTTACCCATCCGCGGCTCGTGTTCATGGACGAGCCGACCGGGGGGCTCGACGTATCGGTGCAGGCGCGGCTGCTGGATCTGATCCGCACGTTGGTTTCGCGGCTGAGGATCGCCGCCGTACTGGTGACGCACGATATCGCGGTGGCGCGGCTGCTGGCCCATCGCATCATGGTCATGCAGCGCGGCGTTGTGGTGGAGGCGGGGCTGACGGACCAAGTGCTGGATGATCCGCAGCATCCGTACACGCAGCTTCTGGTTAGCTCGGTGCTGCAAGCGTGATCGAGCGTTCTTGCCAGCGACAGTTGGGATGTGGTATCGAGAGAACCGGAGGGTGGTTGCTGCCACCTCTCCGGCCCTCCCGATGGGTTAGAGGCGGATCTTCAGTGAAACTCGGATCCGCCTCGCTCCCCACCGGATCAGCAGCACGATGCGCATGCGCATGTGTGTGCTCCGATGACGGCCGTACCATATCGACCGGGCACGACGCCCGACCGTCCGGGCACGCCGCAAAGTCAGTTTTGCAAGCCAATCGCTGAACGGAACGTTGCCATGGGCCCGGTGATGCTGCGCACCGAAGGGGTGGCCAAGAGCTTCACGCTGCACTTGCAAGGCGGCGTGCGCATTCCGGTGCTGTCGGACCTTGCGCTGGAAGTGCGTGCCGGCGAATGCGTCGCGCTGGTGGGTCTGTCCGGTGCCGGCAAAACGACGCTGATGCGCAGTCTCTACGGCAACTATCGCGCCGAAAGCGGCCGCATCCTCGTGCGTCACCGCGGCGAGATGGTCGATATTGCTCGCGCTGATCCGCGTCAGATCCTGGCAATACGGCACGAGACGCTCGGTTATGTCAGCCAGTTCCTGCGCGTGGTGCCGCGCGTGCCGGCGCTCGATATCGTTGCTGAGGCAATGCTCGCCCGTGGCGGCACGGCCGACGCGGCGCACCGGGCCGCGACGGAGTTATTGCTGCGTCTCAACATCCCGCGCCACCTGCACGCGCTGCCGCCTGCCACGTTCTCGGGCGGCGAACAGCAGCGGGTGAACCTTGCGCGCGGATTCATCGCCGGCCACCCGATCCTGCTGCTCGACGAACCCACCGCTTCGCTCGATGCCGAGAACCAGGCGGTGGTCGTCGCGATGATCAACGAGGCGAAGGCGGCGGGTGCAGCGATCGTCGTCATCATGCACGACACCGCGACACGTGATGCCGTTGCCGATCGGCTGTTTCAGCTCACTCCACTGCGGGATGCGGCATGAAAGATGAGACGATCCTCACCAACGCTTCATTGGTTCTGCTCGATTGCGTGCTGATGGGCACCCTGGTGCTGCGCGGTGAGCTGATTGCCGATATCCAGCCTGGCCGTTCCACAGCCGCCGGCGCCATTGACCTTGGCGGCGATACGCTGATTCCCGGCGTGGTGGATGTGCACACGGACAATCTCGAACGCCAGGTCTTTCCGCGCAGCAATGCACGCTGGCCGTCGCGCTCGGCGCTGATTGCACATGACGCGCAATGTGCGGCCGCTGGAGTAACCACCGTGTTGGATGCGCTCTGTCTTGGCGACCTCGGTTTCGACAAGGACCGCGTGCGCACCTTTCGCGAGGGCGTCGCCGACCTCGATGCACTCGGCGCCGCCGACCTGTTCAAGGCTGAACATTTTCTGCATCTGCGCTGCGAGGTGCCGGCCGCCGACATGCTCGATCTGTTTGCGCCGGTGGCCGACCATCCGCGCGTGCGCATGGTGAGCCTGATGGACCATACGCCCGGTGTTGGCCAGTACGCCGATCTCGATCGCTACCGCGCGCTGCGTCGCCAGGGCGGCATGCCGGACGATGAGATCGACTGGCGCATCGCCGAAATGCAGGCGACCAGGGAGCGGCTGCGGGATAGCCAGCGTCGTGCATTGCTCGCTCGCCTAGCCGGTCGCGACGTGGCGCTGGCGAGCCATGATGATCGAACCGAAGAGGACATTGCGGAGAACGCCGCCGACGGCATCTGCGTGAGCGAGTTTCCGGTCACCCTGGTCGCCGCGCGGGCGGCGAAGCGCGTGGGGATGCAGGTGGTTGCCGGCGCACCCAACGTGGTGCGCGGCGGGTCGCATTCGGGAAACGTGCAGGTCGCCGCGCTGCTCGCGGAAAACGCGGTGGACGCGCTGGCGTCCGACTATGTGCCGTCGAGCCTGATCGAGGCGGTGTTCCAGTGCGCCCGCGGCGTGATTCCGCTGCCCGCGGCGGTTGCCCTGGTGACCGAGCGGCCGGCAGGGCTAGTGAGCCTAACGGACCGCGGTCGGCTGGCGGTCGGCTGGCGCGCCGATCTGGTGCGCGTGCGAGTGCATCAGGACTTGCCGGTCGTGCGCCAGGTCTGGCGTGCGGGAGAACGCGTGGCGTGAGCCTCCCCGAGGGGGGGCGGGTCGCCGTCTATTACACGCCGCCGCCGCAGGACCCGCTGTTCCCGCTATCCACCTCTTGGCTCGGCCGCGATCCCGAGAGGGGCGCCGCGGTGACGCAACCGGACATTCCTGGACTTCATGAAGTCACCGCTGAACCGCGGCTCTACGGCTTTCATGCGACGCTGAAGCCGCCGATGCGGTTACGGCCAGGTGTCGGCTGGGATGCGCTGGCGAGCGCCGCCGGCGATCTGGCCGGAGGCATTGCGCCTTTCGCGCTGCCGCCCATGGCGGTTGCCGACGTCCACGGGTTCCTGGCGCTGCGCGAGACGGAACCGTCGCCGTCGTTGCAGGCGTTGGCGGACCTCTGCGTGGCGTGGCTTGATGAGTTTCGTGCCGCGCCGACGGAAGCCGAGCTGGCGCGTCGTCGCCGCGCCGGGCTATCGCCGGGACAGGAGGCGATGCTGCGTCGTTGGGGGTATCCCTACGTGTTCGGTACATGGTTCTTTCATATGACGCTGACCCGCCGGTTGAATGCCGAGGAGAAAACGCGCTACCGACCGGCGGCCGAGCTGCATTTCGCACCTGCGCAGGCGGCGTCGCGGTGCGTCTCGGACATCTGCCTGTTCACCCAGAGCGAGCCGGGTCATCCGTTCCTGCTCGCGGCGCGGCTTCCGCTGCGCGGCTGAGCGCGGCGACAAGACGCGCCGCGCCTTGCGCGATTGTTGCATCGTTGACCAGTGTCTCGACCGGGATACCGGGCGGCAGTGCGATGTTGCGTGCGAGCCGCGTTGCGACCTCGGATGCCGCTTCTCGCCCGCGTTCCGCGAGGCGCTTCGCCAGCAGCTCGGGGGGCGCCGTGATCTCGATCACGTGCACGGGAAATCGTTGCGCAGCCTCTGCGACCACCGTGCGCGAGACGCTCGCCACGACGAACCGGCCGGCAGCGAGGTCGCTTTCGATGTCGGTGGGAATCCCGTAGCGAAGCCCGTGCGCCTGCCAGCTCAATGCGAAACGAAGGGCGGCGAATTCGGCCTCGGTGACCGGGTGGTGCGCTTCGCCGCTGACGCCAGCAGGTCGGGTGATGGTGCGCCGAACGAAGCTGAACCGCGCATCACCTGCCAGCGCCTGCCGCGCGGCATCGAGCAGCGTGTCTTTCCCCGCGCCGCTCGGCCCGACTACGAGGACTAACAGACCCGTCATCCGCTGCGGTTCAGTGGCGCGACAGATAGTCCCTACGGCCGCATCACCTCGTCTGCGTACGCGAACAGCGCCGGCGTGCCGCCAGTGTGCACAAACACAACGGTTTCACCCGCTCCAATCCGCCTGCTGCGTATCTGGTCGATCAACCCCGCCATTGCCTTCGAGGAATAGACCGGATCGAGGAACACGCCCTCGGTCTCTGCAACCAGCCGCACTGCCTGCCGTCCCTCGGCGGAGACTAGCCCGTAACGTTCGCCGATGTAACTCTCGTCGATCTCCACATCGGACGGTTCAACCCGGGTCGGAATTCCCAGCAGCTCGGCGGCGCCATTGGAGATGCCGGCGACCTCTGCCCTCCGGTTGCCTGCCCAGCGGATCGGGCAGATCCCGACCACCCGCGTCATCCGGCCCAGCGCCTTCAGCCCCAGCACCAGTCCGGCCGGTGTAAAATTGGCCGCCGCAACGAAAACCCAGTCCGCTTGTACCCCCGCGCGTTCGAGCTGCTCTTCCAGCTCCACTGCCGCATTGACGTAACCAATCGCCGACGCGGCCGCGGTCTGCATCGCAAAAGGCTGGATCACGTAAGGACGCCGGCCCGCCCGCCGGAGCTGCTCGGCCGCCTCCTCCAACAGCGGCTCCAGATCGTGCATGTCGTCGAGCTGGACGATGTCAACCTCCGCACCCATCAGCCGATCGAGCAGCAGATTGCCCTGCACCAGGCCGCCCTTCACGCCATGCACCAGTACCAGCTTCGTCCGCAGGCCGCATTTCGCCGCCGCCGCGGTGATCTGGCGGCACCAGTTCGACTGGGTATAGGCGCCCACAACGATGGTATCGGGCTCCTGCTTCAGGATGCCGGGAAACAGGAACTCGAGCTGGCGGGTCTTGTTGCCGCCGAAGGCGAGCCCGGTCAGGTCGTCGCGCTTGATATAGATGCGCGGTCCGTCAAGCGCCTTCGTCAGCCGCGGACAGAAGTCGAGTGGCGTTGGCAGATGCGCGAGCGGCAACCGGGGTAGCGCGGCGATGCGGGCGACAAGTTCGTTGCGGCTCAGAGCGGTCGAGGCGGACAGGACGCTCATCACGTGATGTCTCCGGTTTTGCAGTCGCCATAAGCCACAAACGTGACGATGACTCAATGCCACCGCCAGTTGCCGGAGCGCCACGCGGTTCCTATGATGCGCGATCCGCGTCCAAAGAAGGCGCCCGCGCGACAGATCAGGAGGCTCACGATGACCATTTCTCGACGCGCCGCACTGCAGGGCGGCCTCGCGACGGGTGCGCTTGTCGGCGGCATGCCTTTGGCCAGGCGTGCCGCGGCGGCGTCGGATACCGGCACGCTGCGCGCGGTCATGCAGGGCGATCTGCGCGTGTTCGACCCGATCTGGACCACCGCGAACATCACCGCCTATTACGGCGTGATGGTGTACGACACGCTGTTCGCGACCGACGAACAGTTCCGACCGCAACCGCAGATGGTTGGCAAGCAGGACTTGTCGGACGACAAACGGACCTACACGTTCGAGCTGCGTGATGGCCTGGGCTGGCAGGATGGCACGCCGGTCACCGCGGCCGACTGCGTGGCGTCGCTGCATCGTTGGATGGCGCGCAATGGCGGCGGTCAGGTGATGCAGCAGTTCGTCAAGGACATCTCGGCCAAGGATGACAAGACTCTGGTCATCGCGCTCAAGGAGCCGTTCGGCCTCGTGACGGACCTGCTCGCCAGCCAGATCACGCCGCTCTGCTTCATGATGCGCAAGAAGGACGCCGAAACCGATCCGTTCCAGCAGGTCAGCACCCGCATCGGCTCCGGTCCGTTCCTGTTCAACGAAAAGGACACCCGTCCCGGCAGCCGCTACGTCTTCGACAAGTGGACGAAATACGTGCCCCGACAGGAGCCGCCCAGTGGGTTGGCAGGCGGCAAGGTGGTGCATCTCGATCAGGTTATCTGGGACAACATCGCCGACGAGCAGACCGCGACAGCGGCGCTGCAGTCGGGCGAGATCGACTTCTACGAGCTGCCGCCGATTGACCTGCTGCCCCAGCTTCAGAGCGACCCCAACATCAAGATCGATGTGCTGAACAAAACCGGCAACGTCGGCATCGCGCGCCTCAATTGCCTGCATCCGCCATTCGCCTCGGTCGATGCGCGGCAGGCAATGTTGTACCTGCTCAATCAGACCGATTTCCTCAAGGCGACTTTCGGGAACCCGAAATACTACCGGACCTGCCCGTCCTATTTCGGCTGCGGAACCCCGATGCAGACCGACGCCAACACCGACTGGTTCAAGCACGGCGTCGATCTGACGAAGGCGAAGCAATTGTTCCAGCAGGCAGGCTACAACGGCGAGCCGGTGCTCGTGTTGGACGCCACCAACATCGCCTTCATGAACAACTCGGCGCAGCTCATTGCCGGGCAGTTGCAGAAGATAGGTGTGAAGGCGCAGCTCGCGACCAGCGACTGGGGCGGCGTGGTGACCCGTCGCGCGGTGATGGCGCCGGACGACAAAGGCGGCTGGGACGTCTTCATCACCTGGGGCAGCGCCTATGCGTTCAGCAATCCGATCGCGCTGAACGCGCTCGCCCTGAACGGCAAGCAGGGTTGGTACGGGTGGCCCAGCGACCCCGACTACGAGAAACTGCGCATGCAGTGGGCTACGGCAACCGACGATGCGACGCGCAATGCGATCGCCCAGAAGATGGCGGTCATCGGGTGGAACGACGTGCCGGAGGTGATTCTTGGCCAATGGGTCTCGCCATCCGCGATGCGCAAAAATGTCAACGGGTTTATCGGCGTTCCCGAGATCATTCCGTTCTGGAATGTGACCAAGACCTGATCCGCGATGGGCGTCTATATCGCACGCCGGCTGGCCGCCACACTGCTGGTGATGGCGCTGGTTGGCGTGTTCATTTTCCTGCTGCTGCACATCGCGCCCGGCGATCCCGCCGCGGTCATCGCCGGCGATAACGCCACGCCGCAGCAGATCGCCGACATCCGACACCAACTTGGGCTCGATCTGCCTGTGCCGGTGCAGTTCGGCCGTTGGGTCTGGCAGTTGCTGCACGGCAATTTTGGCATTTCGATCTTCTCCCGGGCGCCGGTGCTGACGCTGATCGAGCAGCGCCTGCCGGCGACGATCTCGTTGACCTTGTTAACCATGTGCTTCGCTGCGGTGCTGGCGGTAGGCGCCGGCGTGCTGGCGGCGTGGCGCGCGGGGGGCCTGCTCGATCGTGGCTTGATGGCATTCTCCGCGCTGGGGTTCTCGGTGCCGGTGTTCGTCGTCGGCTACCTACTGATTTACGTCTTCGCCATGCAGCTTGGGTGGCTGCCGGTGCAGGGTTATGCGCCGCTCGCCGCGGGTATCTGGCCGTGGCTCAGCCATCTGCTGCTGCCGGCGCTAGCGCTCGGCATGGCCTATGTGGCGCTGATCGCCCGCATCACTCGGGCCAGCATGTTGGAGGTGCTGGCCGAGGACTATATGCGCACCGCACGCGCCAAGGGTGCATCGGCCTCCTCCATGCTGCTGCACCATGCGCTGCGCAACGCCGGGGTGCCGATCGTCACAGTGATCGGCATCGGCGTCGCGCTGCTGATCAGCGGCGTGGTGATCACTGAGACCGTGTTCAACATCCCCGGTCTCGGGCGGCTGACCGTGGATGCGATCACCAATCGCGACTACCCGATCATCCAGGGCGTGATCGTGGTGTTCTCGGGCGCCTACGTATTGGTCAATCTTGCGGTCGATCTCGTCTATACGGTGATCGACCCGCGCATCCGCTACTAGGCAATTTCAACCGCAGATGAACGCAGATGGACGCAGATTCATCGCCCGCTTCGAGGAGGCGCTACCAAAGCGCTGGATCTCGAGGTGGGACTTACCAAGGGCCCGGTCCAGCAATCTTGATGAAGTACTCCGCAAGCCGATCGACCGAGGTCTTATCTGCGTTCATCTGCGTTCATCTGCGGTTGAAAATCTCCCACCGCATCGCATGAAGCACCAGATCAACGACGTGGGCCACTGAAACGATGTCGCAGGCCGCCACGCTTCCGATCGCTGCCGCGCCAGCCCGTGCCGGCTGGCGCCGCTTCGCCCGCCGCAACCCCACCATCTGCCTGGGCGGCGGCATCATCGCCGTAATGTTGCTGCTGGCCCTGTTCGCTCCGCTGTACGCCGGCAATCCGTATTTGATGACGCCGATGCACCGGCTGGAGCCGCCGTCGGCGCAGGCGTGGTTCGGCACCGACAACCTCGGCCGCGATGTGTTCGCGCGCACCATGTACGGTGCGCAGATCTCGCTGCTGGTCGGCTTCTCTGTCGGCGTCTCGGCAATGCTCGGCGGCCTGGTGATCGGGCTGCTCGCCGGGTACTATCGGCGGTTCGATGCCATCGTCATGCGTCTGATGGACGGATTGATGGCGATCCCCAACATCCTGCTCGCCATCGCTCTGGTGTCGCTGACCCATGGCGGCGTCGGCATCGTGATCCTGGCGATCGTCATCCCGGAAGTGCCGCGGGACGTGCGCCTCGTGCGCGCCGTGGTGCTGGCGACCCGCGAGCAACCGTATGTGGAGGCAGCACTTGCCGGCGGCGCACGCGCGGGAAAGCTCTTGCGCCGGCACATCCTGCCCAGCACCATCGCGCCACTGACCGTGCAAGGAACCTATGTCTGTGCCTCGGCGATCCTGGTCGAGGCCGGGTTGTCGTTCCTCGGCGCCGGCATCCCGCCGAACATTCCGACCTGGGGGAACATGATCGCTTCATCGCGACTTTATCTCGGGATCGCACCCTGGACGATCTTCTTCCCTGGCTGCGCCATCGCGCTGGTCGTGCTAGCGGTGAACATGCTGGGTGACGGGCTGCGCGACCGGCTCGATCCGCGGCTTGCCCGCAGCCTATGACCGACTGGCTGCTGGAGGTCGAAGCGCTCCGTACGCAGTTCTTCGCCGAGGACTCGGTCACTCGCGCGGTTGACGGCATCAGCTTCGCAATTGCCCCCGGCGAAACGCTGGGTCTTGTCGGGGAATCAGGCTGCGGCAAGAGCGTCACCGCCCTCTCGGTGATGCGACTCTTGCCGAAGAACGGCCGAGTGGTCAGCGGCGCCATCCGCTTCGACGGTCGCGACCTGCGGGCGCTGTCGGAAGCCGAGATGCGCGAGATCCGCGGCAACCGCATCGCCATGATTTTCCAGGAGCCGATGACCAGCCTCAATCCGCTGCACACCATCGGCGAGCAGATCGCCGAGGCGCTGCGCATCCACGACGGCGCATCGCGCGCCGCGGCATTGGCGCGGGCGGCGGAGATGCTGCGTTTCGTCCGCATCCCCGATGCGCCGCGCCGGCTGCGCGACTATCCGCACCAGTTCTCCGGCGGGATGCGCCAGCGGGCGATGATCGCGATGGCGCTCGCCTGTTCGCCGAGGCTGTTGATCGCCGACGAACCGACCACCGCGCTCGACGTCACCATCCAGGCGCAGATCCTGCGGCTGATGCTGGAACTGAAGCAGCGCATCGGCGCGGCGATCCTGATGATCACCCACGACCTGGGCGTGGTGGCGGAGACCTGCCAGCGGGTGATCGTGATGTATGCCGGCCGTATTGTCGAAGAAGCGCCGGTGGAGGCGCTGTTCGATCATCCGGCACATCCCTATACGCGCGGGCTGATGGGCTCGATCCCCCGCGGCGCGGATCGGCGACGGCGGCGGCTGGCGGAAATCCCCGGCGTGGTGCCAAACCTTGCCGAGCCGCTGATTGGCTGCGCCTTCGCGCCGCGCTGCCCGCTGGTGACCGACGCCTGCCGTGCTGCGGCGCCCGAACTGCGCACGCTCGGACCCGGCCATCGCGCCGCCTGCATCCGCGCCGAGGCGGCATGACCACGCCGGTCCTGCAGGTGGAGCATCTCTCTAAAAGCTTCCCTGTCACGCGCGGATTCCTGCACCGCACCCGCGCCGAGCTGCGCGCCGTGGACGACGTGTCCTTCGACGTCCAGCCCGGCGAAACCCTGTGCGTCGTCGGCGAATCCGGTTGCGGCAAATCGACGCTCGGCAAACTGGTGCTGCGTCTTCTGGAACCAACGGCCGGACGCATCCTGATCGAGGGGCAGGACGTGACTGCGCTCGGCCCCGAAGCCATGCGCCCGTTCCGCCGGCGCGTGCAGATGGTGTTCCAGGACCCGTATGCTTCGCTCAATCCGCGCCTCTCCGCCGCCGAGATCGTCACCGAGCCGTTGGAAAACTTTCAGCCACTGACTGCGGCAGACCGCCGCGAGCGGGCGGCTGATCTGCTGGCGCGCGTCGGCCTGCGCCGGGACCTGCTGGATCGGATGCCGTTCGAGTTCTCTGGCGGCCAGCGCCAGCGGCTCGGCATCGCCCGCGCGCTCTGCCTGCACCCGGCGCTGATCGTCGCCGACGAGCCGGTCTCGGCACTCGATGTCTCGGTACAGGCGCAGGTGTTGAACCTGCTGCTCGACCTGCAGGAGGAATTCGGCCTGGCCTATCTTTTCATTTCCCACGATCTGGGCGTGGTCGAGCACATTGGCCAGCGGATCGCCGTGATGTATCTGGGCCGCATCGTCGAGCTGGCTGATCGCGACGCGCTGTTCGGTGCGCCGCAGCACCCGTACACCGAGGCACTGCTGGCCGCCGCACCGCTGCCCGATCCGCGGGCCAAGCGCACGCAGCCGATTGTCGAGGGCGAGGTGCCGAGCCCGCTCGACCCGCCGCCCGGCTGTCCCTTCCATCCGCGCTGCCCCTACGCCGTCCCGCGCTGCCGGACCGAGGTGCCGGCGCTGCGTCGTCTCGCCGACGGGCGGCTGGCGGCGTGCCATTTGCGGTGAGCGACGACAACAGTGATGCTGGCTTGACGTAAGGCTGAGAGGTCTTAAGCAAGTGCCGAGATAACGAACGTGCGACGAAGTCAGGAGGTGCGCATGCCAACACCCACCGCGATACAAACGAAAGATATCAGCCGTCCCCCAAGCGAATGGGTCGAGGCATTCCGGCTCATTGGTGCTGCAACGACGACCAGCACATTGCACAGGAGGGGCATTCGCAACTCGCATATTTGCGGTCCCACATGTCGCACGCCAGGCAAGGCGATCGCCGGACCCGCGTTGACTCTGCAGTTCATGCCTTTGCGCGAAGACCTGTATGGCGCGGATGAGTACGAGCAGCCGGAAAAGCAGTTGCACCGCCACGTGTTGTACCACACGCGCCCAGGCGACATCGTCGTTGTTGACGCCCGCGGGGATATGCGGAGCGGCGTCTTCGGAGAGATGATGCTGACCTATTTCAAGGGAAAGGGCGGAATCGGGGTGATCGTCGATGGTTGCCTGCGCGATTACCCGAATGTCAAAGGCCTCGATCTCGGTCTCTGGATCTCGGGGCTGACCCCCAACTTTCACACCCAGACAGGAATCATGCCGTTCGGCGTGAACGTCCCGATCGCCTGCGGCGGCGTTCTGGTGATGCCTGGTGACATCATTGTAGCCGACGACGACGGTGCCGTCGTCGTGCCGGTCAAATTGGCGCCTGACGTGCTCGAGCAGGCGAGCAAGCATCACGAGTGGGAGGAATTCTCGCGGATCAGGCTGTCGGAAGGCGGCGACCTACGGCGCTATTATCCGTTGTCTGATGCGGCGCGCCCCGAGTACGAGGAATGGTTGCGATCTCAGGCAAGGGGCGCGTGAAGCCAGCCGTCACGGCGGGCCATCGCGTGCACGTGCCCGAAGCTCCGCAGAGTGAATGACAGAGGCCGGCCATAACGGGGGCGGCGGGGCCGGGACGGAGAGCGCGCGCATCTGCGGCCCGGGTCAAGCTATTCCGGCGACGATCCGCATGTCTGGCCGTGAGCGGGCTCCGGCAGACCTCAGAACCAGTGGAAACCGTGTGCCATGATGGCGAGCGTCGCGCCGAACCCTCCCAGCATGGTGCCGAACCCGCCAAGCATGATCCCGATCAACCAGCGGAAATCGGCCCGCTGCTCGGTGGCGAGCGAATCAAATCGCCGCTCCAGCGCGTCGATCCGCCGCTCCACTCGCTCGAACGCGGCGGTATTCGCGCGAGCGATCCGCTCAAGGGTGGCGACCCGTGCCTCCATGGAAGGAGGGTAGGATGCCGGCACGGGTGGTTCAATTGGCGTGTCGGGCATCAGCGCCCCCACGCCCGGATCAGCGGCCGCACATGCGCCGCTGCCAGCAGCCCCAGACGCTTGAGCGACGGCTTCTTCGCCACCGAGTCGCGCATCGCCGACAGGCCCGACCTGGA